>Ga0209542_10008421_pt1 | contig 19284 bp, 20 predicted proteins | sample RifCSPhighO2_01_FD_184028 | JGI IMG/M metagenome (GOLD analysis project Ga0209542, IMG submission 184028) | Soil microbial communities from Rifle, Colorado - Rifle CSP2_plank highO2_0.1 (SPAdes) (version 2) | ecosystem: Environmental > Terrestrial > Deep subsurface > Rock core/Sediment ...
GCGGGCGAGCCAATGACTTCATTTCCTAACTGGCGGAGGAGGTGGGATTCGAACCCACGGGCTCCTTTCGGAGCAAACGGTTTTCAAGACCGTCCCGTTATGACCACTTCGGTACTCCTCCGTTGAATCTGTTTAAGTGTTTCATATTACTACTGCCAACGACTTCAAAGTACTTTTTAATGCATTCCAAGTTTTTAAGTTGAACAGATGTATGACTTCTTCTTATGACCGGCGATAGAATCAAGAGTTAAAAAGAATGGCTGGCTTTAACCTTGAGCCCGCTTGTAAGCGTTGACGCTTTTTGAGACCTCACTAAGAAGAAACGCACCCAGCACCTCGTAGGCCAGATGTCTGATTGGAGCTGATATATCAAGATGAGCAAAAAATCCTATTAAGAACATCGCTAACAACGATATCCACCAAATATATACGAATAACTCTCCGGGACGGATATTTAATTTAACACCAGTCCACCGAGATGTTTCTTTATGAACAATATAAACGCCGAGCAACATCAGATAGCTTGTGACTATGGCATCTGATATCTCAAGGCGAGAGACAAAAAAGTCCAGCCAGCTTAATACAAGCAATATCACTGTCCATACAAGAAGAAAGTAAAATAACAGATCTTTTACCGAGGATAATTCAATTCTATAGCGTTTTGCTACTGTTTCGTTGTCCATCCTATTAGAAGTCATTGCTCCGTAGCTATAGAATGACTGGTTTTATGCGGATAATGACTTTGATTATATCACCTAACACCTAACTTTCTCTTGTGAAACCCGCCAGGGTGACTTCTAACGGGATCCATCTATCCCATTTTACCATAATTCTGAGCTATTTTCCAAAAGCAAGCAGAGGCAATTTCGACTGCGTCCTCTGAAGCTTCAGCACAGGAAGAAGTCTCTCGATCAGTTCAAAATGAGACAAACGAGACGGCATTTTCCAACTGGCGGTGAGGGTGGGAGTCGAACCCACAAACCGCTTTTTAGACGGTTACAGTTTAGCAAACTGCTGGCTTACCATTCGCCGCACCTCACCAAATTTACTGTATTTTACTGCAATTTTAAGCTATGTTCAATTCAATTTTACTACGCTACTAGCCAATTACTAGTAGCTAACTCTTGAACTGCCCTCTTGCTATTACAAAGCCAATTACTTTCTTGGCTCCTTCACCAACTGGCGGATTCTTCAAGACCTTCGCACACTCGTTAAGCGTTGCACCGGTGGTACAAATATCGTCAACTAAAATTACCGTCCGTTCTTTAATGCGAGCGGGATCAGACAGAACAAAATTATTCTTGACATTGTTCAATCTCTCTTCTCTGGATTTAGTGTTAGCCTGATGCTTGAAATTATACTTTTTAGATAAGAGGTTTTCGTCAGAAGACAGATAAAAAGCGCCGGCTATCCCTTTGGCTATCAACCAAGACTGATTAAATCCTCTTTCATTAAGCCGGACCTTGTGAAGCGGTATGGGAGCTATCAAGGGGTTATCTTCAAATAAGTTAAATCTCTTACTCAACAGTTTTTTGATGCTTTTTTGGGCAATGACCAACAGTGGTTTGCGCATATCGGGTATAAATCTATACTTAAACGCTTTGATTATTCGGTCAACGGGGTCGGTCAACTTGGCCGCTATCAGAAGCTGGTCTATCCCATTCTCTTTCCTACAAAAAACACAGGTAAGACCGAATTTGGTTTCTTTTTTGCACCCTATACATTCAAAGCTATTCTTAATCTCAATCTCCGAGAAACACTTCCTGCATATGTAGTCAAAGTCGCTCTTGCTTATGAATTTCCCGCATCCCAAACAAGTTTTGGGAAACATGACGTCTAAAATCCAACTTGTAGCTTTCTGGGCCCCGCACCAGATTCGCCAACTGGCGGAATGGTGCGGGACTAGTCCAGAACCGTGATCCGACTTTTTCAAGGCCTTTTTAAAGAAAGGCCTGTCGAATCTCTGGTTCTGGGGATAATTAGGCATAACTAGGCAAATAGTTTTATGCTATAGTTACTGTATATCATGCCGGCAATCAACTTCCAACAATGGTTTTTAAAGTTGTAGGTTGTAGGTTGTAGGTTGTAGGTTGTGTTTAAACTATTTAAGTCCAAGAGAAAATTAGGCATAGACATAGGCACTTCGGCTATAAAGATAGTTGAACTTGAAAAAGAGGGCGGCCGTTTTGTTCTTAAAAATTACGGCCTTTTCGAATTTAAAAGAGCCGACGGCATTTCTGCAGTAGAGTCAAAACAGGTTCAGAATATTCTTAAACTACCGGACGGAGAAATAATCTGGGGCATAAAGGAAGTTTTCAAAAAAGCAAAGATAAAAACTGCTGACGTTGTTGCCTCCATTTCTGCTTTCTCCACATTCGCAACAGTAATTGATATGCCATACCTTTCAGAACAAGACCTCGCCAAGTCACTGCCTTTTGAAGCACGCAAATACATACCGGTTCCCTTAAGCGAAGTCATTCTCGACTGGTCCATTATAGATATACCGAAGAACCCGATTAACAGCACTAATTCAGCCACAGTGGAAGTATTCCTTGCGGCGGTGCCCAAAGATGAAACAATGCGATACCAGAGAATAATGCGGGGAGCAGGATTAAATCTTCGTGCTCTTGAACTGGAGAACTCCGCGCTTATAAGAGCTCTGCTCGGAAATGACTTGAGCCCGACTGTGATAGTCAACATTGGGGGCAGAAGCACATCGATAGTAATAGTGAACAGGGGATACGAAAGGGTAAGCCATAATTATGAAGTCGGCGGTTTTGAGATAACAAAATCCATAGCTCGGTCGCTTAATGTTAGTTTGGAGAAAGCAGAAGGGTTGAAGAAAAAACTTGGCCTCAAGGAAATCGATGAGAATGTGATAAATAGCGCAATGAAGTCGCTGATGGATATGATGGTATTTGAGACCAGAAAGACAATAACCAATTATGAGGAGGCAAAAAACCAAAAAATATCTAAGGTTCTACTGGTTGGCGGATTAACCAATATGCCGAACTTCGCCAACTATTTCCAGCAGAAGCTTAGCCGGGAGGTCTTCTTAGGGAACGCTTTTGCCCGAATTGTTTATCCGCAGACGCTTTCCCCGGTTATACAGGAATTATCCAGCACTTTCGCTGTAGCGGCTGGTTTGGCAATGAGGGAAATCTAGGTAATTAAGGATAGCAAGCCGATCTATGTGTATAAGTTTTGTCAAATATTCAGCTATAATAACTAGAGAGGATGATTGAAAACTTGCTTTCAATTCATTCGAATAAAGTTATTATACAAAGCACAATAAAGGCGGTGGCAAACCAAAACGGACTACAATTGCTTCCCGAAACAAGGAAAAAAATAGAGATTGTAACACCCGGTGAAAACAAATTGATAACCATCGGGAGTGTTATATTTGCAATAGTAGTCGTCTTGGCAGGAGGAATGTACTTTTACCAGAATACTCTTGAGAATAGTTTGGTGTCTTTGGATACGGAGATAGCCGCACTTGAACAGCAAAGGAATAAGCAGGCGGAGCAAAATATTCTTGTCTTCAATAAACAAGTTTCTATGCTGTCAGATCTGCTGAACAAACACACTTACTGGACTACCGCATTTTCCAAGATAGAGGGTCTGACCCAGATTCAAGTGCAATTTAGCAGTATAACAGCGACACTGGCTGACAACAAAATAGATCTCAAAGCAATGGCTACAAACTATACTACCATCGCCCGTCAAATAGCTGCTTTTCTTTCTGACGAGTCCATAGAAGATGTCCGCCTTAATAAGGTCAATACTTTTACCGACGGCCGGCTTGAATTCACTATGCAAATACTATTTGATAAGAGTAAGTTTTTAAAGAGTAAATAAATCTACAAAATTACAAATCTTCCTATCTACATTTGTAAATTTGTAAATTATTTGTAATTTGGTAGGTGTCATGAGCGTAACAAATAAAAATTATCTCGGAGTCGGTTTAGCTAGTCTGGCTATCATTGTTTTTTGGATATTTATAATGCCGGCGTGGGGTAGGATATCTATGTTGAATGATGCTATGGCGGAAAGAAAAAGCATATTTTCTTCAAGAGAAGAAGTCTTAAGAAAAATAGATGATCTGAACAGACAATATCAGGAGAGATCTTCAGATGTAAGCAGAATATCGTCAGTTGTTCCTAACGCTAAAAGTGCAGCTGAATTAGTATCAACCTTTGAGACAATAGCCCGGCAAACAGGAATGCAGCTTATCGAAATGACGATGGGAGAGTCGGGCAGTCAACAACAAGAACTGCGATCGGTTTTCGTTGAACTTGGATTAACAGGCGGTTACCCGTCACTGACAACATTCCTTGACCTTTTGGAAAAAAACATCCGACTGATAGACGTCTTTGAAATAAACGTGGGCCAAACGTCAGTGCCGGGAGCACAAGTAGTTCTAAACTTCAAGATCAAAGCAAATGCTTATTACCTAACGATAAAATAGTGCCTAGTGACTAGCGCCTAGCGATTAGTAAATTACTAGTGGCTAGTGGCTAGTGGCTAGTGGCTAGTCAGTGGCAAACCCACAAACCACAAACAGATCGATAATACTACTGATACTAGTCATAGCATTCGCTGTCGGCTACTTATACTACTCTCAATCCATACAGCCGGCTCAATTGCCGTTAGAACCTGTTCCGCTTTCGGCAAAAGACGATCTTAATATGTTTAGAGATCTTACCATTGATTTCTCGATACTCGACGACACTAGATTCAAATCATTGAGAGTATTCGGCGAGTCGCCGGTTAGACCGGGAGTAACGGGCAAGAGAGATATATTCGCCCCCTTCTAAATAAACGCGGACTAACTAAGTCAGATTTGGCCACGTGGACAGTTGCGGACAAGTCAGTGTTAGTCCGTTTCATGTCCGTATCAGTCCGTATCTCAAATGGTTAAGATTCCCCAAACATTAATAGAAGAACTCATAAAAGCCGGCTACATATCGCAGGACGATGTTGATGTGCTTGAGAATCTCGCCCAAACGCAAAATAAGGACTTTGGACAAATACTAATCAACCAAGGGATTATGCCCGAGAATGACTTTATGGACTTTAAATCCCGAGTATATCAGTTACCGATAGTTCGTCTTGAAGAAATAGATCTGAACAAGGAAGCACTCAAAGAAATCCCGGAGGACACGGTAACATTTTACAAAGTTGTTCCTTTCGCCAAAGAAGACGGTATTCTGAAAGTAGGCATTATAGACCCCGAGGATAATAACGCGCTTGAAGCGCTGAAGTTCGTAGCCGGAAGATCGGGGCTTAACGTTGAGAAATATCTTATAGGATACAAAGATTTCTCTAATGTTACAAGGAATTACAGAACACTTACGGGAGAAGTGGGTCAGGCTCTTGAGTCGCTGGCCGAGGAGTTGGAGAAAAAAGAAGTTAAAGAAGGTCCCGTAAAGACAAAGTTTGAAGAGTTAAGCGCGGAAGCGCCGATAACCAGAATAGTTGCAGTCATGGTGAGGCATGCTGTCGAAACAAGGGCATCGGACATACATGTTGAACCGTTTGAGGACAGGGTGAGGATAAGGTTCAGAATAGACGGCGTTTTGGCGACCGCTTTAACCTTACCCAAAAATCTTCACTCCGCTATCGTAACCCGTGTTAAGATCCTCTCCGATCTGAAGATCGACGAAACACGTTTAGCTCAGGACGGAAGATTTGCCACAAAATTCGGTGAAAGGAAGATTGATTTTCGTGTTTCTACTTTTCCAACTAAGAACGGAGAAAAGGTGGTAATGCGTATATTAGATCCTCTAGCGGGCGTCGTCACCTTGAACGATCTCGGCCTTGAAGGAAGATCGCTCGACATTCTTCAGCGGGGAATGACCCAACCCTTTGGCAGTATTCTTATAACTGGGCCGACCGGTTCTGGAAAATCAACTACATTAGCCGCCATGTTAAGAGTAATGAACACGGAAGATATAAATATAGTCACCTTGGAAGATCCGATAGAATACTTCGTGGATGGCGTGAATCAATCGCAAATACATGAAGAGATCGGCTACACTTTTGCCAACGGATTAAGGCACATACTGCGACAGGATCCTGATGTAATAATGGTTGGGGAGATAAGAGACAGAGAAACAGCCGGCCTTGCCACTCAAGCCGCTTTGACCGGACATATTGTCTTGTCTACCTTGCACACTAATGACGCGATGGGAGTGGTACCCCGTCTAGTAGATATGGCAGTAGAAAAATATTTAATACCCCCTACGTTGAATGTCGCCGCGGCGCAACGACTTCTAAGACGACTTTGTCCTGACTGCAAAGTAAAAGCCAAAGCCAACAGCGGAGAAGAAAAAATAATAAATGACGCTATTGACGCCATGCCTTCTGAATACAAAAAGGGATTATATTCCGACAAGGGTTACGTGATATATAAGCCCAATATAGAGAACTCTTGCCGAACTTGTGCCGGAAAAGCTTATAAAGGCCGAATTGGTATTTTTGAGATGATAGAAATGACCGACGAATTTGAAAAAATAATTTTAGGCACTCTTTCAGAAGCAGAAATGAGAGCGGAAGCAAAGAGACAGGGCATGATAACAATGTTTCAAGATGGAATTTTGAAGGTGCTGAAAGGGGTGGTATCATTGGAAGAACTATTGGAAGTAGCGCAAGCCAACGAGTCAGCGTAAGTTAATCAATGACCGACAACCAACTACTAACAACAAGAGGTTGTAGGTTGTAGGTTGTAGGTTATAGGTCAGTTGAATAACTACAAACAATACCTAGATCAATTACTGCTTGCGACGGCTGAAAATTCTGCGACAGATCTTCATATTTCTCCGGGTCATTATCCGTCCATAAGGGTGGATAGCCGCTTGATACAGGTTTCCGGTACGCAGATACTAGATCCGGAAACAACGTATAATCTTGTTCTTGAACTGGTTGGCCCCGAAAGGCAGAAACGTTTTTTGTCCGAGAAAGAAATGGATTTTGCCTATGAATATGCAAATAAATACAGGTTTAGAGTCAATGTTTATTATACTAAAGGAAGAGTGGCCGCATCTCTGCGCTTAATACCGAATAATGTAAGAACCGTGGAAGAGCTGAATTTGCCGCCTATAGTCAAGATATTCAGTCGTCTTTCACAAGGCTTCGTTCTGGCGGCAGGTCCAAACGGCCACGGCAAGTCAACAACATTGGCCGCGATAGTAGATCTTATAAATAAAGAACGTTCAGAAAAAATAGTTACCATAGAAGATCCAATCGAATATATTTTTACGCCCAACAAAAGCATAATTGACCAAAGAGAAGTATATCAGGATACTCTTTCTTTTAACAAAGCCATCCGTTCTACGTTCAGACAGAACGTTAATGTAATACTGGTGGGGGAGATGAGAGACTACGAAACGATGAGCGCGGCGGTTACTGCCGCTGAAACCGGCCACCTTGTTTTGGCGTCCCTGCATACAAACAGCGCATCCCAAACGATAGAGCGTATCATAGACAGCTTCCCTCCACACCAACAGGCCCAGATAAGAGGCCAGCTGGCCAATACTCTTTCGGGTGTTATATCCCAGCGTTTAATACAAAGAATTCGGGGCGGTCTTATCCCCGCTGTAGAGATAATGATAGCCACCACGGCAGTAAGGACACTGATCAGGGATAATCGGCCCAGACAGCTTGACCTTGTGATAGAGACCAGCCAAGACATCGGAATGATACCGCTTGACAGGTCTCTTACCGATCTTGTCAGGAGAAAAGAGATTTCCTTAGAGAGAGCAGAGTTTTATTCATCCAATCCTTTTGAACTGCGAAATCAGCTCAAATAACACTAACTATCACGGACATAAAACAGACGATAACTGACAGTCCGCATCAGTCCGTTCAGCGTCAGCATCGGTCCGCGTTTCCAATGGACTATAGTTATAAAGTAAAAACACAAACCGGAGAAATAATTGAAGGGAGCATAGACGCTCCGGCTGAAAACGTAGCGGTTGATATCCTTCACGGCAAAGGATATGTTGTTTTGTCATTAATACTATTGAGAAAGAATATACTTGGAACCGATATAACCCTTATCCTTTCAAAGCCCAGAACAAAAGATATCGTAATATTCACAAGACAGCTGTCCACGTTAGTAGATGCCGACATGCCCTTAGCGGAGGGTTTGAGAACTTTGGCCAAACAGATGGAAAAGGCGACATTCAAGAGAATAATCACCGAGGTATCAGAGTCAGTCGAAGCAGGTTCGTCACTATCAAACGCCTTATCGAAACATCCTAAACTGTTCTCGACTTTTTACATAAAACTTGTTCAGTCGGGCGAAGTCACCGGGAAACTTCATGAGTCGCTTTTGTATCTGGCCGATTATCTCGAAAGAAGCCGGGATATAAATTCAAAGATAAGGGGAGCGCTCGCATATCCGGCTTTTGTTGTTTTTGCTCTTATCGTTGTTACTTTTATTATGGTGATTTATGTGTTGCCGCAGTTACTAACTATTTTCAAGGAAGCCGGAGTTGAGGACCTGCCCCTAACAACCAGAGCCCTTATTTGGGTTACTGATTTCATAAATACATACCTTTACTTTCTAATGTTGGGCATATTGGCGATAATCTATTCCGGTTGGACCTGGATTCAAACCTCGGCAGGAAAAGAATGGCTTGATAACGTAAAGATTAAAATCCCATCATTGGGAGTGGTGGTAAGAAATCTTTACCTTGCTCGCATCGCCGAAAGTTTGTCCACTCTTATCAAAGCCGGCATACCCATATTGGATGCATTAAGAATAACATCCGACCTTGTCGGCAACGAAAACTATAAAAAGATCATATTAGCCGCCGAAGAAAACGTTCGAGGCGGAGAAGCAATATCTGAAGTATTAGATAAACACACAGAAGTGCCGCCATTATTTACATCAATGGTCGCCATAGGGGAAAAAACCGGTAAATTGGACTTTATGCTGGAACACTTATCCAAATTCTACAGGTCTGAATCGGATACTACGATTGACAGTATATCTCAATTGATAGAGCCGATATTAGTTCTTGTGTTGGGATTTGCGGTCGCGATACTGGTATCGAGCATATTGTTGCCGATATATAATCTTGTGGGGGTTGCTTAGTAACGGCTTCTTTGTTGTTGATAACTTGTGCTTGCTTTAATAATTCGAGACGGTATATAATTAAAGTTATGAATATAAAAAGAAAGTCACAAGGAGGTTTCACCTTGGTCGAATTGTTGGTGGTTATAGCCATCATCGGTGTTTTGGCAACATTACTCTTGCTGCAGCTGGGAGTAGCTCGTCAGCGCGCGAGAGATGCCAAGCGTATTGCTGACATTAACCAAGTCAGAACTGCTGTAGAGTTGTACTTCGATGACAACGGCCAATATCCGCAAGTAGCGACATATGCCGCATTGGGCGCTTTGTTTGTACCGAGGTACTTAACACTTATGCCCGCAGATCCTTTGGCCACCGGGAACTATGCTTACAGATATGCTTATAACATAACAACCCGGTTCCAATTGTGGGCAGAACTCGAGCAGAATGCGCGCGCAGCTCTTGGAGCAGACGCCGATATTAATTCTACCGGCTGGACAGGAGAGGTGGGTACTGGTGCCACCGAAACTTGCGCAAGTGGTACGGTTGTTGACTGTGTTTACGACCAAGGACAGTCGCAGTAAGCTAGGAGATTAGAAATTTTAGCTTGTAGGAGAGACAAATAACAAAATCGCCGTATTCACGGCGATTTTGTTATTTGTTAAAATAGATTCGTCCCTATTTCCTAATTCCTAACTTTTATGTTCTACTTGTTCATCTTTTTGGTAGGCCTTTCCGTTGGAAGTTTTTTTAATGTCATTATTTTTAGATTCGGAACGGGCAAGAGTGTCGTAAAAGGAAGGTCAAATTGTTTAAACTGCGGTTCGGTCATTAGATGGTTAGACTTAATACCTGTCTTTAGCTATTTTGTCCTTCGGGGCAAGTGCAAGAGCTGCGGTATTAGTATATCGCCGTTATATCCGGTAGTTGAAATAACCACCGGGGCCTTGCTTCTACTGCTGTTCTTAAACACTCCCGTAATATCGTACATGACTCTGATTAGCGCATTTGTTATAGCGTTTCTTGTGCTGATAATTTTTATTGATATTCGTTATCTTATTATTCCGGACAAGATACTTTTCTTACTGATAGGAGCCGTGATTTGTTCAAAACTGTTAGCTGATAACGCCGACTTTTATCGGCTGTTGATTTCTGCTTTTGGACTGACTTCGTTTTTTGCTATACTTTATATTGTTTCTAGGGGCAAGTGGATAGGCCTTGGGGACATAAAACTAATCTTCCTTATAGGACTTTTACTGGAATATCCGATGGGTTATCTGTCGGTGGTTGCGGCCGTATGGCTAGCGGCGATATTTTCTACAGTCCTTCTTGTTGCGGGAAAAGCCAACGCTAAAACAGAAATCCCCTTTGGTTCGTTCTTATCGGCAACAACAATAATTTTTATAATATTCAACAATGAACTCCAGGAGATCTCGAAATATTTTATTTAATAGCACACTCGTCGCTCAGATAATATTCATCGCCATGGTCGCTGGCATCATACTTCTTGCTGAAAGATTTTTTAGCGATGAACCATCTGTGTTCAAAAATATGTCGAAAAATGAAGCGGCCTTGTTTATTGACTTTGATAATATGCAGAGGGTATTCGCAGGAGAAATAATTGATGAGATGACTGTTCTTGACGTTTTGAACGCCTCAGTCGCCGTCGGCCAGATAAAGTTGGTTTACCACGTTGATAGTAGCAATAATACCAAAGTTACTGAAATAAACGACCATAAAGCCAACGACGAGAAGCGGTTTGCTTTTTATGTTAACTCTCGGCTAATAAACCCGGGTAAACTTAATGAGATACAGGTCCACCTGGGAGATAAGATAACGATCAAATTAGAATAAGTAACCGTCCAAGAGGACAAGCGCTTGGCGCGAAGTCCGATTGGCTACGGGTACTTACCCCCTCTTTTTGAGTTCTGCCCTCTATAAACAGCAGCAAAATTTGCAAAAGCTATGTCTAGAAATAATTTAGCCACAAAAATAAAAAAGCAGAATCTAAAAAGAGGGGGTGCTCATAGTTTCAGCTATTCGCTTCGCTCGCAGGAAACTATGGCAGGTTTCACTTTAATCGAAGTCCTGATCGTGGCTGGCATAACTGGTTTTATTACCACTTTCCTCCTTCTTAATTTTTCACGAACCAGAATAAATTTCTCCGAAGAGGCAAACGTGTTCGCGTCCAAATTTCGCATAGCCCAAACAAAAGCCGTCTCAAGCACACGGCTTAATAACTCCATAAGATGCGGGTATGGGATAAGATACATTAATAACCGGTCTTATGCCATATACGCGGGAGAGAGCGCGAGTGCCTTTGACTGCGCAACCCAGAACAAGGATTATAATCCCGGAGGACCTGATAACGATGCCGATGTTGAGATAGTCAATTTCGCTGATTCAAGAGTAGAGTTCAAAACAGTCTTTAGGGTAATATACTTTGAACCGCCCGACCCAAAAACATTTATACTTGACTCGGGCGGCACGGTTCACGGTGAGGCGAATTATAACTTAGGAATAACCGTAGGCAAAGTAGGCGGCGCTTGTCCGCAGGATTGTAAGACGATAAATGTATTTACGTCGGGGAAGATCGAGTGAGTATAATCTACTAATTACGAATAAAGTACGAATTTACGAATACTTAATGAATTACTTTATTTTTCATTTTATTCGTACATTCGTAAGGGATTCGTAATTCGTAGATAAAATGAATAACAAAAACGGATTTACTCTGATTGAAGCCATGGTAGCTCTTGTGCTGATAACCGTGGCAATGGGGCCGGTTTTGATACTGGCGACATCGGCGATTAACGTCGCTTCGCGTATTGAACACAACCTCATTGCCTCTAACCTGGCGCAAGAGGGAATAGAAGTTATAAGGAACATAAGGGATACCAACTGGCTGAACGAAGTGGCATTCGATAATAATCTTTCCGTTGGAACTTGGCGGATTCAGTGGGATACTATCGGCGGAGGTCTCATAGCTGTTGGCTCAAACCCAGTATTAAAAAAAAATAACGGATTATACAACTATACGACCGGAGCCGATACGGTGTTTAAAAGAACCATAACCATATCAAAACCCAACAGCAGCGAACTGGTGCTGGTAAGTTCGATAACTTGGGTAGAGAGAGGGAATATAAACCGAACTGTCAGTGCCGAGTCACATTTGTTTGACTGGAGGTAAGTAACCGTCCAAGAGGACAAGCGCTTGGCGCGAAGTCCGATTGGCTACGGGTACTTACCCCCTCTTTTTGAGTTCTGCTTTATGTACTATGTCTATGTGATAAAGGGTAAATATAAGAATGGCGATTTATATATTGGTTACACCTTTGACTTGAGGAGGCGACTAAAAGAGCATAACATTGATACAGAAAACGTAGTTTATTATGAAGCATATAAAAACGAAGGAGACGCAAGAAAAAGAGAATTACAGCTTAAAAAATATAAAAGCGCATGGGGACAATTAAAAAAGAGAATAGAAAAAAGCAGAATCTAAAAAGAGGGGGTGCTCATAGTTTCAACTGCTCGTTTTACTCGCAGGAAACTATGGCAGGCTTTGGCGTAGTGGAACTTATCGTCACAACTTTCGTTTTTTCTATTATGTCGATAATTGTAGCCATCAACTTTGTAGATATATTAGACCTCCAAAGAAAAGGTTTTGCCGCCCAGGTAATTCAAGAAGAAATCCTGTTTGCCGCCGAGATGATGGCAAAAGAAATAAGGGTAAGCCAAATCCAAAGCCCCAACGACTTTAACTGCAATACAACCATCTTAAACATAGACCATCCGGTGAACGGTCCGACCGTTTATTCCGTTAGCAACGGCGTAATCAATAAAACCGTTGGCGGAAACACTTCCCCTATCACCTCGTCAAAAGTGAACTTTTCCCGGCTGAATTTTTGTATTAGAGGATCGGGAGCGGACAACGAACAGCCGAGAGTAACCATAATTGCTTCGATACGACCCACAAATGGAGAAAATCTACAATTCGATATGCAAACAAGCGTCTCTTCAAGAGACCTGCGGGAAGAACTATCGAACTAAAATCAAAATGCAAAGATCAAAAATCAAAATTAAGGTTATTGAAAATTTTTTGAGAAAAAATTTTCAATTTAACCATTTTTTCCGCCAAAAGCGGATCTGTCTTGGGCATAATGTTTCTAATTTTAAGTTTAGCGAAGCAGAGAGGGGTTCAATTATTGTTTTTACAGTACTGATGTTGGCGGTAATTCTTGCCATAACTTTAACTTTGACTAGGATATTCATACCAAAAATAAGGTCAATAACGGAAGCCACCGATTCAATCAGAGCTGTCTATGCCGCCGACAGCGCCATGGAATGGTGCTTATACACAAACAGGGGAAAGGCGCCGCCGTTGGCACAGCCGGTAATGGCTGACGGTTCAACTTATCAAATATACAATGGCGGTATTCCATCTATTTGCCCTGACGGAGAAACGCTCAACTATCGCACAGTGGGTACTTTCAGAGGAGTGAGCAGGTCGTTTGAGGTGTCGGAAATATAGGTCTCAAATCATAGCGTACGCTATGATTTGAGAAGTGTGTGTTAGCCTAGAACTTTAATCATTAAGGTATTATACGTTGTATAATTGGTTCATTCGGATGAACTGTAAATAAATTTCCATTCATCCCCATTGCCAATTATAAGCCTTTTTGAGAGGTGTTTCCAGAGTCGATTTCGACTGCATCCTTCGAAGTTTCAGCATAGGAGGAATCCTCCCGGTCTCTCGATAACAAAAATTGACGGCGGAGGCTCTGCTAATCTAACTAGCAGTTTAAAAATGGCTTTAAAACTTGAGAACTTTCGCGATTTGGTTAGATTCTTGCTATTTCTCATGTAATCATATATAATCTAATATATTAAGAATATGAGATTATGAAATTTCCTAAAAGAATTGCAGATTTGCCCTCTGATATCTGGCAAAAAATTTGTAAAATTGACGAGCTGAAAAAACAGTGGTCTATTGGCGTTCATTTAGACCAACAGATACTGAAGCGACTAAAAAAATCTGTAATTATAACTTCCACCGGAGCATCTACTCGTATTGAGGGCGCTCGTTTATCTGACGAAGATGTCGAACGGCTCATGCGGGGTATTGTGATGCAAAAGTTCCAAGATCGCGATAAGCAAGAAGTGCAGGGGTACTATGAGCTTATCACCAACGTCTTTGATAGCTATTCTACAATGCCATTTTCTGAAAGCACGATCAAATTTTTCCATCGAGAATTACTTAAACATGTGGAGAAAGATGCGCTCCATCGCGGAGAATATAAAAAGAAGGAAAATAAGGTCGCAATGGTTGATGCATCCGGAAAAACAACGGGGATAATTTTTGACACGACTCCGGCGTATCTAACACCAAAAGCTATGCAAGAGCTAGTTGAATGGACTCAGGAATTCATGGTAGATAAGCAATATCATCCGCTTCTAGTAATCGGGAATTTTATTGTTGAGTTTTTAATGATTCATCCATTTGAAGATGGTAATGGCCGGCTGTCTCGAATTTTGGCCAACCTTTTACTACTTCAGCACGGCTACTTATATATGCCGTATGTTTCTCAAGAAAAACTAATTGGGGACAGGAAGCCAGAGTATTACATGGCTCTACGCCAAAGTCAAAAAACATTTGGCACTAAACAAGAAGATATCAAGCCTTGGCTGGAATTCTTTCTTTCTGTGATTCTAGAACAGTCAAAACAGGCTATCGCTCTGATTTCTGAAGAGCAAATCGATAAATTGTTATCAAAACAGCAGCAAACCATTTGGCGATACTTGGAGAAAGTCACTGAAGCTACTCCTTTGGAAATCTCACAAGCTACGGAGATACCTAGACCTACTGTCAGCCAAGCTCTAAGTAAACTCTTGAAGCTCAAAAAAGTTGAGCGTATTGGACTCGGAAGAAGTACGAGATATAGAAAACTCTAGGGTCGGTCTTTGCTATTCAGACTGCGAATTACGAAATGCAATAATCTCTTAAAATTGATATATTTATCCCAGGGTATCGGGAGGCCTAATCTCCCATACCCCTATAAAAGGCTTTTTTTATTTTTATCAGGGCCCCTCTCGGTCTCTCGATAACAAAAATTGACTGCGGTGGGTGGAGGACTCGAACCTCCAAGCCCCTTGCGGGACGCCGCATTTCGAGTGCGGTGGTTTACCATTCACCACAACCCACCATAAAATAAAGTTAGCATCTCTGCTTTATAAACAAAAGCCCTCTTTGGGAAGAGGGAGAAGGAGTGCTGTACACTCCGAAGTCCTTCAACTGTATTCAGGACAAAGGAGTGGCAAGCCGGGCTGGATTTGAACCAGCAACCTGCGGGTCCAAAGTCCGCCGCTCTACCATTGAGCTACCGGCCTTCGGTTTGGGTGTGGCGAGCCCGGTGGGATTCAAACCCACAACCTACGGATTAGAAGTCCGTCGCGCTATTCAGTTGCGCCACGGGCTCGCAAGGGAGTGGTGCAGGCGGAGGGCATCGAACCCCCGACCCGACCCTCCGGTTAAAAGCCGGATGCTCTGCCATTGAGCTACTGCCTCGCAAAGGGTTGCCGCTGACCGGATTCGAACCGGTATAGCCGTGAGGCCGGCGGATTTTAAGTCCGCTATGTCTGCCAGTTCCACCACAGCGGCACACGGAAGGTAAAAGTGCTGTGCACTCCGAAGCCCTGCGCCAGATAGCGCGGAGCGAAGGAATGGTGCTGGTGGGCCCACCGGGACTTGAACCCGGAACCGTGCGATTATGAGCCGCCTGCTCTGCATTGGAGCTATGGGCCCACCGACATTTATATTATGCCATAGTATTAAAGTATTTGCAAGGTTGACTGAAATAGCCGTCACTCTTAGAATAAACTTTTGTGTTCGTTAAAAAGGAACAGAAATGAATATAGCGGCAGAATATATCTGGATCGATGGACAGAAACCCACAGCCAAACTTCGTTCGAAAACAAACATACTAGACATTTCGGCTGGCACGACCATAAAGATCCCGGAATGGAAGTTTGACGGTTCAAGCACGGAACAAGCCAAAGGAAATTTCAGTGACTGTTTGTTAACGCCGGTGTTTTATGTTCCTGATCCTGTTAGGGGGGGAAGGAATATATTGGTTTTATGCGAAGTGATGAATCCGGATGGTTCTCCGCATCCGAGTAACACAAGAGCGGTTCTAAGGGAAGTTTGCGAAAAATTTAAACAGCACGAGCCGTTGTTTGGGATAGAACAGGAGTATACTCTTTACGACGGACTTAATGACTGGCCTTTTGGTTGGCCGAAGCCGTGGCCAAAATCATTACGATGGCTTAATCGTTTTTCTTTTCTCAAGAAGGGTTATCCGCCTCCTCAAGGCAAATACTATTGCGGGGTTGGATATGACGAGGTTCACGGCCGGCCACTGATAGAAGCTCACTTGAAGGCGTGTCGCGATATCGATCTGGCAATCTCTCTTTCCGGGATTAACGCTGAAGTTATGCCGGCGCAGTGGGAATTTCAAACCGGTACGCTGCGATCTCTTGCTGTTGGAGATAATCTTTGGGTCGCGCGGTGGCTTTTATATCGGCTCGGGGAAGATCATAGGGCATACGCCAAGCTTGATCCAAAACCAATGTCCGGTGATTGGAATGGCGCTGGCGGACATACCAACTTTAGTACGAAAGCGATGAGAGAAGAGGGCGGGGTAAAAGCTATTTATGAAGCATGTGAAAAATTAAAACAATTTCACAGACAGCATATTGCCGTTTATGGCGCTTACAATGATAAGCGTCTTACCGGAAAGCATGAGACCTGCGGTATTGGGGAATTCAGGTATGGTGTCAGCGACAGAGGAGCGTCAATCAGAATTCCGATGGAAACAGCGAATGACAGAAGAGGATATTTGGAAGACAGGCGACCGGCCGCTAACGCTGATCCATATAAAGTTTGTACGGCACTTCTTGAAACAGTTTGTGGGAACGGATTTTATCCAGAGAACTTCGGCTGGAGTTACGATGTTCAGATTTAGAGCGGCAGTTTGCCGCTTTTAAATTTATCATGTTGTTGTGGGGGTGGGGCGTCATTGGCACGAGTTGATGTTGAATATCAGGGACATTTACAATTTTGCGGGGTATAAAATAAAACGGGCTCGCTGTTCACGTTCTCACGTTACTTGGCGAGCCCTTGATGTGGCTACTTCTTCGGGATCTGTTTCTCAAGCTCCCGAAGCTGTTCTGGTGTCAGATTTTTGATCCGCTCTGTGATTGTCCGGGTATCTTCGACTGCTTCCTGATTGCTCCGAGCTTTCTCATCAGCAGTACGAGCTTCGGTCTGGATCGGACTTTCGGACAGCTTAATTGCCAAATTGTCGAAGCTGTGCATCGGGATGACATCCCGATCAGAGGCATATATCTCGATTCTCACCAGATGGCCTTCTCTGGTTACCGGCAGTTCCGGCGAGTGGCCGGCTCCTGCGGTAAACAGATGGGGAATGTCCTTCAGATAAAGATAGTACACTGTGCCTTGTGTTGGAGTGACCTCACTCCCCACAAGAGACACAGTGCCTTCAACGACCTGAAGGTTTCGATTGCCTTCGACTGTCGCTCGGCGTCCGGTTTCAGTCAGAAGCTTTTCGTAGTTCCTGACCGTTTCTTGAGCGCTTCGTCCTGATGCAACGGCCTGAATGTCGTTGATCGAAACCATGGCTACTCCTTGAAAAGCGTGGCTTTCATTCAGAAGTGGAACCACAGCTGTCGGCAGGCCATTGACGTTGTACAGCTGAACCGCCGCACCGTGCAGATGCTTGAACTGGATGTCCTGATTCTTGTTGACCGCATCCAACACGGCCGACGTTGTACCACCTCCCGGCATTTGGTATCTGATAGTCTTGCCTGTTCGAGAGTTGGTATAGACGAGAGCGACCAGCGAATTGTCGCTGGAATTTGTCGAGGTAATGTCGGTTACCCATTCCGGCTGATCGCCGTTACCGTAGATGAGCAAAGCTCCGTCTCTGTCAGACATGGTAAGGCCTTTCTTGCCCCACCAGCTGTTGAGCCATCCGCTCGAGTACAAACCTTGCCAATTCAGATAGTTGACGATGAAGTCATCGGGAACAACTCGGTCAACCCATGGAACTTCTTCAGAAACTTTACCCAACTCATGAAACTTGTTGTTGCCCGTGAACGGATCAACGATCACTACTCCAAGAACTTTTTCACCCCACCAACCGAGAGTCGGCTTGAAGGCGGTGATAACCCACCATGGGTTTCCTTCTTCGTCGATCTCGAGCGACGTTTCGGTAAGGCCGGTGCCGAGATAACCATTGTTTCGCAGGTAGTGCTCCAGATTGTCACCGAAGAAAGCACCGGGCGTATAACGCATACGCTTTCCTTCTGGGAACTGGACAAGCTCGGCCTGTCGATGAGGATCTTCTCCTGACACCTTGACGTAGCCGGGAGCACCGTTGGTGTTCAACCAAACGCTGAAACCGGCAAAGTCCAACGGTGCCACGAAAGTCAGTTCGCCCTTGATCATCTGGATTGTCATCGTTCCAAGTTCGAACTGGCTTCCAATGGCACCTGCTGTACCCAGTACCTTCTGGGCCTGATACGAGGCATTCTCCTCGCTCGCCATTCTCATGTGGGCCGGATCTTTCGGCTGAATGTCTTGCGTCCAAACCCGTTCTTCGACATTGCCTAAGTGGTTAATGACCGAAGCATAGGTATTGGCTCGAAGCACTACCGAATTGAGGAAGGCAACTGCGATGTAGATCACGACTGTGCCGGCTGGGAACACCCACAACAACGGGGTGCCATCATCATCGTCAGCAACAGCAATAATCGCCGCAACCACCCACCAGATCATGGTCAAGAATCCCACGAGTCCGAAGAGTGGGTAAACGGTTGTCGCCACTGCGACGTAGAACATTGCCCAACCGAGAGCGAAGGTCACGACGCCTTGCACGATGGCAGCAACCGGCTTCCTCACAAACACGAGCGGGAGAGCACCGATAACCGCACTGATCAAAGCCGCAAGTAGATAGTACATCTCTTCTTCTCCTCCCCTATTTTAGGCATAGGTGCCTTGAGAAAATTCCCCTTTGAAGTGCAACTCCAGTAGAATAGGAATATGGCATATACTCATTTAACTCAGTCGGATCGGGACAGGATTGAAGCCCTGCTCAAATCCGGTCATACTCAGGTCGAGATTGCAT
>Ga0209542_10008422_pt1 | contig 19282 bp, 19 predicted proteins | sample RifCSPhighO2_01_FD_184028 | JGI IMG/M metagenome (GOLD analysis project Ga0209542, IMG submission 184028) | Soil microbial communities from Rifle, Colorado - Rifle CSP2_plank highO2_0.1 (SPAdes) (version 2) | ecosystem: Environmental > Terrestrial > Deep subsurface > Rock core/Sediment ...
TGTAATTCAACAGGCTACCGCACGTTCACCGTACGCGAGTACGTGCAAGACTCCGCGTCAACGACGTACTATGCGCCCTTAAATTACAGCGCAACCCACCCGACCACGCTCCAGACCAACAGCACCGTCGACAACACCACGCAAAGCAAGGACATAACGGTGCAAGTGATTTCGGCCGAAATCAATATTACCAGCCCGTACACGAACGACGTTTACCTGCAAGGGCAGAACGTCAACATCACAGTCAACGAAACGCGCGGGCTAATTTGGGTCACGAACGTCACAATCACGGTTACGAATGACGATTTGGAACAAACATACCAAGCGACCGAAGCTTGGGCGGACTTCTGGCAGTACACTTACGCCATCGACCCTGCCATGACCTCCCGCACGCTCTACATCACTGCGACGGGCTACAACGATACCACGAACGTCACCGACACCGACCAATTCATAGTAACGCGAAGCACGGGAGGGGGCATAACGCAGCCCACGCTTACGAACTTCTGCGCCAACCAGACTTACTCGGTCGCGGGAGAAATGGTTTCAGTCAACGTCACTGCGGATTTGGACACGGTTTTGTATGCAATTACGGCCAACGTGACTTACCCCAACGCCACTACTGCCACGCTCACGCAATCCGGTTCCACAGTAAGCGACGAGGTGAATTACATTTACTCGGCGTTGTTCAACTTCACGCTCCCCGATGAAGGCAATTACACGGTGGGAACGAGCGCCCGCGACGTGAACGACAACACCGCCTCGAACACCATAAGGATAGTTGCGGTTTCGTCCGACGATTCAGTTTCCTTCAACACCAGCGGCGCGTCGTACTTCACGATTCTCGACTCTTGCAGCAGCACGCCTATAGCCAACAGCTCTGCAAACGGCATTACGACGACCATTCCGGCGGGATTGTATAAAGTCACGCTCTACACGGAAAAACCGGAAATAACGTTCAACAACGCTTCGCTCAACTCCACGCTGTCAGGAACTGCCTTCAAGTACGACGAACTGGAAAGCGTAACCTACACCGTGCCCTCCAACCGAAGGTACGTGCGCGTTTTCAACGTCTCGACGAACGGCACTGAATACAGCGACTTGCAGGTGTACTACAACTACACGCCCGACGAGGCAACGCTAGTCGCCCAAGCAAGCCTGGAATTCCAAAAGTGCGAGGAAGTGAATTCGACCTGCACGTGGAATTCCACAAGCGTGACTACCGGCCTCAACACCACCACCAACAACATCACGGGCTACGCGAACAGCTCAAGCTTGTGGGCGGTGCTCGAGCCCGCCTACACAGAACCGGAAACCAACACGGTTTACATAACGCGCACCGAGACCGGGACGGTTACGAAAGAAAAAGACGTTTTCAAGGACAAGGAAAAGATAGTTGAAAAGTTCGTATCCACGCACTTGATTCAAAATCCGCCCGAAATAGAAGTGTATGAAACGGGAACGGCGAGCGTGGAAGTGCAGCTGCGCAACGACGGCACCACCACGTTTGAAGACATCAAGCTCGCCGCGATTTCCTCCGCAAGCCAGATTACGGCGAGCCTTTCAAGCGACACGATTCCGAAGCTCGAGCCGGGCCAAACTACTTCAGTAAGGCTAACGGCATCCTCTAGCAACGCACCGCTCGGCAGTTATTCGATTGCATTAAGCGCAACTTCCGGCGATTACAGCGAGGCGGTCAGCGTGCCTGTTGCAGTAGTAAAATTCCTCAAGAGCGAAAAGCTCGAGGCTCAAAGGCAAATCGAATTCGGGCTTTCGCTCGCCATGCAAAACCAGGAGTGCAGGGAATTCGCGGACACGCTCGACCAAGCCAACAAGGCGCTTAAGGACGGCGACGCCGCGCTCGCGCTCAGGCTTGCTAATGATGCGATTGCAGGGTGCAAACAGGCGCTCGCGCTTGCGGGCACTGAAGCCGGGCCGCTGACGGGATTGTTTGCCGGACGCCTGCTGCAAGGCGACTGGGCCAATTCCGCAGTCATAGGCGCGGTCGGCGCCGTAATCGCACTCACGCTCGTACTGCTCAAAAAGCTCGTCACTCCAAAGCGCAAGGAAGACGAGATTGCCAAGCAGCTGGCGGACGAGGGCGAAGACGGGGCTTCCGGAGCGCAGCAAGAGTATTCAAACAAAATAAAACCCGCTGAGTAAAACGGGAGGGTGGTTGGAAAAATGGCATTTCAAGGAGGCGGACAGATAGACGCGATGAAAATCCGCGCGTGCAAGGAAACCATCACGCGCACGAAAAACGAAATCAAGAAAGCCGTCGTGGGGCAGGAAGAGGCGATGGATTCGCTCCTCCGCGCGCTGCTGTGCGGCGGCCACGTTCTCATTGAAGGAGTGCCCGGAATTGCAAAAACGCTTTTGATGATTACGCTTGCGGAAGTTACTGGCGAGGAATTCAAGAGAATCCAGTTCACCCCCGACATGCTTCCAAGCGACATCACGGGCATCAAGACTTACGACCCCAAGAAAGGCTTCACCACCATCAAAGGCCCCGTATTCACCAACTTCGTCCTCGCCGACGAAATCAACCGCGCGCCTCCCAAAGTCCAGAGTTCCCTGCTCGAAGCAATGCAGGAACGCCAAGTCACCATAGGCGACGAGACGTTCGGCCTGCCAGACCCGTTCCTCGTGTTGGCAACGCAAAACACCATCGAATCCCTCGGCGTTTACGACCTTCCCGCGGCCCAGCTCGACAGGTTTTTGTTCAAGCTGGTCATGGGCTACCCGACGACCGACGAGGAAAAGCTCATCCTCAAGAAAAACATCACCACGCACTCGCTCGAATACTTCAACCTCAAGCAGGTTTTGAAGCCCAAAGAAATCATCGAAATGCAAAAGCTCGTGCAGCAAGTGTACGTAAGCGCCCAAGTCGAGGAATACATAGTGCGCATAGTCGACGCAACGCGCCACGCCGACAAGTACGGGGTGGAAAGCGGCAAGTACATCGACGAAGGCGCAAGCCCACGCGCTTCAATCGGCATGTACACAGCAAGCAAGGCGCAATCGCTCATGAGCGGCAACTCGTTCGTCACTCCCGAACACGTGCGCGACATCGCGCCCGACGTATTGAGGCACAGGATAATACTCAATTACGAAGGCCAGGCCGAAGAAATAACGCAAGACCAGATCGTCAAGGAAATCCTTGCGAAGGTGCCAGTCGCTTGAACCGGGAGCAAGTGCGCCAGCTGAAAGAAGTGCACTTGAGCCTAACCAAGAAAATAAAGCACCTGCACGTCGCCACGAAATACAACGTTGCGACGAAATTCATGGGAGAATACCCCAGCGTATTCAAAGGCAGGGGCATAGAATTCGCAGACTTCAGGCAATACACTCCCGCAGACGACGCGAGCGAAATAGACTGGCTGCACTCGCTCAAAGGCGGAAAGCTCCTCGTGCGCGAATACGTCGAGGAAAGGAACCTCACCATAATGTTCGTAATCGACAGCTCGAACACCATGCTGTTCGGCTCGCAGGAAAAGCTCAAGCACGAATACGCGGCAGAACTCACGGCGGCAGTTGCCGCAGGCGCGCTGGAAAGCGGCGACGCGGTCGGAATGTGCCTTGCTTCGGACAAAGTCAAGCAGTTCGTCAGGCCCATGCTGGGTTTGAAGCAGCTGGAACTTTTGCTGCACGCGCTTGTCAACGAGAAAAACTACGGCGGCGATTCCGCTTTCGGCGAAATCCTGGGAAGAACCTCGAACGCGCTTCCGCGCAACAGGATTTTGATTCTCGTCTCCGACTTCATCACGCACGACAGGAAATGGCGGCATGCAGTGCGCATCGCCGCGAAAAAACACCAGCTTTTCGCGTTCATAGTCCGCGACCCGCTCGACGACGAGATTCCCGCGGGCGTGGGGCAGGTTACGGTCCAAGACCCGCTCACCGGGGAAACAATGGTGATAGACTCGGACAAAATCCGCGAGCGGTACAAGCGTGAGGCCGAAGAAGAATTGAACGAAATAAAGCAAACGCTCATGAAAAGCGGAGTGCGGTACCTCCAGCTGAGCACCAAAGACGATTTCACGAAGCCCATAATCGGGTTTTTCAAGAGAATAAAGAAAGGCGGTTGAAAATATGGTGGAAATACTATTCACAAGGCAGGCGTTCCTGTGGTTTCTCGCGCTATTGCCCGTGCTCATAGTAATACACTTCTACAGCCTCCGGCACGTCGAACGCAAAGCGCTGCTCTTCGCCAACTACAAAGCCATGCGCCGCATCACGGGCGGCGAGCCCGTGCCCAAAAACTACCTGCTTCTCGCCATGCGCCTCGTAATCCTCGCCGCGTTCATCCTTGCGGCAGCAGGCGCTACAATCATGACCGAACTGCCTGCGAGCGCCTACGACCTGGTCATAGCAGTGGACGCGTCAAGCAGCATGTCCACACAAGACTTCAAGCCCGACCGCCTGAACGCCACGCTCGCACAGGCAACGGAATACGTCTCGCAGCTTCCCGAAGGAACGCGCGTGGGCGTGGTATACTTTTCCTCGACCGCAATCCTGCTCAACGAGCCTTCCCACCCCAACAAGGGCGAAGCAATTGAATCCCTCAACGCGATAAAAGCAACGCGCTTCGGCGGAACTGCGCTGGGAGACGCCATACTAACAGGCACCAACGCGCTCATCAATTCCGACAGGCCCAAGGCAATCATAATCCTCACTGACGGGAAAAGCAACACCGGCGTCCGCCCTGACGACGCCGCACGCTACGCATCGCAATCCGCAACGGAAATACTCGCAATAGGAATCGCGGGAGGCGCAAACGCAAGCGGCGCCGACATGGACACGCTGCGAATCATAGCAAACGAAACGCAAGGACGGGCGTTCGAAGCCAACAGCGAAGCCCAGCTCAAACAAGCGTTTCAAGACCTCGCAATCGAAGCGTCGCGCATCAAACAGCCGTTCGAACTTGCAGTCCCGCTCATGGCAATAGCATTCCTCCTGGTTTTCATAGACTGGTCGCTGTCAGGCACTCGCTACCGCATAATCCCTTAGAAGGAGAAACCAAGGTTCGTGTGCAGAAGCAGGGCTTCTGCAACGTGCCGCAAAGCTTTCGCTTTGCGCGCATCTCCGCTCTACTTCTCTTCCTTTGATGAGAGACAGTGTTTCTTTGGCGGCGCCATCGCCTTTCTTTCCCGTTCGGAAGCAAGCTTCCGAAGGGCGCAGCAGAACTTCGTTCTGCTCGCGTTCTAAAAGAAAGGCAAGGCCGACTACTTGAACGACTCCAATAGTTCTTCGAAGCGCGAGAGGTAGTTTTCCAGAATCCTTTTCGCCGAAACCGGCTCGTCGGAAAGAATCACCTTGTCCAGCTCCACCAGCTTGCGGCGGGTGAAAATGTCCGACTTTTTCTTCAAATAGTTCAAGTACTTCAGAGCCATGTCCTTCTCCTGCGCGATTTCAACTTCGTAGTCCTTCACGAAGTCGGGAAAATCGTACTCCAAATGCGCGACTTCATCCAAAAAAGCGGAAAGGTCCTTCTGGTACTTGTCGTTCAGCTCCGGCGAATTTTTCGCTATTTTCTTCAATTCGGAGTAGGTTGCGGAAGAAGAAAGCCCCAAAAGGCGGGCGAAGGAAGAGTGGACTAGCGAGAAAAATTCGCGCGACTTTTCGCCCACGTTAAAGTCCGTCAAATCCGAGCGCAAGTCGGACGCCTTCTCGCGAAATTCCCTCCTGAAGTCTTCGGCAGTCGGAGCGGAACGCGAACTGCGCTTGAACAAAAAAGCGAAAGGGTTCGGAATTTTCATGTGTAATACCATGTGCATTCCCCGCCCAATCGGGCGGAGCCTAACAGCCGCGCGGATGAATGGCGTGCATTTCCCCTGCGAAACGCACTCGCAACAGTGCATAATATGAAGCAATTTTTCTTTAAAAACCAGCACGGGCAAAACAGTTTTGTAGCAGAAGTCAAGGAGGTGTAGCTAAAGTAGCTTGAACGAAAGACTTATAGCGAAAAGCGGAAATAATTGAACTTTTTACAGCTTTTCGCTAGTCGCAGAAGGCAAGAAGAAAGTTCAAATAATTTTGCCTTCTGCTATAAACTACAAAGCTCGGGCAAAGCCAACGCGCCGAAAAGGGAGTTTCAAAAAGGAAACCCCTATTAATTTGAAACGTGTAGCACAAACGATAACAGCGTGCTTTCAACATGGTCGCAGTCTGTTTCGTTTCCAACAAGCCGAAGAGCCTTGCAGCAGCGCTCGACGCGTTCAAAGAGCAGTTCGAGCACGAAACGCTCGTAGTCGTAGACACTGCCGGAACCCATTCGGAAAACAAGCGCGCGTTTGAAAAAGCCAAGGCGAAAAAGAAAATCCACCTGGAGCAAACGCAGCTGGAGAAAACAAGCAGCATAGCTTTCGGGGAAGGGTATGGAAAAGCGCGCAACGCCGCCCTCTACGTTTCAGCGGTGCTGAACGAAGACTGCGTTTTTTTCGACGACGACACCACGCCCGAAAACGAGTGCGTCGAATTGTTCGAAGGGTTTTTCACCAAGGGAAAGAAAATCGTGGCGGGAAAATACCTGGGGCACAACGAGCACGACGCGCAAAGCCTTTTCGTAGAACTGTGCGCCGTGCTGAAGGAATACGCTGACGGCATCATACCCAAGGACGACGCCCTCGCATTCTCGGCATCCACCATCGGCGGAATCGGCAGGAAGAGCACGAGCATCAACCTGAAGAAAGGCCTCGTTGGAGGGTGCATGGGCGTGAACGCGGAAACCGTGCGGGAGTACTGCTTCATGCCAACGGCATACCACTCCGAAATCCCGGCTTTCGAGCTTCTCGCGCAGCATTACGCGGGAAGGAATTCAGTGTACAACGGCTACACTTCCGACGAGCCCCCAATAGCATTCCACTACCACTCGGAAAAAACGCAAGACAGGCTTTCACATGCTCTCGAACAGGAAGGGAAAGGGCGGGTGGTGGCGATGTGCATAAGCGAATTGATTTCAGGCGGAAGGCAGGCCATCGGGGAAAAGGAAGCGCTTGAACTTTCGTCGGAAAAAGCGGAGGAGTACTGGAAGAAAGTGTGCTTCACGTACGTGCACGACAAAAACACTTCATCCGATTTGCTGGGCGCGGCGCAAGAACTCGGCGTAATGCGCGATTTCGACGAGTTTTACGAACTCTCGCCCAAAAACTTCGTCCCCTCGGCCGCCGAAACCCGGAAAGCCATCGACAGCTTTTTCCAAGCGCAGGAACAATGGGCGAAGCTCGTGTCGAAAGCGAAAGGCAAACTGCCTTAGAAGCATGACGGAAAGCGATTACCGGAAGCGCAATCTTTTTAAGCATTCCAAAATATTCTTCTACTCCGCTCAACGGTGGGTAAACAATTCATACACGACAAAAACAACTCAGGGGTGGGCTTTCATATGGCTATATTACCGGTTGCTCCAGTAGAACGTATAATACGCAAGGCGGGCGCGGACCGCGTTTCGCCTGACGCTGCCGCCGCTTTGGCGGAAATACTCGAAGACTCGGGAATCAAAATTTCGCAGAAAGCCGTGCAGTTCTCCAAGCACGCCGGCCGGAAGACTGTAACGTCGGAAGACGTCAAGCTCGCATCGCGATAGGATAAAGAAGGCTGCAAAGCCTTTTCTTTTTCTTTCAACGCTATTTTTTCATGGCGACGCTCGTTTGCTTCATTTCCAACAGCCCCGAAAACCTCGAGCTCTCGCTCTACCCGCATTCCGCCAATTTCACCGCGGACACGCGCGTGCTCATCCTCGACACGCACTCCACGCACGAAAAAAACGCTGCCATCGCAAGAGAGTTCAACGCAATCCACGTTTCCGAAGAAGACTTCAAGGAAAAAGCGAAGGACGAATTCAAGCCGCTGTTCCAAGGGCGTTACGGCGGCAACCGCAACATATGCCTGTATTACGCGTTCAAGGAAAATGCGAACGCAGTGTTTTTCGACGACGATACCACGCCTTGCGCAAACCCCGTCGCGCAGTACGAAAAGCTTTTCGCGGAAGGAAGGAAAATCGTGGTCGGGAAATACTTGCGCCACGCTGCCGGCGCGCAGCAGATGATAAAAGAACTCGTGGAAACGGCCTGCGCTTACGGCGACAAGGAAATGGCGAAGGAAAAAGCCCAGGAAAAACTGTGGGAATTGTTCGCAGGGATGCCTTCCGAGGCAAGCGCTGTTCCGAGGGGAATGGGAATGGTCGGCGGAAACGCGGGAATACATTTTGAAGCGCTAAGGCAATACTGCTTTTTCCCGACCGACTACCGCGTTGAAGACGGCACTTACGCCACGCTCGCGCACGAATTCGTAGGCGAAGAGCCGTTCAACAGCGAAGGCAATCCTGCCGTTTTTCATAACAAGCGCCCGCGGGCGAATGCGCTGCTGGAAAACCTCGACAACGAATTGAAGGGAAACGTGATAGCGTTATGCGTGAAAGATTCTTTCGAGGAAAACGAGCTGAGCATGGACACGCTGGAGGAAAAGATTGCGCGCAACGCTTCCCTCGCGTTCAAGGCGTTCAACCTCGATTACTTGCAGTACAAGCAAAGGCAGAAGGGGGTTTTGGAAAAAGCGCGGGAACTGGGCTTTGAAAAGGAATTCGCGTTCCTGCTTTCGCTCGACGAAAAAAGCTTCGCGCCCTCGCCGGAAGAAGTGAAGAGGAAAATGGCGTTGTTCGCATACGCGCAGGAAAACTGGGAAAACGCGTTGAAAGAATGAAATAGCAGGAAAAAGGGTCACAACTCATGCTCTTGGCAATAGCGTTTTTGGTTGCTGCCGGTGCGGCGGGCCTCGCCGCAAGCAGGAAGTTCGGCACGCAAAACAGGATCGCTTATGCGATTCCCCTTGCAATAGTCTTCTCGACGTGGGCGGTATTCGCGCTTTCGCTTGCCCTGGGGCTGAATGCGGCAAGCGTCGGCGCAGCAACCGCGATACTGCTTGCTTTCGCTTGGCTTAACGGAAAAAAGCAGGAGAAACGGGGGGAGAAAACATTCGCGGGCCTTTTGGACCGCGAAATGCTTCCGCTCGCAATTATTTCGCTCGCGTTCTTCCTCGCAATCAACTTTGCAATGTTCCACTACGACGCGCGCGGCGCAGTGGAAGGGTATTCGACCGACTTTGGGTTTCACAAAAGCGTAATCTCTTCGCTCGCGAACGGCAATTTTCCGCCCGAACACCCCCTTTTCTCCGGCCGCCTCCTTTCGTATTACTACTTCATGCACTTGTTCACCGCTACGCTCGCCATCGGCGGGTTTTCACTGCAATACGCGGTAATAACAGCCAACAGCCTCGCCGGAATCGCGGTAACCCTGCTTTTGTTCATGCTCGCCAAAACAGCGTTCCCGAAAGAATCGAAAAACAAGCTTTTCGCCTACGCCGCAATCGCACTCGTCCTGCTGAACGGAAACCTTTCGTTCCTGGAAATGCTGCAGAACAACGCGCTCAACATCCAAAGCATAATGCAACACGCGGAATTCACCGACCTGAAGCAGACGGCATTCCCCTTCCTCAATTTCCTCAGCGCCCACTTGCTCGTTACTCCCTACATCATAGGATTCGCAGTGCTCCTCATTGCCGTGAAAAAAATCCTGGAAGGGGAATTCGAAAAAGCCGCGATAATCGGCCTGCTGCCCCTGTTCAACTTTTTCGCGTTCCTTGCGGGCATAGTGCTTCTCGGCGCGCACGCGTGGTGGGAGAAAAAAGCGCGAAAACCATTCGCAGTTGCGCTCGCCCTCTCCATCCCCCAGATGGCGTATTATCTGGCAACGCGCGAAGGCCCGTCGGCATTCCTCCGCTTAGGCTGGCTTGCGCCCTCGCAAGACGCCGTTTCAATCGCGGTCTTTTGGCTGCAAAACCTCGGCTTGTATATTGCGGTGGGCGCAATCGGCTATCATTACGCAAGCGACAAAATGAAGAGGATGTTCATCGCGTCCGCCCCCCTCTTCATCATAGGCAACGTTTTCATTTTCGCGCCCTTCGCATGGGACAACGTGAAACTCTTCCTCTTCTTTTTCGCAGTCCTCGCCATCCTTTCGGCGCTGGGACTGAAAAAAATCTCCGAAAAAACCCACCCGGCATTCGCAACCGCGATTTTCATCGCCATGGTCTTGACCGGCATTTTCAGCATAGCCACAGTCGCGGCCAATTCAAACTCCACGATTTACGATTCTTTCGACATGAAAACATGCGCATGGATTGAGGAAAACACGCCCCAAAACGCGCTGTTCCTCACCGACGGGCAGCACACTTGCGTTTTCGCAATTGCCGGCCGCAAAGTATTTTTGGGGGATTTGGAGTGGATGCAAACGCACGGCATCGATTACGCAAGCCAGCTGCGTGAAAACAACGCCATGCTCGCGGGCGATTGCCCGCTTGTAAAGAAAAACAAAATCGGCTACATCTACCTGGAAGGCTACGGCGGGAGGCACGCGACGGTGAATGAAACGTTTTTAAGAGAAAACGCGGAAATCGTTTATAGCCAAGACGGCAGGACGGTCTACAAAACCTCTTGCCAGTGAAGGAACCCCGGAGTTTGAAAAACCCGGTTGAAAAAAATCTTTTTGCTTTTTCTGCTCTCAAGCTTCGCCCTAGCCGGAAGCACGGGCTTTCTCCATCCGACGGAATTCTATTCCGGCGCGCAAAACAGGCACGGCACCACGCCTGCGAATGCCATAGACAGAAGCGTGGGCGACTGCGGGACCGGAAGCACGTTCTGGTCTTTCGTCTCGCAGCTGGGGGGAGGGGCTGAGTTTTACTACCAATTCAACGATTCCATCCGAACCACCCGCATTTCAATCCAATCGTGCAGCACGGGCTTCAAGGACTTCGTGGCGAAAAAAGCGGACGGCAATTACGAGACAGTATACAGCATAGGCAATACCGGCCCGAATACCGGCGCAAGCGGAACGCTGCAAGGAAATTTCATACAGCAGGACGGGCGCGTGGTGATAGGAGTGCTCAACAGGAAGGCGGACGTCGAACATTATTTGAACGACATCGCGTTCGAAATAGACTACGAGCCGCTCAACTCGCCCCCGTCCGCGCCGCAAATCCTTTCCCCGGCGCAAAACCAAACGCTCGACGAGGGCGTGCGCATTTCCTGGAGCGCGGCGCAAGACCCCGACAACGACACGCTTTCCTATTTTTTGCAGTATTCCTCCGACTCGCTATCGTGGCAAAACATCACGGCCGCAGAATGCTGTGAAAACGAGTGGAACGGCGCAGGCGGGCTGGAAGAAGGAAGCGCATTCGTTTCGGTCAAGGCGTTCGACGGAAGGCAATACGGGGAAGCGGCGGTTGTAAGCGTGAACATCAAACACGCCTACTACACGCCGCCGGTACAGCAAGATGCGCTCGCGGGCGCGGATGTGGAATGGCGCGCCGGAATTTCGGGAAGCGGCACGAGGAATTGCGCTTACGCCCTGCCGCAAGACGCACTGCGCGCGGAAATACGCGATTCGGCCAATAGCACGATTGCATTCCAAAACAATTCAAACACGCTCGCGTGGGAATGCAATCTAGCCGCAGGAAACCAAACGCTTTCTTACTTAACGCCGGCAGTGGTTTTGAACGAAACCAGGTGGGTTCAAAATCACGAAGAGCAAAGCACTTCGGCAAGACAGTTTTTGTCGGGAACGCAGGAATTCGCAAACCCCTCGCTGCACGATTACGGCAGGATTCATGCGGCCACGGCGTGCCCCCAAAACCTTTCCTGCACGCCGTCCGAAATCGAAATCCCGTTTTTGGCTGCAGGAGGGGAATTCTATGCGACGGTCCAAGCCGAAGGCGACGGCATTTACGAAAGCGAGTCGGAAGAACAAAACGCACACTATTACAACAAAACAATCCTCGTGGAAAACGCGCTGCTCGCGTTTTACAACGTTTCCTTTGAAACGGCGATTCCGCAGAATCTTGCCGGAATAATTGCAATTGCAACGAGCGGCAACGCCAGCCTGGAAATCCAATCGCTCAACCATAGCAGCGGGAGGGTGTTTTTCACGCTTGCATTTCTCCCGGAGGGAACGGCCGAAATCGCAGTTTCGGGCACGCTGGAAACAGTGCAAACGAACTGCACGGACGGCGGATGCGGAGAAAACTGCATTGGGGAAAATTGCACGCAGCAAGAAACGCCGGAAAACACGCTTCCTTCGGTGGTCCCGGCAGCATCTCCTGCGCCCTATGCAACAATCTCGCCAACTGCAGCACCCTCGCTTGCGGCCGAACCAAAAAGAGCCCATGCGGACGTTGGCGAAAGCATTCCTAACTCCGCAAGCACAACGCCCTCGCGCAAGCTGGGCAGCATTACCGCACTTGCAGCCGCCCGAAACGATTTCCAGTACGCCCTCCCCGCGGCAATGCTTGCCGCTTCACTCGCCATTGCATGGCACTACAAGCTCTTGCGCAAGCGTATTTCCATCGCGCGGAAAACTTCCGAAAGCGGGAGAGTGACGTTGGAAGTCAAAAGCAGCCTGCGCCTTGAAAGCGCCAGGCTTGCGCAAATGGTTCCGGAAAACTCCGCACGCGCGTTTTCCCCTATTCCAAAAGTAAGGGAAACGGTCACGGGCGACTTGCTGGAATGGAATTTGGGCGAAATGCGCGAAAACGCGATTGCAAGCGTACAATTCGAATGCCACGAAAAACTCAAGCCCGCGCGCCTGGAAGCGAAAACGCAAGACGGAAAAACCGTGCGCGCCGAAGGATGAAAGCTTAAAACGCGGGCGCGCGCAATTATTACCATGAAAGTTTTCCATTTCCTGCTTGCAGCAATGCTTGCTGCGCAAACTGCTTTTGCGATCACCGGGCAGGTGGGCGCATACGTTATTGCCGCAAGCCCTTCACCCTCGCCAACGCCTTCGCCGACACTCACACCCACGCTAACTAACGAAAGCGGTTTGCTTTCGCCATCGCAACCTGCCGCAGCTCCAGCGCCGGTCACCGGCCTCGTCACCGCGCAAGAGCTGAGCAAAACCATTTTCGACTGGCTTTCGGGCGCATTAAACGCCATCGCGTCGGCAGTCAAGCTGCCCTGGGGACTGAAAGCATTTTAATAAAAGTTTTCTCTAGGAAATAATATAGAAGTCGGCCATCCCGCACCTAAAGGCGTGGGTTTTATTTGCCGACTTCTATAGCTGCAGAAATGCATTGCATTTCTGCATAAGGAAGGAAAAGCATGAAAACAAAGATTTTGCTTGCGCTGGTGTTGCTCGCGCTTGCCTTGACGCTCGCCGGATGCATCACCCAGCAAACGCCGGTGGAAAAAACTCCGACTGCGACTGCCACACCCACGCCTACGCTCGCCCCAAGCGCACTGCCTTCGCCTACGATAAGAGTTTCACCCACTCCCACGCCAACGCCTTCTCCCGAGGCAAACCCCGAATGCACTATTACGGTCAATCCCAATGACGCGCAAGGGCCTTTCAAGGCAGGAGTTTCAGCGAGGTTCTTCAATATCGACCCGGCCAATGCGACGATAAAATGCACCCAGACCGATTCGGGCGTGAACGGGGAGAAGAAGGAAGGCGCGCAGTTCTTCAGGACTTGCGATTATGCCAGCGTGCAAACGCGCAAAATCGAAACTGCCAGCGCAAGCGCGGAAGGCGTTTCGTGCGAAACGCTCGTCGTGGTGGAAACGAACACTGATTTCACGAAATCCTGGAGCTTCTCTCCGGGAGACGAGTCTTTCACCATGAACAAGAGCGTTTCCAATTCCACAACCCGCAATTACACGATACAAAACGCGGGCACGCTCGAACTCAACACGTTCACCTGCACCGCGGACAAGAACTTCGCGACGCTCCTGTGCCCGCCGAAAATAGCGCCCGGCTCAAGCGCGCCGTTCAACGCCACGTTCAGCGTTTCGGGCCAGCCCGACGGCGTGCAAAACGTGGTTTTGACGGTCATGGAGAAAGACCTGCAGAAAACGGTTACAGTCACGGTCAGCATTATTTCTTGAAAGGGCTCTTGAAAAAGCGAAAAGCGGACGCTGGTTTTTTAAACCGGAACTCCTTAATTTAAACTCGTGGACAAGCGCATCGCAATCGTACTGGCGTTAGCATTTTCATTCCTGCTTGCGGGATGCCTGCAGGAAAAGCAGTTGAGCCAAGCGCAAGCGCCCGCTTCGGGCCTCGCTGTCGGCACGAGCACCCCCGCTGCAACCTCTTCAGCCACGGCTACGCCGAGGCCTACCGCCACGGCAAGCGCCACACCCGGAACCACTGCAACGCCCACGCCTTCGCCGACAGTTGAACAAGGCGGCAGCTGCAGCATTGCAACCCCGCAAAACCGCGATTCGTTTTCAAAAACGTCTCCGGTGCAAATCCTGGTCAGCTTCCTAGACTTGCCCGATTCCATCAAAACCGCTTTGGTAAAATGCGATTTCGCCGAAACCGGCAACACGATGGACATCCTGCATTCGACAAGCGGGGCAGCGTACCTGACTAAATCTTGCATCTACTCTACAACCAGAAGCTATACCATTACTATCACCGCCGGTGGTGCAACGTGTTCGAGGACGATCACGATAACCGAATGAGGCTTTTCGCGAAAGCGCTCGTGCTGTTCGCCCTTGCATTCTACCTAGCAGGCTGCATATTCCAGGAAAAGCCCATCGAACAAAGGCAAGAACGCGCGCTGCCAACGCTATCCCCAGCGCTATCCGCATCGCCCAACGCAACAGTCCAAGCAAACGCCAGCGAAGCAAATGCCACTAACGAAACTGCGCAGCCTACGCCCGAACCCACTCCAGACGAAAATTTGACTCAAGCGAATGCTACAACCTCACCACAACCGCAAGGCGAGTGCACTGTTTCCGCCAACCCTGAAGACGCGCCCGGCCCTTACCGGTCGGTAGCGTCAGCGCGGTTCTTCAACGCCCAGCCCGCCGAAGTGAAAATAAAATGCACCGCGCAAGACGAACCGGTCGTTGCGGAAAAGCACGGGGAATTCTACATCGCAAGCTGCAGCTATTCGTTCGTGACCGAAAAGAAGATTCAGACGATAAGCGCTGAAGGCGACGGCATTTCCTGCGCTACGACCGTGGTCGTGGACATCAACCACGAATTCCAGAAGGGATGGACGTTCAGCCCCGGAGACGAGGAGTTCACGCTAAACCAAAGCGATTCCAACGCCACGGTGCGCGATTACACCATAGAAAACAGCGGTTCGCTCACGCTCACGGAAATAACGTGCGCCTCGGACCAGAGCTTCGTGACCATGAGCTGCCCCACGGCCCTCAAGCCGTCCGAAAGCCAGCCGTTCAAGGCAACCATCAACGCCGAAGGGCTGCAGCCCGGAGAAAAACAGATAGTCATTACAATCAAGGAAAAAGACTTGGAAAAATCATTTTACGTTTCCATGACCCTGGTCAACTGACGAGAAACCGCCGGGCAAAAACTTTCGGGGTTACGGAAAGTAAAGCCTAAACTTATCAATTCTCCCGTTCAGTATAAAAGCAAAAGAAAGCAAGATTTTTTCCACATGGACAACAACAAGCTCGCCATCGTACTTTTCACGATAACAGTCGCCGCGCTCATGCTGGGAAGCTTGCTCATTCTTTTCAAAACAGGGTTTAGGCCCACGGGATTGGTTTCCAACCCCACGGGCACGGTCAGCGCCGAGGTGTCAGGGGGAACGGACATTTTCCTGCAGAGCTTTCTCGTGAACTTCGGGGCGGTGCAGGTGGGCGTAACCTACAACGGCGCGGGCGATGGCAATTGGTCCAACGCCAGCGCATTCCTCCTGCGCAACGACGGAAGCGTGAACGTGAACGTAACCATAGCCGCTACAGCATTATGGAGTTCCACGGCAGGCGCTGCCGCCAACTACACGTACAACGTCACGAACGCAACGGGCAACACGTCCATGCCAGAAACTTGCGCTACGGTACAAAACGGGTGGAACATCATGCCTTTAGGCTCGGCGTCAGCCGCACTATGCATGCTAGGCTTCACCGACGGAAACGACTACGCCAACATATCCATTAGAATTACTGTTCCCACCGGCGAAGGTGCGGGAGAGAAAACCTCCACAGTAACATTCACCGGTTCGCAAGGATAGAAGACTCGAACCATTCGGACAACGCGGCAAAATCATCGAGCGAAAGATGCCTCGCCCGCTTTTCCCTCAAAGGCATGCTTTCGCACAACGAAAGCAAAATCTTTTTGTCCACTCCCAGCGCTTTCCGCGAATGCATCAAAGCCTTGCGTATCGACTGGTTCTTGTGCTGGAACAACGCGGCGACCAACGCTTGATTCAAGCGAAGGCGGCCTTTGGAAGGCTTGGCTTCGAGCAAAACAACGGCCGAATCTACGCGCGGGATCGGCACGAAGCAAAAACGCGGTATTTCGAAAAGAATCTTGACGTCGCACGCGTTTTGCGCAGCTACGCTCAGCCGCGAATACTCCCTTCCCCCAGGCTTGGCTACGAGCCTCTCCGCAAACTCCTTTTGCAGGCAGACGACCGCCCTCGAGAAATTCGAGCCGATGATCTTGAAGAGTATTTTCGACGAAAGATGGTAAGGCAGATTGCCGAAAATTATCTTGAACCCGCCGAAATCGAATTTCACCGCGTCGACGAAATTCACCTCGACGTTTTTTACGCCGTGCAGCCGCTTTTCCATTTTCCCGGAAAGCGAACGGTCTATTTCCAGAGCAACGACCTTCCCCCTCGCCCCCACGTTCTTCGCCAACGCGGCAGTAAGCACGCCCTCTCCTGCACCGATTTCCAAAACCGTTTTCCCGGAAATGGGAATGGCGGACGCTATCCTGTTAATAGCAGTGCGGTCGAAAAGGAAAACCTGGCTCCAGCGCGGCATTACCAACGCCTGTCGTCACGCGGCATTTTCACGAACAAGTAATACTTTTCCTTGCCCTGGATTTCAAGCATGATCCTCTGCACGAAAATCTCGAGCGGATTGCCTAAGTGCGCCACGCGCTTGTGAATGTCTTCGAAAGACTCGAACTTCTGCCTCTCGCGCTCGTCGAGAATGTTCTGCAAGTGCTTTTTCCCGACCGAAGGCAAATGCTCTAACGCATGAGAACGGATGTTGATGGGTCCGGCCCTGTTGACGAATTCCACGAATTCCTTCTCGCGCGCCTGCACCACGCTTCGCACTACGGAATCAAGCTGGCGCTGTGCGGAAGTGGTCAAATCGGCGTAAGCAATGCGGCCGCGGATGTGGTCTATCTTTTCCCTCTGCTCCCGGCCTATGTAAATCTTTTCGTCCACATCGATTGCGATGCCGGGCTTTGCCACGCATTCAAGAAGGGTGAAGAAAAGCTCTCCCACGCACTGCACTACCGGCTCCTGCTTCGCCTCGCCGGCCTTGCCGTGCGGCAAGAAGTCTAGCACTACCGCGAAATCCTCTTTCTTGAACACCCGAAAACACCTTTTCTCTACCGGCCAAACTTTAATACTTCTTCACTATTTTCAAGACGTCCTTGACCTTGTCCTCGGAAACTTCGCTCTTGTCAGCTGTAAGCACGACCTGCAGCAAATCCTCGCGCTTGGGCATGAGGTCGCAAACCATGACTGCCTGCTTTTCGTTCAAACCGGCTTCCTTCAGCTCTTCCAAAAGCTTCCGCGCGTCCTTAGCCGAAATGCCGGCGTTGAAAGACTTCAAATACTCCAGCGCATTCTGCTGTTCGTAACCCAGTTCACCAGCTTTCTTGCGTTCCTCGAGCAACTCGAGCGCCTCAGGATAAAGCAAAACTTTTTCAGAAACCACGTTCATTCCAAAACACCCTTTTTTTTCTTTTTGCTAACGAAACAAACTAAACGGCCTTCAAATGCACGTTCGTCACGATAAGCATTTTCTTCTTGTGGCCGTCCATGAACTCCACTTCAAAGCTCGCCGCGCCGCGCTTTGCCCGGACCACGCCGATCTTGTGGTTGAAGCGAAGTGCACTAATGCGACCAGCCAAAAACGACGGGTTGAAGAAAAGCCTCACTCTCGACCCTATTTCGAAGTCCGCCAGCGACCTGTTTGCCGGGGTTTTCCGGGCAGAAACATTCCTGCTGCTCTTCGAATTACCGCCATGCGACCTCTTCATTGACTCCAGACCTCCGTTGCAAAAATGAAACCCGCGAGTAAGGAAAAAGGCAACTCCCTTTGCCCCCACTCGACCAAAACCTTTTGAAAACCAGCAAATATAAGGCTTTTTAACCCCCTCGTGCAAAAAGCTTTTAAAAGGTTTTTAAACACTTGGATTTTTGAAGCATCCAAAAAAGGTGGTTGTTGTGGCGAAGAAAGTCAGCATAAAGCGAATCAAGATAGACGAAAGCTTCAAAGTCGAGAACATCGTCGCAAGCGCAAATCTCAACGTCGAATTGGATTTGTTCAACATCGCGATGGAAGTCGACAACGTCGAATACGAGCCGGAACAGTTTCCCGGCGCCATCATGCGCCTGAAGGACATAGGCACCACGCTGCTCCTGTTCAAGAACGGGAAAGTTATTTGCAGCGGCGCAAAGAGCGAAAAACAGATTGCCAAGAGCATCAAGGCCGCGGTCGGGTTGCTGCGCAAGTTCATGAAACAGCGGCCGTAAATACGGCAGCAGGATTGCTTAACAGAATCATCAAGTGAGTCGGCATGGAAAAGGAAAAAAGCTTGTGGCAAGCCAAACCAGATCGCAAGTTGATTTGGAAATGGACCGTACTTAAGGGAATAGCATGGAGTGCAGTATTAGTTATCATTCCGTTCTGGCTCTTCATGTTCTTTGCTAATTTGAGTTGGCTACTTTTGCTTCCTCTTGCCATAGTATTTGCGTTCATGTTGTCCTTCCTTTGGAGCGGGTGGCTCATAAAGACTTATGAATACGAAATAACCAACAAGAACGTTTACTTCAGGGGAGGCATTCTACTGAAGAAGCAAAGCATAGTGCCTTTCTTCAAAATCACTAATCTCCCCAACACCCAAGCCGTTTTAGACCAAATTTTAGGAATTACCACCATCGGAGTCCAAACTGCTGGCACGGGGGGAGTAGCTCTTGCTGAAATAACTTTCGAGGGAATTACCAATCCCGACGAAGTTACCGAACTATTGAAAATGCAGATTGAAAAAAGCAGGAAAAGTTCGGTAAGAACCGGAAGTGAGTAAGCCTTTTAAATCCGAAAAATCAGATTATTTCGGTCAGCGGCCATCGGAGAGGTGGCACACCCAGTCCCATTCCGAACCTGGAAGTTAAGACCTCTTACGGCGTTGTTGGTACTGTCGAAAGACGGGAAGGCGCGCTGCTGCTGCCACTCAAACTTTCAATCTAGCTTCAGAAATCTTCGGGAAACCTTTTTAAGCGAAAATTTCGTTCA
>Ga0209542_10008423_pt1 | contig 19280 bp, 25 predicted proteins | sample RifCSPhighO2_01_FD_184028 | JGI IMG/M metagenome (GOLD analysis project Ga0209542, IMG submission 184028) | Soil microbial communities from Rifle, Colorado - Rifle CSP2_plank highO2_0.1 (SPAdes) (version 2) | ecosystem: Environmental > Terrestrial > Deep subsurface > Rock core/Sediment ...
GGAAAAAGATATGAGAAAAATTAATATTTTAGAACACAAAATTAATTCAAAATGGAATTATACAATCGGTTGAAATTGGCAGTTTATTTTATAGCAACCCCTAAATGCTATCATTTTATTTTTCTCCTTATATTTTGTTTAGTCAAGCAGTATTATGTAACTACTTATTAATAACTACATAATATTTGAGTATATAAGTATTAGTGGTGATGTAACATCGCCACATTTAAATAGGATTAACTTCTTATGTAGGCATGAATCTAGAAGTGCTAAGAAGCATAGGCTTATCCGAAGGAGAAATTAAAGTTTATCGTGCAATCCTCGACATTGGCACAGCAAATATTGCTCAAATAAATGAACGAGTTAATATCCACAGAAGAAATATCTATGATATCCTTACACGATTAATTGAAAAAGGGCTAGTTAGCTATACTGATGAAAATAATAAAAGAAAGTTCTCAATAACTAATCCTAGCAAAATAATGGGGTATATAGAAGAAAAGAAAAAAGAGCTTGAAATATCAAAACAAAATATTTCCAAAGAGATTCCCGAAATTCTTGAGAGATTTCATTCAAAAAAATCGGAGGTAAAAACAGATGTTTATAGGGGAATAGAGGGAATTAAAGCGGTTTTTGAGGACACTCTTAATTATCCTGAGACTTATTGGATTGGTGGGGGAAGATATCTGCCAAAAAAGTACCCCAATTTCTTTATTCCCTGGAACAATAGGAGAATAAAAAAGAAAATTAAGTGGGTTTACCTTATGAGAAATGAGTTAAGGGCAGAATATAAGCCCTTTAAATTTGAAGAGGTAAAATTTCTTCCCCCTGAATTTTCAGGGGCTCCAACGGTAATAGGCGTATATGGGAATAAGGTAATTCAGCTATTATTGGGTGAAGAGATGTTTGCTTTTGTCATTGAGAGTAAAGAACTTGCAGAGAATTATAAGAGATACCATAAGTATCTTTGGGATAAGGTAGCCAAAAAATAGCGACATCACTTAAAGACCTCAGAAACTGCGGTTTCTGATGGCTTCAAGAACTTTCAGTTCTTGACAGTGCTCAAAGTTCAAGGAACTTTGACATGTTCAGAGTGCACATCACTCTGACATGCCATTTGGATATCATCTTTCCCTCCCCCTACTCTACAGTCACAAGGTTTATATATCACTAAAAAGATATATTTGTATATCTAAATAGTTATATTATAAAATGCTGACAAAAACACAAATAGAGATAATGAAGATATTTGTCTCTAAAATAAATGAGAAATTTAGTATAAAGCAAATTTCTGATATATTAGGAAAACCATATCCCCTAATTCATAGAAGCACAAAATTGCTGATAATGGAAGGAGTTTTGTTGAAAGATAATAAAAACTTGATTTCTTTGAATTATAAAGACAATTTTCAAGCCTTATCTTATATTGAATCTTTAAGAGCTAGTGATTTTCTCAAAGATAAAATCTTAAAATTATTTGCAAAAGATGTTTTTGAAAAAATTAAAGATGAATTTTTTATATTTCTTATATTCGGCTCTTCTGTTGAGTCTAAAAATCCGAGAGATGTCGATGTTCTCTTTATTACTCAAGATAAAGGAAGCATTAATGAACTTGAAAAAGCTATCTCAAATATTGCTTCAAACTTCTCTAAAAAGTTAGATATAAATGTCATTTCCAGCGAAAGTGCTTATGAAATGTTCTCTAAAAGAGACAGCACCAATGTATTAAACGAAACATTAAATAATCATATTATCTTGTTTGGAGCAGAAAATTATTATAGGATACTAAAAAATGCTAGACAATAAGGAAATTGAGATAATTAAGAGGAATATAAATAGGTTTATTAGTGAAAACCTTATTGTTAAAGAAAAATCAGGAAAATTCATAAACTTTTTTATGAATAATGCTAAAGACTCTCTGGATTCTGCAAAACTTCTTTTCAAGGCTTCAACGAACAAAGAACTTCAGAACTATTCTGGATTTCCTAGTTTTAATGGTTTCTTGTGGGTAGTTAATGCAAGTTACTATTCTATGTTTTATATGACAAGAGCCTTGCTTGAAAGTGGGGGAGTTAAAATAAAAGCAGATAATTCGGTGCATCTTGTTACATTTGATGCTTTGGTCTATTATTTTTATTTAACTGGAAAAATTCAGAGAAATCTAATAGAAGAATTTAAGGAAGCTGGGGAAGAGGCGTCTGAAACTCTTGGAAAAGATAAAGCTAAAGCACTTATTGAAGATTATTCTTACGAAAAAGATAAAAGAGGCAGATTTACCTATGAAATGGGAGAAACAGCTATAAGAAATAAAGCAGAAACTTCTCTAAATCGGGCAATAAGATTTAGTGAAGAAATTCGAAAGATTATTGATTTAGGCTAATTTAGGTGACATCACTCTGACATGCCTTTTGGAGATCATCTTTACCTCCCGCATTTATACCTTTTGGCATAACTATACGGACTTTTTCTATGACTTAAAAACATAAATATTATGCTGCAAAATAGAAGATTTTATATACTAATTTTATAAGGATTTTAGATGATAGAATATATATTAAGCAATGCATCACCCATAGTTCTTTCTGTGTTATTGATTGCATTTTTGATTGTTTATGAATTTGGAAACGAAAAGACAAAAAAAATATTTTTGCCATTTCTTATTGTACTTATTATTTTATTTGCTGTAATGGCAATACAAAATATCTATGAGGTTTATACAAGAATAAAATGAAAAAATTTGATAATTTTTGCCTCATCAGAAATTCTGCAGAATTTCTGATTGCCATCGAAATCTTACGATTTCGAGGTTTAAACTCCGGCGGAGATTTAAAATGATAATCTTATTGTATCTATTGCTGTTATTTGTTCTCATATCTGAGATAATTTTAAAAATTAATAATACTGCAGGAGTTATTTTTTATGGTATCTTTTTAATTGGAATACTGATGAGTGTTTCATTTTCAAAGAATTTTGGAAAAATTCAGGAATTTTTGCTTGTCTTCATGATTTTTCCTTTGATAAAAATTGCTGATAGTTTTTTATTAATATATGTTCCTTGGAGAGCTGAATTAATCTCTTTAATAGTGCTAATTTTAGGAATATACTATATCTGGAAATTTAAAGTAGATTTGGGAAGCATAAACAAAATATTATGGCTTATCCCCCTAGTTATTATTCTTGGAATAAGCTTAGGAATTCTTGGAAATTATTTATTTTCAATAAAAGCAGCAAGTTATGTTCTTGCTATTCTGCCAATAGCCATATTGTCTGAAGAAATATTTTTTAGAGGGTTGCTTATGAATTTAATAGACAGCAAGATTAATGCAATAATATTTGTTTCTTTAATTATAGGGATAGTAAATATTAACTTTGGAATTGTTCCTGCTTTGTTTCTTGTTTTTGTTAATTTTATTATCTGCTTAATTTATAGCTCTACCAGAAATTTAATTTTAGGATATTTGCTTAATCTCTTTGTTAATATTTCAATTATTCTTCCCAATATATATTATTAAAATTATATATTAGAGAATAATATAATATATAAAGGGTTGATAAGGCAGACCTCTTATGCTACGAAGCTCATTAGTAAGTTTATTTTTAATAATACTATTGGCAAATTTAGTCTTAGCAATCCCAGGAAATATACAAACTGTGAATACTTGTGCTGGAATCATAAGGCCTGAAAGCGAGTTTTATAATCGAGGAACAGTTTTTATTAATATTTCTAATTTTGAGATAGCTAAAATTTATATTTGGAATATTACAGGATTTGGAAATACTTCCTGTGATACTAATAATGTTGTAGCAAATGGAACTTATAATATAGGGGGGAGCGGGAATTCGTGCTGGGGAATTTATATTATTCCTGACTCTGCATGCGGGAATTACCAAATTAATTTTGGGGGAAAGAAAGCAGTTTATCATATTATTGGAAATCCATTTATTGTGCCTGAATATGGCTTGGCTGTAGGAATATTTATTGTATTTGCTTCATTAATGGTATTATTTATGGTAAGAAGAGTTAAATAAAGAAATAATAATTCTTAATTTTTTAAGTATTATTTGTTAAAATCTTCTTTTTAGTAGTTTCTTTAGTTATAGTCTTGGTTTATAACTTTACAGATAATATATATCTTACTTTTTCTATGAATTTGATTATAACTTCTCTACTTTTTATAATCCTTTCATTTTAATCTGTATAAGAGTAGTAAAATAAATTATATCTTGCAGAACAATATTGTTTATAAAGCAGATTATATTTGCAAAACAAGGAGGTTTAATATGAAAAAAGTTTTATTTTTGATGGTTTTGGCATTCTTAGTTATTTCTGCTTTTAGCTTTGTTAGCGCAACAACTCTTGAGACAATTATTGGTGGAAGGGTATTTAATGCTAATGATAATAGCAGCATTTCTGGAGCAAATGTTACGGCAATATGTGGTGCTACAACCTTAAATACAAATACAAACAACAATGGACTATATATTGTTATCTTCCAGAAGAGCAACTGTACTAATGGAAACAGCTTAAATGTAACTGCAACAAATAGTGGTTTAACAGGGAGTAAAATAGGAATTGTTAATGCAACTGCTATCTCTTACTGGGATGTGGAACTAGATTTTGATATTCCTTTAATTCCAGAGTTTGGTATTATAGCAGGAGCAATAGCTGTTATTGGGGCTGTTGGAATTTTCTTCTTTGTCAGGAGAAAATAGTTTTATTTTAATTTTTTATTATTTTTTTATATTTTTTATTTATTCTTAGTGGTGAAAAATTGATAGCAATCTATTTAAAGCGGAGTTATATTAAAATGATATGAAAAAAGCATTTGTTTTAGTAATGGCGGTTTTATTGCTGATTACAGCTATAAGTCTTGTTAGTGCTAAAACTCTGGTTGCTGGAAAAATCTATAATTCAGATTTTACCAGTATAGTTGAAGGTGCTATAGTTCAAGTTACATGTATTCATAATGGTGTGAATAGCACAAATGTGACTTTGAGCAATTCTGACGGGGCTTATTCTGCAATTTTTTCAGAAAGCCCTATGGAATGTACATACAACGACACTTTATCAGTGCATGCATTTAAAGCAGGTGTAGGCGAGAATACAGTCTCTGGAATTGTAAGCATAGATAAAGATGTTATAGGATTGGATGTCAACATCGGAATTGTCAATGTGCCTTTAATTCCAGAGTTTGGTATTATAGCAGGAGCAATAGCTGTTATTGGGGCTGTTGGAATTTTCTTTTTTGTTCGAAAAAAGTGATTTTTTTCGAATGATCAGAAATATCTGAGATTTTTGATGTAATGTTTTTTAGTAGAATAGATTAATTTATTTTCTTATAAGTTAATTAAGATTTATTTTTCTCTAACAAGATTCCAGATTAAGAATGAGAAAAATGAAACTATCCAGGAGATTATCCCAAATGTATCTTCTCTTATCCAGGGAGTTAGATGAGAAAGCTGAATAGAAAGAGTTTGAGGATGGACTAAAGCAACAGCTAGAATATATAATCCTCCAAGAAGGCTGTATATAAAGATTGTGAATGATGCTGCTTTTATTATTTTTTTAGTATCCATATTAAAAATTTTGTTTATTTTTAGTTTAATTTTTAATCTGCTCAAAGATGCCTCTTGCATCTTTGACATATAAATAGGGTTTAATCTATAATTTATAAATGTTTTTATAGGAAAATATTCCAATAAATATAGAGCATTTCTTGAGCAGTTTTTTGTTCTTATCCTATCTACCCGTAATTCTTAACTGAGTTCAGACAAAAGTTAGCACTACATCCAACTTATCTTCGATAAATGCTAAGATTTGACAATCCAAAGCTTTATATACTTCTATAAGTATATAGTTATCATATATGATAACTTGAGGATATCAAAAGATGAATAAAATAAATTTAATTAGAGAATTGGATAAATATCAGGTATTTAATCTTAAAAGGATAAAGGATATTATTGGCAAGAATAACGATTATGTCAAATTAGTAATTTATAGGCTTAAAAAGCAGATTCTTATTTTTAAAATAGAAAAAAATAAGTATACTACTCAAAGAAATACCTGGGTTATAGCCAGTAGCATAATCTGGCCATCTTATATTTCGTGCTGGTCTGCCTTACGTTATTATAACTTAACAGAGCAGCTTCCTGAAACTTTTTTTGTTATCTCTCCAAAACAAAGGAAAAAAAGAATTTTGGAGATTAATAATTCAAAAATAGTTTTTATAAAAACAACTTTTAAGTCTTTTTTTGGATATAAAAAAGAAATTTATAATGGATTTGAGATTTTTATTGCAGATAAGGAAAAGGCAATTATTGATTCAGCTTTATTTAAGAAGATTTCATTTTCAGAAATTTCTGAAATTATGAGAAATAATAAGGAGGAAATTAATTTTAACTTGTTTTTGGATTACTTAATTAGAATAAAAAATAAAGCTCTAATAAAAAGGTTTGGTTTTTTGCTTGATAAGCTTAAACTTGATACAAAAAAATTGGAAGAGTTTATCGATTTTAAGTATGTTCCTTTAGAATATTCTATTAAGTTTAGAGGCAAAATAAAAAATAAAAAATGGAGAATCATAGAAAATGTTGAATTATAATGAACTTGAAAATATCGCCAGATTTAAAAAATTATCTCTGCCTAATTCGGAAAAAGATTATCTGCAGGATATTATACTATTTAGCATTTATTCTTATGCTGGAAGAGATTTGGTTTTTAAAGACGGAACTTGCCTCTATAAAGTATACAAGCTGAATAGATTCTCAGAAGATTTGGATTTTACTACAAAAAAAATTGATGCCAAAAAATTAGCAGATAAGATAGTAAAAGATTTGGCATTATTGAACATAAAAAGCAAGGTTAAAGAGCTGCAAGTATATAGAGATGAAATAAATATTCGGCTGTTGATTAATGGTCCTTTATATAAAGGAAGCAAAGAAACACAGTGCTTTATTCCATTAAACATAAGCATGAAAGAGCAAGTTGTACTTGAGCCCAAGAAAGAGCTTGTCTTCAGCTTATATAAAGAAGTTCCAAGTTTTGAGGTTTTCGCTATGCAAGAAGAAGAAATTTTGGCTGAGAAAGTTCGGGCAATAATGACAAGAAACAAGGCAAGAGATATTTATGATTTGTGGTTTTTATTAGAAAAAAATATTGATTTTGACTCAGAGTTAGTAAATAACAAATTGGTGCTATATAATCTTAAATTTAATATGAATGAGTTTAAGAATAAAATTGAGAAAATGAAAGGGTTTTGGCAAGCCGACTTAAAAAATTTAATGCTGCAAGAAATTGAATTTGGGGAAGTTAAGGCCAGAATTTTTGATAAGCTTGATAATAGAAACAATAACAAAAAATAGCATTTTCTATATTTGTTACTTCTTAACCGCGCCAATAAATTCAGATAGCAATTGAATATTCTCTCTCATTTGATTTTCATCCAGCCATCTTTCATCATCTCTTAAAGTGTGCATGTCTCCATCTTCTTTGTCATCTCCAATAAACTTTTCATCTACTCTTTGATATACAAAAGTTGGTATTTTTCTTATTACAAATTCTGATTGGTCTCCAGAAGCTTCGAGGTCTTCGGTTAAAACTTTTAGCCCCTTTCTTCTGCATATTTCCCTAAAAATCTGATTTGCTCTTGTGTCAGTAGGAAAAATATTTGATTTTTCTTCTATTCCTTTCATTCCGTAAATTCCGTCTGGATTTAGTATTTCCCCTTTTCCAACTGTGTCCAGGCTTATAAATAATCTCGGTCTATTTCTTAGTTCTGATGAGTACTGTCTTGCCCCGTCTCTATCTCTTTCTTCCGAGCCCAGAAATACAAATTCTATATTATCTGCATCTGGAAGCAGGGTTAGTTCTGCTAGTGTTCCTACTCCCGAGCCATTATCATTTGCTCCAGGAACTGTTTGGTTATTGACAGAATCGTAGTCTGCTGCATCGTAGTGTGCTCCGATTGTTATTGGATTAGGAGATTTAGACGGAATAATATAATTTTTATTTCCAAATCTTTCTGAAAGAGGCCTTTCTTTATCCCCGTTTATGTATATCTGCTGAATAACTAGCTCCCGTCCCAGCCTTTTACTTGCTTCCTCTGCTAGTTTTGCTACATAACTTGCTCTTTCAGGATTATTTCTTGATTTTGAAATTTCTTTGGCAATATTATGGGCATCAATAGAAGTTACAGCAGTTTGCTTTTGTGCGGGGGGATTTTGAATTTGAGACTGGGAAAAAACTGTCGCGGGAAATATTAATGCTGAAGCTAGAATTAAGACTTCTAGAGGTTTAGATAAAATAGTTCTCATGATTATAACTTGTTTTGCAGGTTTTTAAATTTATGCTTTTGTTACCTCTTAAGAGTAACTAAGTAGTAAGATTTATATATGATTGAGTATTGTGAGAGTTTATGAGAAATAAAAATCAGCCAAGAAGCTCAATCATATCCCGAGTTGACAAAACATTAATTCGAGATTGTTCTTTAAATGCAGGTTCATTGCTCCAGATTGCGCAATTTTTAAATAATGCAAGGGCGAGAAAGTCAATATCGTTTGGATCAGAAATTAACTTTAATGAATTGTCAAGAAATTTTTCATATTCTGAAGATTTAAAGAATTCTATTGACTCTTCTACTTCCTTTTGTCTCATTTCAAATTCATGCTCTGAAAGTCCAGATTTAATTAAACATTCTGTTTTGTGTTTGTTTAGCTCTAATTTTAAAAATTCAGGAGCTATAAATTTAACATTGACTAATGAGAATAAATATGAATTTGCAGAATCTGGATTCATGAGTGAGAAAAATATATTATTATCTAATACAAGCATCATTTTTGTTTATTTGTATTCTTCTCTTTTTTCAGGAGACATTGAACTTAATAATTCTTCTCTTTTTTCAGGAGACATTTCTTTCAATAACTCTTTAAATCTGCCTTTTTTTGCTTTTCTTCCTAATTCAACAGACCATTTTACTAATTCTCTCTCTTCTTCAGAATTAAGCCTTTTAAATAATTCTTCACACCTGATTTTTCTTGTTAATAATGACTGCCTTACTAATTCAGACCATTTTACCCAAAAGAATTTCTTAATTTCTGCCCTTAACTCTTCATTAACTGCAAATGTTATAGATGCCATTTATATTTTTCCTTCAGATTTTAATTTTTCAAATTTCTTAAGCTCTTTGATTTTTTCCTCTATAGCTCTTCGGGCTACTTCTGCAACATTTACTTCTGGAAATGCTTTTTTAAATTCTTCCAGTTCTTTGTCAGGTATTGATACGGTTATTTTGGGCATTTTGTTATACTCAAGTATTTACTTTAATACAAGTAATTATGTTAAAGTATTTAAACCTTTTGATTTAGGCAGTTTAAGTTTAAATAAGGGTTTAGTTAGTTTTAAGGCAGAGAGAGAACATGGCATTTAACATTTGGAGAAGAAATAAGGATGGAAGAGCCGAACGATTAGCGAGGCTTGTGAAGAATAGAGAAGATGAGTTGATTGGGAAGGGAGTTCAGGCTGGTTGGAGGGAGGGGTTGGAAGAGCGAGTTGATAGTGATAATGATAAAAAATGGTTTAGCTGGAGCTTATCTGATTTTAGCTTGAAGAGAGTAAGCAAGTTGTTAGGGGCTGGAGTTTTGTTAAGTTATTTAGGACAAACTTTTTCTCCTTTATGGCAACTAAGAAGTGAAACAGGGGCTCCAAAATCTATAGTTGTAGATTTTGAGAAATTTAAGTTTCCAGAAGGCATCCCTTTTAGGGATTTTTATATTGCTTCTGTTTCTAATGAATTTTTTTCTAATGCTCAAGAAGCTAGATTAAGATATAGAGATATAATTTTTGTAAGAGAAAGTGACAATAAAAATGAAGATGTTTATCATGAATTATTAGAACTAAATTTACCTAGTTGGAAATATTTGAATAAAATAGGAATAAATGGGGGGGATAAATTAATATCCGAGAGATTTAAATCAAGAGAAAAAGTAAGAAAATTAGAAAAGAAATTTGATGCGGTTGCCCCTGCCATGATGGATATTGAAAAATGGCCTCATGAGGCAAGTTTGTTATTTCAGGAGATGGCTCAAGAAAGAGAGTTGGCATTTAATGATATTTTTGAATATCATCCAGAAAGCGAGGCGTTAATTAGATTTTTTGTAAGACACAATTTTGATTCTAAAAGAAAAATTTCTGGTTTGCCCAATTTAGTTTATAGTAAGATACATGCTAGATTGGATGAGCAATTAGGCGCTGATTGGTCTAAAAAACAGGTTCAATTGCCTGAGGGGTGTTTTAAAGGGTTTGTTCCTTGGGATAAGCAAAATAAATGGTATTTTGTCAAGAGAAATGCTTTATTTCCAGTTCAAGAAATTGTTAACGGCTTTCCAGCAACGAGAAGAAATTTAGAAGATATTTATGAATCAACCCATTTGGCATATCTAGACCAATCTCAAAAATTTGGATGGTGGGCTGAAGACAAGCCTTATGAAGCATATCCTGTTTTAGGATTAGGTGTTGCAGCTTTATCAGCTGCAGTTTTATATCCTTTATCTAGGACTTCAAAATCTAAAGAGGGGATAATTGCGAGAGATAAATCCCGACAAGATTATCAAAGCTTCTACAGAAGCAGAGATAAAACTAGTGCAAGATAAGATAATTTTGTAGTGTAAAGAATAAAAGAGGAAAAATGGGAAGATGATATTATTTGCCAGAGTAAAGAGAAAGCTTTATATAGTAAAATTAGTGTATATTAGTAATAAATTTACTAAAATCATAGAAAAATGCAATTAAGCAAGCTAGAAAATGAGGTTTATGAAAAGTTAAAGAAAAACAGCATTGTTGTTTTTAAGATTAAGGATTTATGCCTTCTGCTTAACATAAATAAAATTAAAGCTTATAATATTATAAAATCTTTGAAACAAAAAAATATAATCAAAAAAATAGGAAAAGGTTTTTTTTCATTTAAGGAATTTGATGAGCTAGTTATTTCAACTATTATTAACAGCCCTTCTTATATTTCTTTTTGGTCAGCTCTTGGATATTATGGATTTAGTGATAACTCGCCAAAAAAAATATTTTTGGCTACTACAAAATATTCTAAGGAGATTAGTAACTTTAAGTATATAACTCTTAATAAAAAAAGATTTTTTGGCTATACAAAAATAGGAGGAATTATAATTGCAGATAAAGAAAAAGCAATAATAGATTCTTTATTATTGCCAAAATATTCTGGTGGAGTTAAAGTGCTAATTCACTGCATTAAAGCAGCTTTTAATGATTTGGACTTAAACAAGCTATTTGATTATGCTCTTAAAATAAAAAGCAAAGCAGTTTTAAGAAGGCTTGGGTATATTTTAGAAGAAATAGGGTATAAAGGAAGTTTAAATATACTTAAAAAAAATATCGGAAAAGGATATGAATTATTAGATCCTTCGTTAAGCAGAAAGAATAATTTAAATATTAAATGGTTGTTGGATGTAAATATACAATGATATCTATAGATGAGCTTAATGAGATTAAGGAAAAGAGAAAAACAAATTTATATTTTGAAGAAAAAGAATATTTGCAATATATTTTTCTTTATGCTATTTCTAAATACCCTGAGAATTTTATTTTTAAGGGTGGAACTTGCTTGAGAATATGTTATGGTTTAGAAAGAGCTTCAGAAGACTTAGATTTCAGCACAAATTTAAGCATATCTGAAATAAAAAAAATTGTTGCTAAGTGTCTAAAAGAATTTGATGCCTTAAATATTTCTTATAATATTTACTCTGAAAAAAGTTATAGGGGCAATATAAGAATCGAAGTAAGATTTAATGGCCCTCTATTTCAAGGAGATTCCAGATCCGCAAACACATTAAAAATTGACTTTAATAAGCAAAAAGTCAAAAATAAAGTTGCAAAAGTTGCGCAAAAGTTATTTTCTGATGTTCCTTTATTTACTATTGTTGCCTTAGATGAGAAAGAAATTTTAGCAGAAAAGATAAGGGCTTTAATAAATAGGGGAGCGTCAAGAGATTTGTATGATATTTGGATGCTTATTAATAAAGGCACAATTATAGATAATAAATTACTAGTTTACAAATTGAAGCAGGAAAAGAGCAAGCTGTCTAATTTAAAATTTCCATCTGAAGAAAACTATTATCAAGATTTAAAGAGATTAGTTAGCTATGTTCCTCCTTATAATCAAGTAATAGAAGAAGTAACAAATATGCTAGAAAAGCTAAAATTGAAGTAGTAACTTAACAAAAATAAGATAATGGTAAAAAGATGGTGCAAAATGAATAAAGAGGAGTTTGAATTTTTATTAAAAGAAGGTGAGGGTTACAACTTAGAGTTTAAAGAGTCATTTTCTTCAGATATCTCTCGAGAGATATGTGCTTTCGCGAATGGAAATGGAGGAAAGATTGTTATTGGGGTTAGTGATGATAAAAAAATTAAAGGAATAAAAATAACAAATGGCTTAAGGTCTCAAGTTCAAGCTTTGTCAAGAAATATTGATCCTAAATTAGATATTTTTATTGATGAGATAAATAATGTTATGATAATTAATATTCCAGAAGGTAAAAATAAGCCTTATTCTGTAAATGGAAGATTTTATTTGAGGCAGGGAGCGAATTCTCAGCAGCTTACTAGAGATGAAATTAGAGATTTTTTTCAAAAGGAGGGAAGAATTAGTTTTGATGAGAGAATTAATAAAAAATTTGATATGCCTGTAGATTTTAATAAAGAAGCATTTAATCTTTTTTTAACTAAATCAAAAATAAGCCCGATTATTCCTCGGAATGAGATTTTAAAAAATTTGGAGATATTTGATAATGATAAGCTTAAAAATGCAGGGGTTCTTCTTTTTTGCAATAAAGTTTCCAAATTCTTTTTAAATGCTGTAATAACTTGTGTTCTCTTTCTTGGAAATGATAAGATAAATATTTTAGATAGAAAAGAGTTTGAAGGAGATTTATATTCAAATTATCAAAGCGTTATTGATTACATAAAATCCAAGCTTAATACAGAGTTTTTAATAAAAACTGCAGGACCAAGGGAGGAAAAATTAGAATTGCCAGAGGAAGCAATAAAAGAAGCATTGCTCAATTCGATTGCTCATAGGGACTATTTTTCCAATGCAGAAATTCAGGTTTATATTTTTAAAAATAGGCTTGAAATTGTAAATCCTGGCGGGTTAGTTCCCGGAATAAAAATTTCGGATTTAGGCAAGAAAAGCCTTTCAAGAAATAAGCTTTTGTTTGGCTTGCTTCAAAGAATGAGTCTTGTTGAAAAGGCAGGAACAGGTATTTTAAGAATAAGGAATGCTATGAGAGAATATAAGTTAAAAGAACCAAAGATAGAGACTGATGAAAATTGGTTTAGCATCATTTTTGAAAGGCCTGACTTGCAAAAAGAGAGTTATGAACAAAGGTTTTATGGTTATAAAAATGGGCGAGAAGGGTTGGTAGAAGGGTTGGTAGAAGGGTTGGTAGAAAGTCAAAAAAAGATATTAAAGCTAGCTAGAGAAAATCCAACTACAAGCAAAGCAGAACTAGCTGAGAAAATAGGCATTAGCACTACTGCTATAGATAAAAATATTGAGACTTTAAAACAGAAAGGATTGATTAAAAGAGTAGGTCCAGATAAGGGCGGATATTGGGAAGTAAGTAAGGTGAAAAATGAGGATGACAAAGCTTAATAAAAATGGCATGACAAAGCTGGGGATAATGAAGTGTCTAAATAGTATACTTTAGAGTATACTATTATAGAGTATACTAAAATAGCAGAAAAAAGATGATAAAATGAAAAAAGAAGAATTTAAATTTATCTTGAAACAGGGTGAGGGACAATTTGTAGAATTTAAAGAGAAATTTAGTGAAGAAGTTATTGAAACTTTGGTTGCTTTTTCTAATTCAAAAGGTGGCAAGGTAATTTTAGGAGTTAATGACAAAAAGCAAATTTTAGGTATTAGTTTGGGAAAAGAGAGCTTAAGCAATTGGATAAATGAGGTTAAATGCAAAACTGAGCCATTTATTACTCCTGATTTTGAAGTTCTTGAAATTGAAAAAAAGAAACTGGTAATAATTGAAACTATAGAATTCCCATTGAAGCCTGTTGCAATAAAAGGAATTGTTTTTATTAGGAAAAATAACTCTAATATGAGATTATCTGCAAAAGAAATTTCAGAGATTTATTTGAAAACTAAAAACTCTTCTTGGGATTTTTATATAAAAGAAGGAGTTACATTAAATTATTTAGATGACAAGAAGATTTCTAAAGCAAGAGAATTAATTGAAAAAAATTTAGAAGTTAATTTAGTTAGCAATCATAATTTTTTAAAGAAATATGATTTAGTAACAGATAAGGGTGTTTCTAATGCAGCATACTTGCTTTTTTCTAAAAAACCGTTAAGAGAAACAGATATACAAATCGGATTGTTTAATGAGCCCTCAATTATTAAAAAATCAAAATTAATAAGAAATGACTTGTTTAGTGAAGTTCAAGAAGTTATGGATTTTATCGAAGCTTATATATTAAGGGAATATGTTATCACTGGAAAACCCCAGAGAGAAGAAAGATGGCAGTACCCATTAAATGCATTGAGAGAATTTATTATTAATGCAATTATACATAAAGATTATTTAGATGGTTTGCATACTCAGATAAAAGTATATCCAGATAAAGTTGAGATTTTTAATGTCAGAGAAGACCGCTTCTCTGATCATCCTAAAGTCTACTCCCAGACTCAAAGACTTTTTGATATTGGAAAGCTTCCTTATGATGTTAATTTAAAAGATGTTATTTCTGGAAAAGAGAAATCTCATCCGCGAAATAGATTAATTGCAGAGGTATTTCGTGATGCTAATTTTATTGAGAGATATGGGAGCGGCATTTCAAGGGCTTTAAAAGAGTTTAGAGAATATGGCCTTATAGAACCGGAAATTCAGGAAAAATCTGGTGGATTTGAAGTTGTGGCGTATGATAAGAAAACTGTGGAGAAAACTGTGGAGAAAACTGTGGAGAAAACTGTGGAGAAAACTGTGGAGAAAATCTTATTGTTAATCAAGGAAAATCCTAAAATAACTCAAGAAGAATTAGCTGAAAAGACAGGGCTAACTAGAAGAGGGGTAGAGTGGAATATTAATAAACTTAAAGAAGATAAAAAGATAAAGAGAATAGGCCCAGATAAGGGGGGTTATTGGGAGATAAAAAAAATAGGTGAAAATGAAGTTACTAAAGTTAAATAAGAATAATTATGCGAGGAGCTGTGTATGTGTTATCACTATAAAATGCTAAAAATAGTTAAATTTAAAAATGAGGCGGGGTTTAGAAAGTTAAGATGAAGATGAAAATAAGAAGAAAGGGAGAAGAAACAATACAAGTTATCACGCCAAAACAAACTTATGAGCCTGAAGTAAACATGTATGAAATAGAATTAAAAGAGAAATCTAATTTGTTGGTTTCTTTTAATTATTCTTTTAATTGGTCTGAAATCTGTTTTGTGGATATTCCAACACCAATTTCAAACAGCAGTGATTCATATGTCCATACCTTAGTGCATTTAGACAAGGATAATGCAACAAAATCTTCATCTTTTTCATGCTTGCCAAGAAGCTTTTTTGCCTTGGGCAAAAAAGCTTTGTACTCATCTAAAGGAACAAAAGCGATTTTATCAAATAAGATTAAGGATAGTGTTTCAAACTCGGTTTCTGATAATTTTGACTTAGAAATAATCTCTTGTTTATTATTAGAAAATTCTTCTTTTAATATTTCTGGAGCAAATAATTTAAGCCTGTTGTCAAATAACAGGCTTATTATATCTCCTTGGGAGATTAAAACTCTAAATAATACATTAGAGTCCAATATCACCTCCATTTATACCAGCCCTTTATCCTTTAACTTTTTATGCATGGATAATCTTACTTTATTAGACAGTTCTTCTGCATCTTTTGCTGAGAATTTAGATTTTTCAACTATAGATTTAAATAACATAAATTCTAAAGCTTTTTCAGCAATTGCTTTCCTAGCTATTTCAGACCAATTCATCTCGGGCATCGACTCCATTTGTTCTTTTAATTCTCTTGGAATTGCTAATGTTAGTGTTGGCATATTAAATCCTCCTGCTGCACATAGTGCAGTTAATTATGTATATCCTGTGCAAGTATTTAAATCTTGTGGTGTCAGAGAAATTAGCGATTTCTCTGAGCCGCGAAAATCACCTGATTTTCGGGGTCCTAAAATTCCATTGGGAATTTTTTGGCATCCAGAAAACCCAAATAAAACTCAAGGTTTTCTTGATTTAGGTTTAAATACTGGTTTAGTTAGCCTTGATGTAGGGGGGAGAAGATGAAAGTTAAAATAAGTAGGAAGGGGGGAGTAAGGGGATGACTGATTTAGTTGGGAGAGTTGAAGACGGAGGAGAAAAAAGAAAATGGTTTAGCTGGAGCTTGAATCCTAGAAGCCTAAGCTTAAAAAGAGTGATTCCTGCAATTATTTTTGGCTCATATTTAACTTATGGCTTGCATCCACTATGGTATGCTGATTCTAGTATACCTAAAGAACAAAGCAATCTTAGAAGTGATTGCGAACTGGCTCTAGTTTGGTTTAAACAAGGTGAAAATTTGGGTATTGACTGGGATGGGATTGATTGGGATAAGCCAAATTGGGGATTAAGTGAGCAGAATTATGGATTAGCAAGAGATTATCTTGATAATACAAGAAAGGTTTTAAAACAAATTTCAAATAATGTTAATCCAAATCAAAATGATATACCATTTAACACTCTTGATAGTAAAAATCCTGCCAAGAATAGATATGTTCTGGAAACTTTAGCTAGGACAAGTGAACGAAATATTAAAAATGGAGCATATTTAACCAGTGAAGAAACATTGAGAAATTTAACCTTCCCAAAAAGCATAGTGGATGCATTTAACTCAAGAATAAATCTTATTCGGATTGGGCCCGAATTTTATAGTTCTTTTTTTGGCAAACTTTTTGATTTACGAAGAGAAGGCGAACAAAGGTATGGAGATTGCATTCTATTGGAGCAAGATGATGTTTTTGGTTTACCTAAATCTAAGGCAACTTTAAGTCACGAAGTATTTGAAGCGTTGCCAAAATTTGCACAAAATGAAAAAATAATAGAAAGAGTATATCATGAAATTGTTTTGTCTAAGTTTGAATTTAGAAACTTGTTAAGATGCCTTGATAGAAAGATTAAAAAAACTCAAGATGCAAAACAGAGGGCAGTTTTAACAAGTAAACGGTTTAAGATTCAAGAGTCAAGCCCCCATTTAGAAAAAATTTCAATCCATGATTTAAGTCCTCAAGAAATATTTTTAGATTATCTTTCTTTAAAATCTGTTAGTCCGTTTAATGGTAGGTGGGAGTATAAATTTCATTCTTCTTTGGATGAATCAACAGTAAAGAGGCTGGATATAATTTGTGAGGAAGAACTGGGGAAAGATTGGGAAAAAGGGTGGGTAAAATTGAGACTAGAGCAGATAGGAGCAACTAGAGATTACGACTATAATAATATTGGATTCTTTTTAAAGAGGTCGTTGACTTTAAAAGGTGTTGGCAATAGACTTGCTGGCCTGCCTGCTGAAATATACTCAGAAAAAAAGATAGCATATCTCGACCAATCTCAAAAATTTGGTTGGTGGGCTGAGGAGAAACCTTATGAAGCATATCCTTTTTTGGGATTAGGAGTTGCTGCTTTATCTGCCGTGGTTTTATATCCTTTATCAAGAACTCCAAAACTTAAAGAGAGAAGAACTGCGAGAGATGAATCCCGACAAGATTATCAAAGCTTCTACAGAAGCCAAGATAAAACTAGTGCAAGATAAGATAATTTTGTAGTGTAAAAAACTATATACTGGTTTTTCTTATGTTTTGCGGTATAAAAAATAGAAAAGAGGGAATTATGTATCAAAGATTTATTTTAAGAAATGGCGTGAAGTATGGACCTTATTTATATAAGTCAGTAAGAAAAGGTGACGGGGTTATTTCTATATTTGTATCAAAAGTTAATGGTGGAAAGAAAAAAAGGAGGAAGGTTTATATACCTAAAAAGGGATAGTATTATATCTTAATAGGGATAATCAAGATGGTAATTAAACAGCAAATTGTTAATTTTTTTAGAAAAAATTTGTTAGCTAGTGCTTCCATAAGAGAAATTTCTCTTAGTTTAAAAAAATCTTATTCAAAGGTTCATCAGGCAATAAAAGAGCTTGAGAAAGAAGGAATGATAAAAATAGAGCAAAAAGGACAAGCAAAATTTTGCTCTTTTAGCTTTACAGATGAAGCAATAAATTATGCTTCCTTTCTCGAAGAGCAAGAAGCATTGAAAAGAAAAGTCCCAAATATTATAAAAATATTAAATCTTAAAGAATTGAGTGATGATATTATTATTGTTGCAGGCAGTTATGCTGATTATAGTGAAAAAAGACAAAGTGATGTAGATTTAGTTGTGCTGACTTCAGATAAAAATATAGTTAAAAAACAAAAATTAATTGAAAATGAGTCAATTACCTTTAAACCGGAGTTTCATATATATGTTTTTAATTACAAAGACTTTAGCGAAATGCTTTTTGATGACAAGGATAATTATGGAAAAGAAGTATTCAAAAAGCACTTAATTTTGAAAAATTCAAGAAAATTTTATGAATTAACAAAAGAGGCAATAAGACATGGATACAAAGGTTAAGCTTTATTTTGAGAGAGCAGAAAATAAACTTATTTTAGCTAATGCTAATTTTAGTCTTTCTATAGATAATAAAATAAAACAACAGCTTGGAATTAATTCTGAAAGAACATTTTTTAATGATGTTATTTCTGATGCTTATTATTCTATATTTTTTGCAGCAAAATCTTATCTTGCGAATAAGAGTATTTTTATTTTTGCTCCTGAAGAGCATAGAAAAACTTATGAAGAATTTAAAAAATTTGTTGATAATGGTAAATTGGATAAAGAACTTTTGCAAATATATGATGATGCAGTAAGCAAGGCAGAAGAATTGTTGAAGATATTTTTCCGTGAAAAGGATAAAAGAGGAAGGTTTACTTATAGAATAAACTCTAATGCAAATATTCCTTTTGCGAAAGAATCTTTGAATAATGCTAAAAAATTTGTTTCATCAGTAAGAGGTTTAATAAAAATTTAAATGTTTAAAAGAGTAAAAAGATGGTGCAAAATGAATAAAGAGGAGTTTGAATTTTTATTAAAAGAAGGTGAGGGTTACAACTTAGAGTTTAAAGAGTCATTTTCTTCAGATATCTCTCGAGAGATATGTGC
>Ga0209542_10008424_pt1 | contig 19279 bp, 13 predicted proteins | sample RifCSPhighO2_01_FD_184028 | JGI IMG/M metagenome (GOLD analysis project Ga0209542, IMG submission 184028) | Soil microbial communities from Rifle, Colorado - Rifle CSP2_plank highO2_0.1 (SPAdes) (version 2) | ecosystem: Environmental > Terrestrial > Deep subsurface > Rock core/Sediment ...
GATAAAGTATGCCCCTCTCCTTTAATCTCAAACTTAATCCTACTTGGACTTTTCTCAATAAATTTGATTTCCATATAATTAGCTTAAAAAGAAATTTTAAAAACCTTTCGTTTAGGCATAAACCAAATATATATGCTTTAATAGGCTACATATTGAATTCACACATCTTGGAATAACTGACATTAAAGGTACTGATACTAACATAGGGGAGGAAAGTTTTGAAGGGATTAAGTTCTAATCATTAGATTTTTGTCCATTAACTAAATCACCAATAGTAAAACTTCCACTTTTCTTCTCAAGTTTAATTGGCTTATCCATATTTATATCTTCAGTGATTCTTATGCTCAGAAAGCTTTCTAATTTTTTAACCAAAGCTAAAGAAGGTTCAATTTTGTTATTTTCAATGCCTCTTAAAAGTGACTCCTTTATTAAGATTTTTCTTGCAAGTTCTTCTTGACTTAAATTAAGTTTTGTCCTAGCATTTTTAATAGTGTTCCCATATTGCCTTTTAAGTGAATGTTCTATCTCACTTAAACCTCTAAAAATCCTCTTAGAATTTTTGAATTTGCTGTCTTTAAATGATTCAGGAATTGCAATAACTTTACCATGTTTAGAACACCTATCACAGACGTTTAGTATCACACCTTCGATTATAGAATTAGATAACACTCCAGTTGATCCACAGAGTTCACAACCCATAAAAATACTATGTTTAATTTATTTATAAATTTACTTTTTATCTATTTTTTTCAAAAGTTCTTCAACACTTACAAATCCATCCAATTTCTGATCAAAATTTATGATTATAACAGGACTTTTGCGTATATTATAATGCATAACCACGATTTGAATAAGTGGATTACTACTCAACTCCCTATCAATAGAAAGCACAGTTATATTTTGCACTCTGCGAACCACTGCATCTAGTGCATAACCTTGTTGCTTAGAAACCCTATCTTCTTGGTCATAAAAAAATAATATCACTGGTCTTTCCAGATTACAATTGTTTTTAAGCTCTTTCAACATTATGTATAATTTCATCTCAGATAAAAAATATTCTTCTTTTAAGTTTTTATATTCGCCTCCGCTAAAAATACCTCTTAATTCATAGTCTGTTAATATCTTCCCCGTATCAGTAATATCCTTACTTAGGCTATTTAGTCTGGTATTTATTGATGCACATTTGTCCCCGCCAAATAACTCTACAAACGATTGTTCAGTAATATAACTGTCTCTATCAAACTCAATAGCATCAATCTCTTTTACTACGTCGCTTATCCTTGCTTTATCTAAGCCATAACCAAGGATAAAACCAGCAAAGAATATAAATAAACTCACTATGAGGCTTATTAACAACATAGTTCTTTTCCTTAATACTCTTACCATTTCTTCTTAGCTCCCATAATTTCTTTACCTAAGGCAGCAATCCAATGAGCAATCCTCAAAGAAGGATAGATAGTAACATATAAAAGTAGTGCCATTGGGAATTTCCACTTCTCTCTAGCTGCTTTATGGGCCTTATTATAAACATATAAAGCTAATACAAATGAAATTAAAATAGGGAAAATTATTTTTAAGTCCATTTTAAATATAATCTCTTTTAAAGAAGGGATTTTAAAAGAATAAATTATGTCCATTTTATATGAAACTAATTTTATAATGAATTCGTAAATCAATCTAAGAATTTCATAAAATGCAAGTGTAAAGCTTAATACCACCAAAAAAACAGTTATAAAGTTCAAAGGTACTTGAAATAAGCCCAAAAAACCATGTTTTTTGCTAAAAAACATATCTTTGTATTTCTTAGTATTATATAAATACCCTCTAAACCATCGAACTCTCTGATTCCATAATTTATTAAAAGTCCTAGGTACTGCAGTATAAGTAACTGAATTTGTTTCTATAAATATGTTATAACCATTATATCTTAACTTCATTGCGATTTCCAAATCTTCTGTTAAGTTATTTTCGTCAAAGCCACCCAACCTTTTGATAATTTCTGTTTTATATAATGTAAGAACTCCGGGGGTTATAAATAAAGTGTTAACATTAGACATCAATTTCCTGCTAAAAGAGGAAAAGATATACTCTAAGTGCTGTAACTTTTCAAATATATTCCTTGGATTTTTAACTTTTATTAAAGAGATTACTGCCCCAGTTTTTTCACTGTCAAAAAAATGTAACATATTACTTACAGACATTGCATCAACAATAGAATCTGCATCCACTATGCCAAAGACTTCACTATTTACAAGACTTAACCCGGTGTTTACAGCTGCTGCCTTTCCAGACTTAGATTTATTTATCAATTTAACGCCTAGGTTTTTGTATCCTTCCACTATTTCCTCAGTCCTATCAGTGCTACCATCGTTTACAACAATAATTTCAATTTTATCTTTAGGATAATTAATATTAATTAAAGATTCCAAAGTATCTTTAATTGTAAACTCTTCATTATGCACAGGCACTATTATACTAACCCTATAGTCTTTCCTAACAATTTCCTTTTGTTCTTTATCCCTAAATAGAAAAATTTGTATCCAAAACAAAGCTATAAATAAAGTCACAAAAGATACAAACATTAAAAAGTATTCCCTTACTATCATGGATACACCTTCCAAATGGACACTTCAGTATTATTAAAAACCAATTTAAATCTTTTATAGTTGCTTAAGAAGAAGGGTAAATATCTATTCCTGTCTTTCTCCCCGTAAATCAAATTATAAGTGTCTTTATCAAATAGTACGTAGTCTATTGAATAATCCTTAATGAACTTGTCAATTAACGCCACATCCTCAGAGTAAAAGAATCTATTACTGTCATAAACTCTTTTCTTGAAATTAGGAGCATACAAGAAATATGAATCTGTTACATCCTTTTTACCAGCATAATTAATATAGTAACCCAAACTATAATGGGCAAATACAGTATCTGTCGGTCCACCTATCCTTTCTAAATAATTCACTCCATCAATTAAGCCAACACTTGGATTTATTGTAGTCAATCTATTTACATATATCAAACTTGATGCCACAATACTTATCACCAAGACAACTAACGTTACCTTTTTAATTAACTGACTCTCCCATTTCATTTTATATAAATTAACAAATCCGATACCTGCTAATACTGATACCAATATGTTAACTAATGGGACTAATTCTAAATATTTCACTGACAAAAAGAGGAGTATTGGTAACAATAAATATAGAAAAATTTTAACTTGTTTTTTAAAATAAAGTTTATATAACCCAAAAAGGGAAAGAATTAAACCAAACAAGCTAATCCCATATGCGGCACCAAATTCTGCAATGGGAAATTCTATAGTTTCATTAACATTAAAGTCTGATATATTGATAGGACCGAGGAAAATTATGAAATATGAATAGATAAGTAAGAAAAAAGAGAATATAACCAATGCTTTTTTAAGCTGCCGTCTATCAATAATTAGGACATATATCAATAATAGGGCCATAATAATAAATCCATAAAGTAACATGAAAAATGGGATTAAACTAAAGCAAAACACAGACAAAACCAAACCAATTTTGCTATGAAAACTAAAAAAATAAAATCCTAGAATAGACAACAAGATTACTACTACCAATGGGCTGCTAATAGAAGATATATAAATGAAAGGGGCGCTAAGTAGAAATATAATAACTGCAGAGATTATTTGTGAGTCTAATAGTCTAAATCTCTTTAGCAAAAGAAAAAGGGAAATTATCGTTAGCATGCCAAAGATAACTGGCAATATCTTTGATAATGCAATAATGCTGAGGCCCACGAGACTATGAAGGCTAGCTAATAAAAATATCCAACCAGGACTATATTTGAATGGTCTACCCTGGAAACTCAATTGATCGTAATCAGGAAACTGATTATTTGCCACAACATATTCAGCCAACCTAACGTACAAGTAACTCTGATCTCCAATTAAACCTTCACCTTCCTTATAAGTCCTAAGTAAGTTAGGAATAGCCAAAGTCAATGAAGAGACTACAATTAATATCAAAAGAAATCTACTAACATCTAATTTCGTAGAATTTATTCCCACCCAATTTCTCGATTTCTGCAAAGCAATTCTCATCTTCCACATATTTTAAATCTTCAATATTATATTTAAGTCTTGTTCGTTCAGATAAATATATATACCTAACTCCGTACTTCTTTAATATATTTAATGCTAACGCTCTGCTCCAAGAGTTATAGACATTAGCAACATCATTCAATCTTTCTTTTGAATTAGGGGCCAATAAATAATAATTATCGGCTATGTTTTTTCTAACAGCAAAATAAGTAATATAGTGGCCCTCATCTACATCAGCAAAAACAGGACTATTATCATCTATCCTAACTCCCATCTTTTGGATAATATCCACTTCCTCTTTACTAATAGTATGGTCTACCAAGTTATAAGCTACATTAAACGTAGGGGATATAGATAAAACAGCTATAGAAACTATAAATATAACCAACAAATTTCTAAACCGATAAAGCTTGGTTACATCTAAATATATAAAAAATTGTTTAATAGCTATCCCAGAAAGAATACACAAACTTAAACCAATAAACATCATTGCAATATAGAAATCAATAATTTTCAGAGTTAATAAGAGAATAATACTTAATATCACACTTGTAAATAGGAATACACTATTTTTTCTATATCTAAACATACCTAGATAAATACCGATAGTCCCAAATATTAGAGGAGCAACACCAATATTTGTCAGTACATCAGAGAAAGTGTACACATTACTTATTACAAGCTCGGCAGGTAGGCGCCCATATATAAAATTTATACCATACTCACTGAAAGCCTTATTGTATATCATAAATTGAATTAATATAAGTATGAATGATGAATACAATATCATTTCTCTTTTTAATCCCTTGAATGGCATAGATTCACTTATTAGTAAAATTGAATAAAAAATCATTGAAACAACGAAGACAAACGCACTGGGGTGTATGAAGGGTAAAATAAAAGACAAAATGACAAACCAGTATACCTTTTCTTTATTACGCAGAGCATACAAAAATGAATAAAACATCAAAAAAATTAAAGGTAGCGCAATTGAATAAATACTCCCTTGATTTAAAGTTTTTTCTACAATTATCGGGATAAAACTAGCTAAGATACTACATAATAATGAAATGTATGGGTTTTTAACAATCAATTTCACAATTAAGAATATAATTATTGGCAATATACTAATCAATATCTCAGGTATCATCTTTAATACAACAGAAGCCTTCCAAAAAAAAGTAAAAAAAGCTAAAAAATAATAATAAAATGTTGGATAAATTAAAGCCCTCCCACCATAGCTTAATTCATCAAACCCAAGTTTACCCGTACTTTGTATAGTCTCTAGATTCCTTAAATGGAAATAAGCAAAATCACTACTTAAATACTCGGAACTATTAACAAAGAACAATCTAAAACTTAAATTAGCAATTAGTATAATAAAAATTAATATATACTCAAGTTTAAACTTCATTTTTTGGTTCTTCTTTTATTTGATTAAAGTTTTTAACTAATTCTGTATCAACAACATTAAAATAATCATAGAATTTAGGGGTTATCTTAAGCATTCTTGTCCTTCCAGATTTTTCTGAGGTTATGAATTCCTCTTCAAGTAAAATCCTTATATGCTCATAAGCAGAAACTCCTCTAACTTTAATTACATCAGATTGAATTGCAGGTTGTTTATGTGCAATTATTGCTAGTGTTTCTTGGACAGGTTTAGTTAATTCAGCATCAGTCAGTAACCCCTCTGTTAAGTATAAAAATTCCTTTTTGACATTTAAACCCCATTTATCAAACTCACATTTTAATTCTAGAGCACTGTTTCTATCTAGATAATCTTCCTGTAAAGATTCTAGAGCCTCTTTTACTACACCGATACTTCCAACACCCGCAAACTTGCTAATTTCTTGTAAGCTTAATGCCTTAGAGACTATGAATAAAATAGCTTCTAGCTTGTTTTTTAGATCTTGCATTATATTATGTAATTACTTTTATTTTTAAATCTTATGATAAGCAATATTACCACAGAATTATTTTTTTCTTCGAGTTTTTTTATTGGATTTCAAGATCTTATATATTATGAAGAAAGCAGCCAGTATCACAACAAAAGTAAATACAAAAACCAATAAATTTGAATTACTTGGACTAGTTTGTACGGTAGTCTCAAATCCAGCTGCTGAAACTAGCTTGTTAAGAAACATTAAGGTAAATAAATATACCGTACCTCTTTTTATCATAAATTTATAGTTATAACTCCCTATTTAAAAGTTTCTCTTTAGGATACCTTCCCTAATAAATGATTTACTTCTTCAATTAAATTATTCACCCAATCAAACAAACTACCACTTTTACTTCTTACAACTTCTTGCTTAACATCAAAATCCGCCTTTAATATGGGAACATTTTTATTGTATATTTGAATTTGACCTTGTTGTACGGCAGGTACATTCAAATAGAATTTTTGTTTATCTATACCTTTTGCTCCACCACTAACCATATTATCCTTACCTCCAATATCTGTAAATATTATTGAGGGGTCAAATGAAGAGGTATAGACTATTTCGTTGTTTTGTAGTACTTCTACTTTAAAATCCCCCTTCTTTAAAATACCACTTGGGCAGCCATTTTCCAAAGTATACCCATCTAATGTAACTGTTCTTGATTCATAGCTTAGTTCTAGAAGCAAATAATTCTTATTAACACAATCATTTGTGACAGCAAAAGCACTAACACTTAATACTAAGATTGTAATGGCAAAGCCAATAAGTATTCGTTCCATATCCCAAACTCCCTACCAATTATATAATTTTTCATTATTCCATTGTCAATTGATCTATAAAAATTTATCTCTCCACAACCCTCAAAGCAACCAGAATTGGTTAGATGACTCCATCTTGGACAATTTTTAACATCGCAATTTTGAAATCTGTCTATATCTATATCTATGCCTTCTTCAACATATTCATCAGCCAAGCCACCATAAATATGGCCAAATTCATGGAGAACAACTAACCTATGATCTGCAGTATTAATCGATGCTAAATTTAAATAAGCACTTGATCTAATTGGGACAATTAAGTCTCTTATTGCATCCCGGTCATATAGCACTATTATATAGTCATTGGGGCAATTAGCAGCTGCTCTTTTTGCACTAAGATCCTCACATATAAATGTATTATCTGTAACATCACACTTAATATTTTCGCTCACAATATCATAAAAACTAAAACTTTCAAAATTAGATTTAAATGGTTCTACATTTCTAAATCCAAATTCCCCATTAACATAAGAATCAACATCTTCAAAGAATCTTTTTTCATCACTATAACCATAAGGTAAAAATACAACATTTACTTTAGCATTTTTACCTTGATAAACCAAATTACAATCAACATTTCCATTTGAATATTCGACATTTTCCTGATTAATTTTCAAAATAAAAAAAAGTGATACTGCAAAAATTACGATAACTAAGATTTGAACTTTATTAATATGAAACATAAAGATATGTTACAATTTTCATATATAAACATTACGTAATCATAATTCAATTGGGTATCTTAAGAGTGCTGCCACCCCACCCAAATCTTTTAACTGATTTCCTTCACCAGTATCAGTAGATATAAATTCTACATTAGTACTACTTTTCTCAGCTAATTCTGTCAGCTCGTCTATAAATAATTCATCCAAGCTCTCACTTATAATAAGCAAATCAACAGCCCCATATTCTAATGCTTTTAAAACTTCATTTCGACCATAGGTTACTTTATCCGGCTCCTTACTTAATGCTTCAAAGAACTTCTGCATTATTTCTTTCTCTCTTGTAATATCTTCTTTAGCAAGTAAATCTTTACTTTTCTCTACTAACTCTTTAAGACCATACTCTCCAGTATAACCTAAATCTTTAATTCCTATAACTTTCTTTTTAAGTTCATTATTTAAGTATGCCCCATCAAAAAAAGTTTCTTTAGTTGGGCCCGGACCCCCAATTAAAATACCTCTTAAATCTTTAATTCCTAAAAACTCTTTATTAACTGCTTCAGCAACCTTTTTATAAAATTCGTGAGCTGCTTCCTCTCTTAATCTAGCAAATCTCTGTTGTGATTGTCCACCTGCCTTAATTTTACCTGGGACCATAGATTCAAACTTGGCAATTTCAGTAACAGAAGTACCTTTTAAAATTCCAATACTTGCTTCCCTATTTTCAATAACAATTAATCCATAAAATTCCTTAACATCAACCATTCCTTTTAATAAATCTAAAACAAATGTTTGATCACATCTGTATATTCTGGTATTAAGTGGTTCTGGTGGTTCTATGCTCCAAATACCTATGTCTTGTTGCCCTTCCCTTTCAGCCTTATTGCCAGCAAATACAGCTAATCCATGTTCAGGTGTTTTCTTAAATAGTCTAAGATGTCTTATCATTTTTTCAAGACTATCAATGACGTTAGTTCTAGTTGTCTTGTCTTTAATATTAGAAGCAGTTCCTTGTTCCTGTTGCAAATGTGAAATGATCTTATTCAAGTCGTAGCCCGCAGGAATATAAACGGAAACTAATTCAGTATGCCTACCCCTGATTGATTCCAGATTCCTAATAAACCTTCTTAAGGTTATCTTTTGTTTTGTATTCATTTCAAAAACTTAACCCAAAGTTTTTTCCTATCTTAATTTCTTTAGCATTCGTTACGGCTTTTAAATCCATAATTACTTCTCCTAAATTTCCATAATCTTTCTTAGGTAATGTTATTCTAATCTCTTCTTTTAAGGATTTCTTGTTTATGGTCTTAAATTTCCTAACCTCTTGAACTATTTTCATAAACAACTCTCCAATTTTTTCAATGTGATTATCTTTTAAGGTCTTATCAAAATCAGGCCATTTAGATATATGGACAGATTTGTATTTTTCATCCTTCTCGTAATGAATACTATAAATCTCTTCAGTTATATGTGGCATAATAGGAGCAAATAGTTTAATGATAATCAATAAAGAATTATACAGTGTAAACTGAGCACTTTGTCTTTTTTTACCTTTTTCATTATATAACCTATTTTTAACAATCTCTAAGTAATAATCACAATATGTATTCCAAAAAAAATTATCAATTTCTGATCTAGCCTTGCTATATTCATATTCATCAAAATTCACAGTACAAATTTCTACAATTTTATTAAGTTTTATAAGTAACCATTTATCGATGATTTCTAATTTAACTCCCTCATTCTTATAATCTTCTAGGTTCATTAACACAAACTTAGAAGCATTCCATAATTTATTAACTGTCTTTTGTCCAGTTACCAAATCTTTTTCCAAATATTGTAGGTCTTCTCCTAACTTTGAACTCGCTGCCCAAAATCTTAATGCATCTGCACCATATTTATCTAAGACTTCATTTGGCTCAATAGTATTACCCTTAGATTTATGCATAGATTCTCCCTTAGGATCCAATGTATGCCCAGATATAATTACATTTTTCCAAGGTACATTGTTATGGTGGTGCATACTTTTTACTATTGTATAAAAATCCCATGTCCTAATAATATCATGAGCATTTGGTCTTAAAGACATGGGGCTCATTTTTTGAAAATTTGTTTTCCAGCCTTTATCATTAACCCAATTAAGAAGTATTTCTGGAGTCAATGATGATGTAAACCATGTATCAAATACATCTTCTTCAGCAACAAAATCAGTAGTCCCACATTTGCATTTTTTTACGGGTTTATCTTTTAAAGGATCTACAGGCAATTGTTTCTCATCAGCTAGAATTAAATTGTTACATTTTTTACAATACCAAACCGGAAAAGGGACTCCAAAATGCCTTTGTCTTGATATCCCCCAATCCCATTGCAAACCAGTAATCCAATGTTCATATCTTAACCTCATGAACTCGGGATGCCATTTTATTTTCCTTCCCATCTTAATCAAATCACTCTTATAAGGCAATATTTTCACAAACCATTGTTTAGAAGATAAGAATTCTACTTCAGTACCACATTTATCATGTACATTAACAATATGTTTTATATTTTTTTTATCCTTTAGTAATCCTTGTTTTTCTAAATCTATCAAAATTTGTTTCCTGGATTCTTTAATTTGTAATCCACAATATTTACCGCCCAGTTCATTAATCTTGCCATCTTTGGTAAAGATAACTCTAGGTTCTAAATTTCTTTTTTTAATAGCTTCTACATCATATTTATCTCCATAACTGCATATCATCATTGCTCCACTACCTTTATTCGGGTCTGCACTTTCATCAGAAAATATTGTTACTTCATAATTAAATAAAGGAACTATTACTTTTCTCCCAATTAATTTCTTATATCTATTATCATTAGGGTTTACATAAACACATGTGCATGCACCAAGTAACTCCGGTCTTGTAGTAGATATAATTATTTCATCTCCACCTACATTAAATACAACGCTATTAAAAGTAGAATCTAATTCTTTGTCTTCAAGTTCTGCTTGAGCGATAGTAGTTTGACAATTAACACACCATATAGATGGGGCTAAATGAGTAAAGACCAAATTTTTATTATAAAGGTCTATGAAAGATTTCTGTGCAGTTTTAATCGAATGTTTATCTATAGTAGAATAAGTTTCAGAAAAATCACAACTCATACCTATATTTTTCCAATCTTGTATAAAATTAAATTTAAGTTCTTCTACAGTTTTATTACAAAGTTCAACAAAGTCAGGTCTCTTCATCTTAGTAGATTTAACATTATTTAATTTTTCTACTAACCTTTCTGTGGGCAAACCGTTATCATCAGTTCCAAATGGGTAAAATACATTCTCTTGCTTCATCCTATGATATCTAACTATGAAATCTTGTTGCGAATAAGAAAACGAATGTCCTAAGTGCATTTTCCCAGATAAAGTAGGTGGGGGAGTATCAACAGAAAACACAGGTTTTTTACTTTTGTTATCAAATGAGTATATTTTTTCAGTTTCCCAAAACTTTTGCCATTTATTCTCAGATTCTTTAAAAGTATACTCCTTCTTAATCTCCATGAATAAAATTTCATTAGAGAATTATTTAAAACTTTCTAAGTCATGTTAAGGATAAAACTTGAAGGGTTTTACAAATCTTTCGAAGAGTGGAAAATTTCTGAACGGGCTTAATTGTGTCTTTTCTTTGACTAAGACAAAATACATATTACCATCAAAATGCAATCCATTTGGTGGCCCAAGACTAACTTCCCCAACATTATAATCCTTCTTATAAATACTATAGGTAATGTAACTTACATGTAAACCATCATGCCTACCATCAATAATTATATCTTCATTTGTATCTTGCCAAGAGCTCATCCAATCTCCCTTACTCATCCTATCGTCCCACACAACATATACAGTACTTTCTTTGTTTACACTAAAGGTTATCCATGGATTCGTCTCTCTAGCTTTATCAGTATTTTTTGTTCTAATTTGTGCAATATTATTATATCTACTTGGAACTTGATAAATAATATATTCCGTATTACCGATATACAAGTCCTGACCTTGTTGCAATGAACTTATCTGATAAGTACTAGGGGCCAAATTTACTATTTGTAAAGTAATATTTGGTACTCCAGGACCGCCTCCGCCTCCGCCACCACCTTGACTTCCAAGATTCTCAGCTTGACTTCCAAAACCATCTGGTATTAATCTTACATCATTTGTGATTAAGAGTTTATCAACAGCATATAATCCCCCAGCTTCCCTACCTCTTAATTTTAAAGTATGTCTACCTGTGTTTAATTGTAACCTAATTAATTCTGGTTGCTGATTTGGTTGGAAGGTATTAATCCAGTGCCATTCATTAAACGCATAATCGTTTCCAAATCCGAACTCAGGTTGGTTATCAAGTGAAACAAATAAAGAATTCCTATCACCACCAAACCACCTAGTTCTCATCCACAAAAAGTAGGATTCACTATGTTGAATATCAAAACTTAATTGAGCACTACCATCTTGAGAATACGAACCAACAAATTGTCCATTAGATGCATTTGTATCATTATATTTTGATATTGGTAGAGTTAATAAACCATTTTCTATTTCTAACCAATGATTTTCTATAACCTGGGGTGGCTCAGTTGGAGGTATAGTATTATTAGGTAAAGATCCCCCAGTGTTTTCAATTGTAAGGTCATTCAAAACAAAATTCATTTCTTGTTCATCATCTTTTACAACTAACTTTAATGTATACTTTGTTGATTGATTATTCATAATACTAGGACTAAAGACTCCACTACTCCCTGTACCCAAATTGATGTAAGAGTCTCCATTAATAACTCTATAAACCCACAATAAGTTAGACTCAGATAAATTACCTTGATCAGGATCTAACCCAGTACCTTCATACTCAATTGGTACATTTGAATTAAATCTACTTCCTTTTGGTTTTATCATAATCGCATTAGGTGGTCTATTTGAACTTCTCTTGCAAATACCAGAACAACAAGAATTACAACCACTGACGTTTAAATATGACCCTCTGCAAGAATATCCTTGCTGACAACATATTCCTCCTGCTTGACTGCAAGTATTTGAAGCTAAGGTCGATAAAACATAAATATCTTTCTGGTCTATGTCACTTAATTCTCCATCATTGCTAACTAGCTGTAAGTTATAAACTGTTATATGGCCAGTTGATATTTCCGCCCTAAAGCTTCCATTGTAACCAATACCTAAATCTACGGAAGAACGACCATCTCCAATAACATCATAACTCCATCTTAAACTTGTTCTAGGGATATCTCCTCCATCAGGGTCCTGAGCATTACCTGAGAATTGAATTATGCTATTTAGAGGATAACTTATCACTGAGCGCTCTACTATATTTGAAATAGTGATTCCAGATGTTGTTCTTGGACTTATTGTAATATTCTTCATAGCAACTCCACTTAATCCTTGACTATCTGTTGCTACTAATTTTAATATATAACCCCCAGTTACTACTGGTGTAAATGTTCCGGAACTTCTGCACTCCAAACTAATAAACCCTAGAGCATCCTCTAAAATATCATAACTCCAGCATAATCTTGCACTTGGAATACTTCCCTCTTCTTGGTCTGTTCCAGTACCCGCATAATTTATTGTTGTATTTACTGTAAATGATATTTGTGTAGGCTGTGTAATTGTAGCTGTTGGCGGTTGATTTGAACCACTTAAACAACTTCCACCAAGTTGACAAGATAATCCATTTGGACATCCACAATTATTTGGTGGGCCACAAGAAGAAATTAAATTTCCATTGTCACAGAATTTTGGTTTTGTAGCACTACATTGATTATATGGAGTACCATCACTACAAGTTTGTGGGGGAGGGCTATTCGGCAGCGTTTCAATTATCCAATCATCAAAATCAATATATGAATTTGCAGGATTCTCACCTGGTGGGGTAGGATCATCATAATTATTCCACGACAGTCTTCTTATACCCCCTATTGCAAGACAGGAATTTCTCTCATAAGTATTTAAATTATAAGTGTATGTATTACTTTGGCTATATAACTTTGCCCAACCATCCTGACAATTTATATCTAAAATCAATTCTTGCCATTGCCCATTTGTAAATGGAACTTGACCATTTGAAAAAACCCAGTTTTTTTCTTGGTGGCAATCGTCAGGACTAGGAGGTCCATGAGCGGCAGGTGGTGTGCACGGCTGACCTTTTCCAGTATAAAGTGTTATGTGACCCAACCCATAATTATAAGGTTGACTAAAATCAAATCTTATCCATGATTCAGAACCTCCAAATGTAGATGATTTAGCATTAAACATATGAGTCCCACCCGTAGTTCTATTCACTACCCAATGTTGCATTGAAGGACTCCATCTGAACTTGAACCTAACTCGTACTTTATCACGATGTGTAGGTAAAAAGTTTCTGCCAAGTTCTACACTGCCAGGCTCTAAATTTATTCTATAAAAGGTAGTGCTTCCTTCTGTTCTAACTTGAATTTGGCTAGGATACCTAAATTGAGTATTCCAATAAGTCTGAGTAGGCGGGTTATCAAAAGTTTCTCGAGCCAAAACTTCTGCATTCACAGTCTGAGCACTAAAAATAATAAGGGATATTATCAATAAGGTATATAAAATAATTACATGATTATAACTCGAAATTATCAATTTCCTATGTTTACTAATGTTAGTCATAATGCACCCATCCGAAATTTCTGTACCAAACTTCTCCAACCATCCCAAAAACCGCTTCCATTTTTAGGGTATTTCTGTAAACAATTTTGAAAATCTACCTTTGCAAGATCGTTTTTTAATAAAGAAACTAATGTGGAGAATAAAAAAAATGCTAATAGACAAAATCTTGATTCTTTAATTCCTAAGTGTAAAGATCTAATTAAGATGTTCATAATCTACCTCTACTAAAAACAAAACTTCTATCTTCACTAGTAGACACTACACCATTTTGATCCTTAACATTTATTTTATAGTGGTAGGTTTCCCCATCCTCTAAATCTGTCAAAAATATAGTGTGGCTTATCTTAAAACCATCTCCGTAAACTATTTTACCATAAGCTGTGCTAAGTCCGTACTCTATAAATGTAGAAGTAAGTACATTAGTTTCGAATGATACCATTTCTGAATTTTCCCTTGGTTCTATTATCTCTGAAATTGGTGGTTGATTTGTTCCAACTTGATTAACAACCAAATCAGTCACAGACTCAAGAAGGACACTTGGATTATTATTTAGTTTTGCAACAAAATAGTACTCAGGAGGATTGCAAACCCCACCACAATCTTCTTGCCATTCTGCAGTCCAAGTTGAAGTAGCAACATTATTATTAAATATAACAGACAGCGGGTTTAATAATACATTATCATCTGGATTAAGTGTATCTGATTCCTTTACCACAAAATCTATTAATTGACCATTACAATTATTTCCATTAACTATTAATCTAACTTGATCTCCAACATTAGCTGTAGTTCTCTCCCAATATGCGCTTGTTAAAATACAACTTTGTGTACCACTACAAGTTCCATGGATTTGATCGCAAGTTTGACCTTGTGGGCATTCACATTGGAAACATCTTGGCTCTAATTGCCCATTATGACACCATAATGGTTTATTTGAACTACATTGAAGTTCAGCAGTACCATCATTGCAAGCCCCGATAACAGGATTTATAGTAATATTCTTTAATGCAACTCCACTTAATCCTTGACTATCTGTAACAACTAACTTTAATGTATAAATTGTAGGCGCATTTCCAATTAAAGTAGTAGGTATAAATGTTCCACTATTTCCAGATCCTAAATTAATATAACCTTGACTGTCTCCACTAATATCATAACCCCAACTAGATATTATAGGTTGATTTTCTGGATCAGTTCCAGTACCCGCATAATTTATTGTTGTATTTACTGTAAATGATATTTGTGTAGGCTGTGTAATTGTAGCTGTTGGTGGTTGATTTTGTTGTGGCAAACAGCTTCCATTTGCTTGACATGTTTGTCCTTGCGGGCATCCACAATTATTTGGTGGGCCACAAGAAGAAATTAAATTTCCATTGTCACAGAATTTTGGTTTTGTAGCACTACATTGATTATATGGAGTACCATCACTACAAGTTTGTGTTTGTTCAGCAGGGCTAACATAAAGAACCCAGTCTCCTAAAGTGGGTGATGAAAATTGAATATTATCCCTACCCCCAGTAATCTGAGAAACTCTATCGAAAGTTCCTTCTCTAGGGTTAAACCACTCGACTTTTAAATTGCCAGCATAATTACGTAAATCTAATGCAACTGCACCACCATTTCTTAAATAAGCTAAGATTTTTTTATCGTTTTGTTTGGCTAATAACGTTGCTGTACCTTGTCTTAAAATAATAGTTGTTGGTACCATTTCCCAAGGTTTTATTTGTCTGTTTGTAATAAAATTTACTAAGTGCGGCAAATCAGCGTCTACAATCCCCCTTCTAGGTGATTGAGTCACATCTCTATGCTGGTAGTATAACACAATGAATCCTCCACTTCCAGTTGTAAGTGCGGTCCAAGCACCTTTTCTATAATCATCTATGGCAGGAATTTTTCCAACATCAACATCAAATCCAATGAATTTATTTCTACTGTACAGATTATTCATAGTATTAATCATAACATCAACGCTAAATCCATTTGGAAAGGCACCATTCCCTCTATGGGGTGCATGAATTGTTATTCCTTGATACCCAGTTCTATCAATTCCAAAATTAGATGAAACTTCATTATTAAGAAGTACAACCGTATTAGTTCCGCAATAAGTTGGATTTCTAATTTTATCCCTAATCCAATTTTCGAATTCATCTGCATTTTCCATTCCAGTGTATTGATGAATCTCATTTACTGGCTGATGAATCACATTGGGGTGATCACAAACAACTTCCAAGTATCTGTTTAGAGCTCTTTCTTGTATTGTGTGCAAAGAACCGCTTGGATTAAAAAAATCTAACCTAGCTTGAGTTTTATCATTCCAATTAGCACCACCCAAACTGTTTCTTGAATGCCAAAAATTATTGCTAAAATTAGTAAAACAAGACTGCCCAGGGTCACATCCAAATGGACCAGAAACTCCAAAGAATTCTGCAAGGACAGTCTGTCCTTTACTTTCTGCAGTTGTAAGTGCTGAATCTAAACTTTGAAAATATGCATTATTTAGTTGATTAAGGTCAAATTTATTTCCGCCATCAAAAGCACAACAAACACTACTTCTTCTAAAAGGGTAATTAGTATTATCCACTGGGGGTTCTACCCAACCATCTGCAATTCCAAGTAGTCTTACCATATTATAATTTCTTACTCTCGAATATTCTAAATTTTCTACCCAATTAATATCTCCATCAGGGCCGTTTGGGGAAAATAGACTAGCTGGATAAAAAGGATAACCACCAATAAAGAATTGATAGTTTCCATTTCTATCCTTTAAATAATGAGTATTAGTTTGTTCAGTATTAATATTTCTAACAACCGCACTTCTGTTTATGTAATCAAATGCCCTATCAGTCCATACAGTAGAACTCCTATAAGGGTTATTCCAAGCAACAACTATATCTAAACTAGGTATAACAACTAAAGATCTTGTTGCACCTAAGCCCAAAGCAGCATAAGTATCTAATGGAGATCTTGGCCAATTTCTGGTTCCATCTCTGTCGATTCCATTAACCCACCATGCAAAACTATAACTACCTCTATGATCTGTTTGATCATCAGGTATTACTGTTGAACCAATTGATCTTTGTCCAGGACACATTTGAGCTGCAACAGCAGTAGTTCTTGGAATAGATAAAGACAAAGGACTAGTTACTGCCATAACAGCATCTTGTTGTCTTATTAATTGTTGGTTGTTCCACCTTCCATCTCTCATATATAATAAACCGAATCTCGCAAAATCTCTAACAGAAATATTCATTCTTCCCATTTGGAAATTCTGTCCAGTACCTAGAAAGGTTGGATTATCTTGAAATTGTAATACACTTCCTAACCTTTGACTCAATACATTACTATCTACTGTAGAATATGTTGCTCCATAAACTCTTAAGAACAAAGTATCAAAAAATAATGCCATATTATAGTCATTATAATCAAAACATGTTCCTGGATTTTCCCTAACACCATAACAAGAAATCTGATTAGCTAATTGTTTAAAAGTTATAGATCTATCTTTATAATTCAAATTTGAATTTATATTGTTTACACACGTTTCAAATGTATTAATTCTTTGGTCTATTGAAGTTAATAAACCACTATCAACAGCTTCGAATAAAAAATGAGAATAAAAAGGCTTTACAGCAGAGGCAATATCATTTCTTTGTGACTGACTACCCCAACTGTAAACTAAATAACCATCCCTAATAACTACCCCATTTCCACCAACATAATCTCTTAATTCATTTAATCTATTTACATCCATACCCATTTCAGCGGGAGTTTTAGTCTGCCATGTAGTTCCTGGAAAAACTTGAGCATCTACAGAATTCAATACTAAAATTTGAAAGATTAAGATACTAAATAATAAATATATAATTAACCCCTTTTTCATTATATCTCACTTATTTTGTTTAATTTATAAATGTTTTTATTTGTTTATAGATTCACAATTGGATTATAGCAATAAAACTTAAACCAATCTCCATGAGTACTACTTATTAATCCATTGATTGCATCTTCTGGAGGATCTTTAGGATTTCCAACGCTTATTGTATTAGAACCTTCTATTAATCTACCAATTTCATATCTTCCAATGGTCCTTTCTTCCCATGTATCAACAGGATTATTTAAATCATCTAAATAAGTTATGCTTTGTCCATTAGTCATAATAAATAAATCCTCATGATTTTGATCACTTGCTCCTTCTAGCCTAACTTTAACATCACACTCCAATGAATTTAAATTAATTGAAGGATCAGCTATACTTATACCTAAATTAAATGCAAACCATCTATCTTTTCCTATTAAATTCGGATCATCTGCATTTTTTAAGAATACACATTGACCAACACCATTACCATTAATAGTATCTTTACATGAACCAAAATCATCAATTATAGGAGTATTTCTACTACAATAATTAGCTGCTAAAAACCAACTGCATTTTGAATAACTACCGCCATATCCCCCCGCAGTTCCACAATCACATTCACTTACAGTAATACTACCTTCAAATTCATATTTATTAGAAGTCCAAACTAAACATCCATCATCCACAAAACCATCACAATCCTCATCAATTCCATTTCCTGTTTGGTCCCTATTACATACATCATTTGGCTGTAAAGGTGTTTGTTCCCCGTTACATATTGGCCCCCAGATTCCGCCAGCATTACATGTCCATGTTCCTCCATGACAATCTCCATTTCCTTCTGTGCCCGGAGGACCTGTATAACATGCTTCCGGAGCGATATTATCATTAATAATTCCATTACAATCATTATCTTTATTATCACAAATTTCCCGTGAAGGAGGAACTTCTCCAACACAGTTTCCTGACCAAGCATTATTTACACATAATTCATCTCCCCACCAGCATACTCCTATTCCAATTAAAGATTGATCTCCTGTGTAACACAACCTTGTATCACCACTATTACAAGAACCTCCAACAAACTCACATACTTTATTAGCTCCATCAACATCAACTTCTAATAATCTATCAACACAAGCAATGTCAACACCATCAACATTAATCCAAGGAACTAATTCTATTTTTTTAATATTAATACAAGGAACTATTTGAGCAGGGTTAATTTGTCCTG
>Ga0209542_10008426_pt1 | contig 19277 bp, 18 predicted proteins | sample RifCSPhighO2_01_FD_184028 | JGI IMG/M metagenome (GOLD analysis project Ga0209542, IMG submission 184028) | Soil microbial communities from Rifle, Colorado - Rifle CSP2_plank highO2_0.1 (SPAdes) (version 2) | ecosystem: Environmental > Terrestrial > Deep subsurface > Rock core/Sediment ...
GAATTACATTAATCTGACAAACAAGAGTGCACAGTTTGCATACACAAGCTATGGAGCCAATGTTACAATCCCGGATGTTGCCTCGCAGTATGTAATATTGTATGCTTATTCATGGAATGGAAGCATTGGAAGCTCCACCAATAATACTGATGAGGCGACATTCAGAATTACAATACCAAATGTTGTGAGCACCACGACACCCATAGTAAATTATTTCTGCCCTGACAAGACATATAATATAGCAGAGCAGATAAACATAACTGTAAGATCAACAATGGAGTCTGTCTTGGTTGATACTGTAAATGTCTCTGTTGTAACTCCCGGCGGAAGCACAATAATCCTCAACCAGACTGCGAATGACGGGAATGATTACATAGGGAATGACTATGGATTTGAGAATAATTTCACTTATACCCCATCTTCTGAAGGGGAATACCAGCTGAAAGTTGAAGTCAAAGATGTTAACAGCCCCGAGAATGGAGTCATGACAAACAGCACTTCATATTTTATAGTAAGCAACAGGACAAACATCACTTTCACAAGCAATGGAATAAGCAATTTCACAGTTCTTGACCTATGCAGCAATGAGGCAATAATCAACAGCAATGCAAGCTTAACCATGAATGAGGTTCCTGGATATTATAACCTGCAGTTTGTGCAAGATAAATTAACCACGTTGGTGAGCAATGTTTCATTAGACGGAGATGAGGGAGAAATCTGCACGTATTATGATCTGGCTGAAACCATAACCCCTCCAACAAACAAAAGAGCAATTGACCAGTTCAATTTAAGCTGCTACAACCTTAATTATGGATGGAGCAATACAAGCGTTGATGCGGTTAACATGACTTACAATTACACTAATGCGATGGGGAGCATAACTCATGAAGAAAATCTTGGGGCATACAAATGCTATTCAACAGCATCGTGCTCTTGGGCTGGATTGAGCTCAACAGTCACGAGTGATATAAATAGGATTAAGTTTGCAACCAATAATTTCAGCGTGTTCATGGTTTCCGAGGATGTTACTGTAACAACTGTCACTGTAACTACGCCAGGGTCTAGCGGAGGCGGAGGCGGAAGCGGCGGAGGCGGAAGCAAGTCATTTTATGACCTGGATATACTAAAAGCTGGAGTATTGACAATAGGCAATGAGGCAGAAGTAAGCACGATCGTCACTGTCAGCAACACAGGGCAGGAAATCCTGTATGGGATCAGCCTGAGTGCAAATTCACAAGAGCAGGGGCTGAATTTCAGCTTTGACAAGAATTACATATTTGAACTGGCTCCAGGAAAGCAGGAACTTGTGACATTGAAAATCAACAAAGTAGGGCCTGTAAAAGAAGGGAAATTCGATGTAAACATAATTGCAGATGTTGTAAGCCCGAGCTTCATAGACACAACAAAATTGGCCATAACACTTTTGGGGGAGAATCCTGCACAAGCCCAGGCGAGAAAACAAATTGAGTTCCTTGACAGGCTGTTCATCCAGAATCCCGCATGTAAGGAATTGTATGAATTGGTGAAAAAAGCAAAAGAGAGCTTTGGCAAGGGAGATTATGAAAATTCATTGAAGTTAAGCGAGGGTGCAGTAAATGCATGCGAGAGCTTGCTAAGCAGCCTGGGATTAAAAGTGCAGAAGCCCAAGACAATGATATTTACGGAGAATGTTATACTGGGAATAGAGATTGGGGCATTTATAATGATATTTTATGGAATCTATTATTATTACAAGAGGAGAAGATTTAAAAATAAAAATATTTAAATATTAATAAAATCAATAATAAATATTAATAAAATCAATAACAATGAAAATAAAGGAAATAAAAATCAAACTGCCCGAAAACAAAGATTCTATAGATAAATTCTTCAATAATTGCCAAGACAGAAAAAAGTTCATACAAGATACAAAAGAGCATTATATTCAACATTTAAAAAAGGCTAATCATGATTTGACAAGAGCATTGGCTGAATTTAATGATGAATGCTGGGATTGGACAATAATAAAATCTTATTATTCAATACATCATGCAGGAAATGCCTTGTTGTCAAAGAATAAAAATGTTTTTTCAAAAGATCATTCTTGCCTGATTATTGCATTGAAATATCACGGTCTTGTTGATAATAAACTATTTAAGAGCCTTACTGAAATAAATGAGAGATTTTCTGATGTTTTAAGCCTAGACATAACATTTCAGCTCAGGAAAATAAGCCAATATAATGTTGATGAGTGGGAGAAATTGACCAGGCAGGATGCTGAGCTTATATTGAATGTTGCTAAGGAATTTGTCAGATTCGTAGGTGAAAATATATGATTGAAGAGATAATCCCGGGAAATAAAACTAGATTTAATATAGTAAAAGCAATTTATGAGAATCCAGACATAAATCTAAGCTCACTAATAAGAAAAGTAAGAGCATCGCCCAACTTGGTTCTGGATTACACAAATAAACTATCATCTTATGGGGTTATAAGTGAGAAAAATATCGGCGGGAAAAAAAAGATTCATATAAAAAATCTAAGGCCCAACTTCAATACAAGCATTGGAAAACTCATATACTCCGTAATGGAGATTGATAAAAGAATATTATTTTTTGAGAAGTATAAAAAATTGAAGCCTTATTTTGAGCAATTAAACAATATAATAAGAGATAAAACAGATTTTGTGATTATTTATGGGTCTTATTCAAGATATTCTGCAACCAAAGAATCAGACATAGATCTCTTAATTGTAGGGGATTTCTCAAATGAAGATGTAAAAAGGATAAAGGAAGTATTTGTTTCATTGGATGTTGAGCCTTCACTAAAAATAGAAAAATTCAGCAATTTTTTAAGCAATAGAGACAAGCCTTTATATAAGAATATAATCAGGGAGCACATTATAATTTCAGGAGAATTTAAATTTATCAGCATTTTAGAAGAATAAACAAATAGAGAGAAGATTTAAAAATAAAAAAGTATAATCAAATCTGCAAGAAAATGGACAAAAGAGGTGAAATGCGCAAGATAGGGGAATATCATAAATTATTTCTGAAAGTAAAGAATGAGTGCAGGAAAACCATTGTCGGACAGGATAGGGTCATTGAGGGAATATTAAGGGGAATTATCTGCGACGGGCACATTCTTGTCGAGGGTGTTCCTGGAATTGCCAAGACATTGATAGTAAGGACCTTAGCGAAAGTTACCGGCGGGACGTATTCAAGAATACAATTCACTGCAGACTTGTTGCCGACTGACATCACAGGATTGACAACATATGAACAGAAGAAAGGGTTTACTGTAATAAAAGGGCCTGTATTTGCCAATTACATAATTGCGGATGAAATAAACAGATCACCGCCAAAAGTCCAGTCTGCCCTGCTTGAGGCGATGCAGGAGAAGCAGGTAACCATCGGCAAGACAACATATTCATTGCCATTGCCTTTTTTCGTGATGGCAACACAAAATCCAATAGAAAGCGCAGGCGTTTACAATCTTCCTGAAGCGCAGATTGACAGGTTCCTTTTCAAGATCAATATTTACTACCCATCGACTGATGAGGAGGCTGAGATACTGACCAAGAATATAACACTTTACTCTTTCGATGAATATAACCTAAAGTCAGTAATCAACCCAAGAATAATAACTGAAATCCAGAAATTTGTCAAAAACATCTACATAAACAAGTCAATAGAAAAATACATAACAAGAATAGTTGATGCAACAAGAAATCCGGGCAAATACAATATAAAGTCGGGAAGATATGTTGAATGGGGGAGCTCTCCAAGGGCTTCCATCGGGCTGTATATTGCCTCAAAGGCTGAGGCTTTGTTGAGAGGGCAAAGCTTTGTCACTCCAAATTATGTAAAGACTGTTGCTCATGATATATTGAGGCATAGGCTGCTGCTTAATTATGAAGGCCAGGCTGAGAACATAAGCAGGGATGATATTATTTCTGAAATCATGAATAAAGTCCCAATGCCATGAAAAGAAAATTAAACATTGATATTGTACCTTCGATAAGAAAACTGCAGATCATCACAAAAGGATTAATAAAAACAAAAGGCATTGGAAGCTACAAGAGCGTATTCAGGGGAAAAGGCCTTGATTTTTCTGATTACAGGACTTATGACAGGAATGATGATGCTTCCTTAATTGATTGGAAAGCAAGCAAGAGATCCAATGAGCTGCTGATAAGGCAATATGAAGAGGAAAGGGACCTGAATATTTTTTTTGTCATAGACTGTGGCTCTGGAATGGTTTTTGGAAGCACTGAGAAACTGAAGAATGAATATGCGGCTGAGATTGTCATATCCCTGGCATTCACGATACTTGATGCCGGAGATTCTGTCGGGCTGATAATGTTCAATGACAAGATTGTAAAGAAGGTTTATCCTGGAAAGGGAAAAGGGCAGTTTTATTCTGTTGTAAAGGCTTTGAGCGATCCTGAAAACTACGGCGGTGGCTTTAGCTTTGACAATGTTACTGATTTTATCCTGAATTACCTGAAACAGAGCACTGTTGTAATCCTTGTATCTGACTTCGTCGGGATGAATGAAAATTCACTGGATAAATTCAGATTGATATCAACAAAGTATGACACTATAGGGATAATGGTTAGAGATCCAAGGGACAAGACACTGCCGACAGATGTCGGACAGATTGTCATTGAAGATCCTTATTCAAGCAAAAGCCTGCTGATAGAGCCTAATCTCATAAAAGAAGTTTATGAAGAGGAGATAAAAAAGCAAGAGAAATGGATAAGAGATTCTTTTATGAGGAACAAAAGTGATTTCCTGTCATTGACCACAGACAAATCTTTTGTAAAGCCATTGATAGGCTTATTTAATGAGAGGGCATTGAAATGGAAATAATATTCGAGAGGCCTGAATATTTGTGGCTGTTGTTTTCAGTACCTTTTATGATATTTGCACATTTTGCAACACTGAAAAGCGTGAAGAGGAGGGCGATCAAATTTGCAAATTTTGCGGCAATACAAAGAGTTACCGGAGGAGAACTGCTGAGCAACAATCTGTTTTTGCTTATAACAAGAATTTTGATCCTGTGCCTGTTCATATTTTCAATGGCAGGGCTAAATCTGATTTACAATGGAATGGCCAGCAATTATGATTATGTCCTGGCAATGGACAACAGCAACAGCATGATTGTGCAGGATTTCAAGCCAAGCAGGTTTGATGCAGCAAGGACTGCAGCCAAGGACTTTGTTGATAAATTAGGACCGGACAATTATATCAGTGTTTTAAGCTTCTCAAGCATTTCCAAGATAGAAACTCAATTGAGCAATGATCACCTGCATGTCAAATCAGTTGTCAATAACATTGGCTTAAGCGATGTCGGGGGCACTGATGTCGGGCAGGCAATTGTCAACAGCGCCAATTTACTCCTGAATTCCGACAAGGGAAAGGCAATAATCTTATTGAGTGACGGACAAAGCAATATAGGCCTGCCAATAAATGAAGCTGTTGATTATGCAAACATGAGGGGTGTCACAGTCCACACTATCGGAATGGGAACCAAGGAAGGAAGCGAGTTCTTTGGTGTTCCTTTGGTTCTGGATGAAGAAACTTTAATTTATATCTCCTCAAATACAGGCGGCAGATATTACAAAGTGGAGAATACAGAAGAGCTTAGCAAAGCTTATGATGAGCTTTCTAATTTAACAGAGAGAAAAGTGTCACAGAACCTGAGCATGAGCTTTGTTGTCCTGGCTTTGCTGCTTTTATTGTATGAATGGATACTGATAAACACCAAGTACAGGACGATACCTTAAGTTTTATCTGCTATTTTGCTTATTATTCCTAGAAATTCTTTAATATCAGGATATATCTCTCTGTCAATACTGGAGTAAACAATTTTGTCGTCCACTTCGCCATATTGGTGTGCAAGAATATTACGCATACCTTTCATATTTTTTAATTTCCCGGACAAATCAAAATCTATTATATTCTCCTTCTCAAGTATATCAAAGGATTCATAATCTCCCTCTGGAGGCTGAAATCCTTCTTCCCTGATCGTAAGATTAGCGAGATCAACCACCGCTTCTGCTATTTTTTCAAAATATCTTTCACATGCAGCTTTGACCTTAAAATCATTTTTATACTCTTTGAATGAGTCTGGCTTAATTTTTGATAATTGCTCCAGATAAATAATGATATCATTAATTTTGTCTTTGATGCGTTTGTTCATATAACACCTTTCCTTTTCTTAAAATTTCCCCTTTTATTTCATCTGGAAGAAAATTATAAACCTGAATATCGACTTTTTCATTTATTCTTCCCATAATTTCCCTCTTAAAGTTAGTGGCTTCTTCTTTACTTATTTTGCTAAATCTGACACCAATATCAATATCTGAACTTAGAGTTGATTTATTCTCTGCAATGGATCCAAATAATAATATCTTTTCTATGCGTGGAAATATCTTATTCTGGAGTATAACCTCTTTGGTATCTTCTATTATTCTTTTAATTTCTGCCCCTTTCTTGAGATCAAATTCTAAAGTGAATCTAGACAATTCCTTTATTGCCATTAGCTTCTTTTTTATATCCCGAGACAGCCTAGTCCTTTCAGAATTTTTTAATGGAACTCCAAGCAATTGTTTCTGTATTATCACTAGCTCTCTCTTGCCAAAAAGCTTTCTTAGGCTCTTGTCTTTGTTTATTATGTTTAGTATACCCATTTTAATCATTATTGTGATAATTATTATCATCATTGTGATATATAAAACTTTTTATTTCTATCTTAATTGGGCAGGACAGTACCTTAAGTTTTTTAAATCCTTATTTTAGGGATGTATTATGAGCTTTACAGAAGAGTTAAACAAAGAAATACTAAAAAGAAAGGCAGACAGCATTGAAAGAATACTGAAATTAAGGGATAATCTCGCCCGAAGATTAAAACCTAAAGAATTGCCCTCTTTAACAACAATATTCGCCAAGGCAGACAAAGAGCAAAAATTATATCTTAAAGAAATATTAAAAACAAAACCAAACAGAACTTTGTCAGGAGTAAGCCCTGTTGCTGTCATGACTATGCCTTCAAACTGCCCACCACAGGCTAAATGCATATTCTGCCCTGGGGGAATAAACTCACAGTTTGGAAATACTCCAAAAAGCTACACTGGAAACGAGCCTGCTTCAATGAGGGCAAGGAGAAATTTGTATGACCCCTATCTTCAGGTTTTCAACAGGCTGGAACATTACATCCTTCTTAATCAGGATGTTTCCAAGTGCGAAGTAATTGTCATGGGGGGGACTTTCACATCTTTTGCAAAACAATACCAGGAAGAATTTGTGAAATACATCTTCAAGGCAATGAATGATTTCTCTGACTTGTTCTTTAGGGATAATGAGATTGATTATGGAAAATTCAGCGAGTTCTTTGAACTGAAGAATGAGTTCAAGGACACGGAAAGAGTCAGAAGAGTCATAGAAAAAATATTGAAAATTAAGGGGAAATGCGAGTTGAAGAAAGAGCAACTGAAAAACGAAAAAAGCAACTGCAGGATCATCGGATTGACACTTGAAACGAGACCTGACTGCGTTGACCTAAACATAGGAAATTTCATGCTTGAGCTCGGGGCTACAAGAATTGAATTAGGGATACAAAGCACCGATGACAAGGTTCTTGAATTCATGAAGAGGGGGCATGGGAACAAGGAAAGCATCAATGCAATAAAACTTCTGAAAAATCTTGGGTTTAAACTGAATCTTCATTACATGATTTTTGACAACAATGTCGAGAAAGAAGTTAGTGACATGAAAAAATTATTCTCTGATGAGAATTACATGCCTGACATGCTCAAGATTTATCCATGCATGGTCTTTCCAGGAACTGAACTGTATAATTATTTCAAGGAGGGAAAATATCAAGAAGTAAAGACTGAAAAAGCCGCTGAGATAATCTCTGAATTCAAGAGATATATTAAACCTTTCTGCAGGATCATGAGAATTCAAAGAGACATCCCGCCAAAGTATTCCGCTGGCGGCGTAAACAGAAGCAACCTGAGGCAGTATGTTGATGAATTGTGCAAGAAGAATAAAATTAAATGCAGGTGCATAAGGTGCAGGGAAATAGGGAGAAATGAAAGAATAACGGATGACAATATATATGTTAATGAATATAATTCTTCCGGTGGAAAAGAGTTTTTCATCTCTATAGGAAAAAATCCTCTGATAGGATTTGCGAGATTGAGATTCCCTTCTGAATTTTTAAGAAAGGAAATAACAAAAGATTCCGCTTTTATAAGGGAGCTTCATATTTATTCCACTGCATTAAAAGTTGGGAGCAAAGGCGAGGGATTCCAGCATAAAGGCTATGGAAAGATGCTGATGGAAAAAGCTGAGGAGATATGCAGGAAAAATGGGAAGAGAAAATTAATAGTCGTTTCTGGTGTCGGAGTCAAGGATTATTATATCTCCAAATTGGGATATGAGAGAGATGGAGTCTATGTGAGCAAAAAAATTACGGAATAGAAAAGCTTTTAATTTAATATTGCAAAATTAGTTGTTGACAGGGCCTATAGTCTAGAGGCAAAACAATGCGTTTACACCGCGTAGTCCCCAGTTCGATTCTGGGTAGGCCCATTACTTCTTCAAGAATCTTTCTTTCATCAGGTTCCCGGCTTCAAGCATTGAATCAAATGTTCCAGCGTCAATCCAGAACCCTTTTATCATAGAGAAGTCCAGATCATTATTCTGGAAGTAAATATTGTTCAAATCAGTTATTTCCAGCTCCCCCCTTCCCGAAGGCTTTAATGTTCGTATATAATCAAAGACCCTGCTGTCATAAATATAAATCCCTATCACAGCATAATTGCTCTTTGGCTCTTTAGGCTTTTCCTCCAGGGAAATTATCCTGCCGTCTTTTATTTCTGCTATCCCGAACCTTTCCGGGTCTGGAACTTGCTTGAGAAATATCCTGGCTCCGCCCTTAAAATTCCCGGCATCAATCTTGTCTTCCAATATGTTGTCCGCGAATATCACTGCTATATCCTCGCCGCCTGCAAATTCTTCCGCGCATAGTATTGCATGTGCCGTGCCTTTCTGCTCATGCTGAATTGCATAGATTATTTTTACATCAAAGCCATCCCCATTCCCCACAATTGTCTTATACTGCTTGATGTCCCTTTTGTTCACTATTAGGATAATATCGCTGATGCCTGCTTCCTTCAGGATTTCTATGGAATAATATATCAATGGCTTGTTGTAAACTGGCAGGAGATTTTTTGATACAATATTCGTCAGCGGCCTCATCCTGGTTCCCAATCCGGCGGACACTATAACACCTTTCATAACTCTGAAAGGATATTCCTTTTTATAAAGTTTAGTAATATTTATATACTATAAAGCTGATTTTTCATTATAATGAATAGAAAGAAATTAAGAGAGCTGAGCAGGGACAAAAATTTTCAGAAATTTTTAAAGCAGAAAAATATAGGGCATAAAAAAAAGAGCACTCTTCTGGTCCTTGTAGTCCTTGCATTGATAATTTATTTGATATTCACAAAAGCAAATGTTTATCTAATCATAGGATTAATAGTTTTATTAATATTAATGATGAGGTGAAATGATGAACTTTTTAAAGATAATCGGGAAATTCTTTGCCGGATTATTTGTACTCCTCGGAATAACAGTGCTTATAATGTCTTATTTTGGGAGCTATGCAGTTAATAACTTCAGCATTCTTGAAGGTGATCTGAATAATCAGACATTAGACCTAATCTCCCGAAGTGCAGGAATGAATGCAAGACAGGTCCAGGATTACTGCAACCAGAACAGGAATGATGAAAACTGCAAAATAATAAGCCAGAATCCAATAACGGAGAGAATAAAGCAGGAAATCAACAGTTTCAAATATTATGGGAGTGCAATGAGAGTTATAGGAATTATATTCATCATACTTGGATTATTGCTGTTTGTATGGTGCTCTGGATGGATTGATGGATTGAGGCAAGCATCATTATTGTTATTTATAGGAATATTATTCTCTTACATTTATTATAAATATGCAATCATCGGGGCATTAGACAGCCTTTTGCCAGATGAGATATCAAGCATCGTGAGTAACTGGGCTACTGCAACAATAAATCAGACTTTAGGCGTGATAGTGGTGTTTGGCGTAATCTTTTTAATATTAACTGTTTTGTTATATATATTGAAATATAGGATGAAATTCCTGAAGAAAAGAACAGAAGGAAAAACTCCTGGTGAAAAGAGATAGAATTGTGAAATAAAATGAATGAAGAAGACAATATTTATGAGTATCAGGACAAATTCCAGCTGAATCCCGAGCTGCAGAAGAAGTTCGAGCAGATAAAAACAAAGATAGACAAATTAAAGCAGGAAATCACAAAGAAGCATAAAGAAATCATAGGCATTTCACTATTGCCCAATATAAGCCCATTAAGATTCTCCAGTTACATGGATTCCGGAATAAAAAAAGAGGAGAAACTAGAGGAGGAAAACAAGGAGAAAATCAATCTTCTTGTTCTTGTTGATGACCAGGACAAGAAAGAGATGTTTGAAATAAAGCATAAGATAACAAAATCTGTTCAGGACATCGCGAAAGAGATAGACAGCAATTTCCTGATCAAGGTCAAATTAATATTTGAAATAAAAGAGGATTGCTTTGACGGAAGAAATGAGTTCCTGCAGCTTATTTCCCTGAGTGCAATATTTTACGATCCTGTTGAGTTTCTTGCAGCAATAAAAGTCTCAGAAATTCACAAGAATATGGTCATAAAAAAATTCGACAAATACATATTCAGCTACATCGCAGCCGGCTCATTGTTCAGAGGAGACAAGAAAAGCAATGACATTGATGTTTACATAATCGTGGATGATACTGATGTAAAAAGGATGAGCAGGTATGAATTAAAGGAAAGATTGAGGGGGATTATCCTCAGCTATGGCGCTGAAGCCTCAAGAATTGCCGGCGTAAAAAAACAATTTCATGTCCAGACATATATCCTTACTGACTTCTGGGAGGCTGTGAAAGATGCACATCCTGTGATGTTCACATTCATCAGGGACGGAGTTCCACTGTATGACAGGGGAATGTTCATGCCCTGGAGACTACTGCTGAAAATGGGCAGGATAAGGCCAAGCCCGGAGGCTATTGACATGCAGATGGATGTCGGAGAAAAAATGCTTGACAGGACAAGATTCAAATTGCTGAGTGTTGTAGGGGAGGACCTGTATTATGCTATCCTGAATCCCGCACAAGCTGCCCTGATGCTTTATGGAGTAAATCCCCCAACTCCAAAGGAGACAATTGAACTAATGAGGGAGATTTTTGTAAAGAAGGAGAAATTACTGACAGAATCAAACATCAAGCTTCTTGAGGATGTAAGAAAATTCTACAAGGATATTGAACATGGAAAATTAAAAGAGGTCAGCGGAAAGCAGATTGATGATTTCCTAAATAAAAGCAAGGATTACCTGAAATCCATAAGGAAATTATTTGACACCCTGCAGGTCAAGAAGGACAGGGAAAATGTGGATAACCTGTATGAAAGCTGCAATGTCCTGATAAAGGACCTTCTGCAGACTTATAATATAGGGGGTGATATTGATAAGGGTTTTAGGCAGATGATAAGCAGAAATGAGATTCCAAGGAGGTATATGGAAATTTACAATAGAGTCAAGGAGGCCAAATCAAAGAAGTTGAGCAAGGCTGAAAATGACAAAACAGCCAGAGAAGCAAGGATTTTCCTGAAATTCATCGCTGAATTCATACAAAGAAAAAGAGAGTATGAGCTTGAGAGGGTAAGATTGAGAGTGAAATATGGAAACAGATATGGGGATGTTTATATATTCGGCAATGATATTTTTGTCATTGAGGACATAGATGCCAAGGAAAAGGCTGTAAGCAGAGCTACAATGAAGGATGGAAGATTGAATGACATCCAGAAGAGCTCTTTGGAGGAATTTGAGAAATTCACAAAAGATGTCAAGATTCATTCCAAAGTCTTTATCAAGGAAAAACTGATTGAAGACCTTAAAGGGATATTCGGAAAAGACATTGAGATAATGGTCGGATACTGATTTATATTATTTTTCACATAAAACTTTATAAACTATTTATTTTATCCACGTTTAAAATGAATTACCCCCCTTATGATGTTCCTGAAGCAAGCACGGAGGAGATTGATACTTATAATCTTGGGGCTAAAATAAGAGATTTGATAGAATCTGATAAAATTTATATATTAACTCCAGTCAGGGAGCTTCATACGGATTATTCTTATGGATTAAGGATAAATTCTGATGATGGAAATGTTTATCTTGGAATTTTATGGTTGATGAATAATAGATTTAATGCAAATCCGAGCAATTTTGTTCTGCAGTGTAATCAGCGGGATAAAGTAGTGGAGTTGGAATCTACATTAGAAATGATAAGAGAGAACTTTAGTGTACAAGTTGCAAGCATAATAGGAAATAAACCCTTAAACAGGAGGAATTAAAGTTTAAAATAACCTTCTTTTCCAAATCTTAATGTTCAACAAAATCTATTTATAAATCTTTCTTCAAAAAAATTTCTATCTTGCCATTACAAGCCTTAAAACCCTCAAATTCTGGTGTTTTAGCGTGGAAAGTTTTTTAAAGAAAAGTGCATATTTTATTGCATATCTGGGGTGATTTTTAGAAGAAAATTTAGTGAAAAGATGAATTTATACAATACCGGTCAAATAGCTGAGTGTAAAACATTGCAATCTGTTAGAGATCGTTATGATATCTTTAGTCTTTTCCAAAAGGTTAAAACTAAAGGAGATTGGAATAGATTATCCAAGGAACTGAATATTAATGGGGGAGTTTTATGTAGGGCTATAGAAGAAGCTAAACTTATTTATGACTATCCTATTATTTCTAACTATGGGAGTAAGGTAACTCCCTTATCAAGATTAAAAACTAATAAAGAAAGAAGGTTATTTTTTGAAAAATATGATATAACTAAACTTGGTTGTAGGGAATTATATACTCTTGTTAAAGAATGGAGGGTTTTACTTGAAAAAAATCCCAGATTTCTCTTGACAGATGAACAACAAGATTTGATTATTGGAAGTACATTAGGAGATGCTAATATAAGACAAAGGGATAAAAATTGTTCATTTAGAGTTGCACATTCAAAAAAACAAGAAGAATATCTCATATTGAAATATAATTTATTAAAAGAGTTTACAATTAACGTTCCTTATTGGAGTAGGAGAAAAATAAATAATCATTTTGTGGAGACTTTAGAATTATCCACATTTACTCACCAAGTTTTTAACTTTTATTATGGACTTTTTTATAAGAATGGTAAAAAAACAATAACAAGAGAATTATTAGATATGTTAACTCCTAGAAGTATCGCTTTTTGGATTTGTGATGATGGATCTTTCGATAATAAACAATGTTATATTGTTTTATGTACTAATTCCTTTTCTTTTGATGAACATAAAATTATTAAAGGATATTTTGAGAATGTCTGGAATTTGAGTCCAACTATCGGTTTTAGGGATAAAAAGTATTACTTTTTAAGATTCAAACAAAGAGATACTGAAAAATTGATTCAAATTGTTAAACCATTTATTCCTAATTGTATGAAATATAAAATAAATAAAAAAAATGGTTGAAGAATATAGTGCAAAAAATATTACTGTATTAAAAGATTTACAGGCAGTAAGACTTAGAAGTGCAATGTATATCGGAGACACGGCCTTTAGAGGTTTTCATCATATATTTCTGGAAGTCTTAGATAATTCTATTGATGAAGCTTTGGGGGGATACTGCAATCATATTCAGATTATCATTCATAATGACAATTCTGTAACTGTTATTGATAACGGAAGGGGGATTCCAACAGACATTCATCCTGAAGAGGGAAAATCTGCACTGGAATTGGTAATGACTGTTCTTCATGCAGGAGGAAAATTTGACAAGGCCACCTATAAAATTTCAGGAGGGCTTCATGGCGTTGGAGTCTCTGTAACAAATGCATTGTCAAAGTTCCTTGATATCAAGGTTTACAGGGATGGAAAGATATACCACCAGAGATATGAGAGGGGAAGAAAAACCTGCGAAGTTGAAGTCATAGGAGATACTGACAAAAAAGGGACTGAAATAACTTTCCTGCCAGATGATGAAATTTTTTCTGTCAATGAATTTGATTATGAGTATATCCAGAGGAGATCAAAGGAATTAGCTTATCTTAATGCCGGATTAAAAATCTCTTTGGAGGATGAGAGAAATAATATCAAAGAGGAATTCAAGTTTGACGGCGGCATAAAAGAATTTGTAAAAGACCTGAACAAGGGAAAGAATGTTTTAAGCGAGCCGATTTATCTCAATAAGGAGAACAGCATTTCAATTGAAATAGCCATGCAGTACAATGATTCTTACTCAAGCAAAATCTACAGCTTCGTGAATAATATCAACACTGTTGAAGGCGGAACCCATGAGGAGGGTTTCAGGACTGCACTGACAAGGATAATCAATGAGTATAATAGAAAAAACAATCTCACAGACTTGAAATTGACTGGTGAAGATGCCCAGGAAGGATTGACATGCATAGTTTCAATAAAAATTCCGGAGCCGCAGTTTGAGGGACAGACTAAAACTAAATTAGGAAATTCAAATGTTAAAGGATTAGTAAGCTCTATTGTTTATGAAAGCCTTAATAGTTATTTTGAAGAAAATCCAACTGTTGCCAAATTAATCTTTGGAAAAATAATTGGTGCTGCAAAAGCAAGAGAAGCTGCAAGAAAAGCAAGGGAATTGGCAAGAAGAAAAACAGTCTTGGAATCCGGGTCATTGCCCGGGAAATTAGCTGATTGCTCTGAGAAAGATCCTTCTAAATGTGAAATATTTATTGTGGAAGGGGATAGTGCAGCAGGAACAGGATTTTCTGCTAGAGACAGGCATTTTCAAGCTATACTTCCATTGAGAGGAAAGATATTGAATGTTGAAAAATCAAGGATTGACAAAATATTCAAGAATGAACAAATTACAAATTTAATAAGCGCTCTTGGTTGTGGTATAAGCGAGGAATTTAATATTAATAAATTAAGATATCACAAAATAATTATTCTCACTGATGCTGACAGCGACGGTAATCACATATCATGCTTATTGTTAACATTTTTTTATAGGTATATGCTCGAGTTGATAAAAAATGGACATGTATATATTGCTCAACCTCCTTTATTCAAGATAATCAAAAATAAAAAAACAACTTATGTAAGAGATGAAGAAAATTTGAAGATAGCGTTAAATGAAATTGGAAATGAGAATGTTCTTGTTCAAAGATTTAAAGGCCTTGGAGAAATGGATGCTGAAGAATTAGAGGAGACTGTAATGAATGTTCAAAATAGAATCTTGAAAAAAATCAATGTTGAGGATGCAATAGAAGCAGACAATATGTTCAACATATTGATGGGTGAAGAAGTTGAGCCAAGAAGAGATTTTATCATGAAACATTCAAAGGAGGCCAATATAGATATTTAAAATGCAGCAGATCAAAGAAAGATTAATACAGGAAGAATTGAAAGAAAGTTATGTAGATTATGCTATGTCTGTTATAATGCAAAGGGCATTGCCGGATGTTAGGGATGGTCTGAAACCAGTGCATAGAAGAATTCTTTATTCAATGCATGGCATGGGGTTAAATTACAACAAGCCTTTTGTAAAATCTGCGAGAATAGTTGGTGAATGCTTCAAATATCATCCGCATGGTGATGCTTCTATTTATGATTCCTTGGTCAGAATGGCACAGGATTTTTCATTAAGATATACTTTAATTAAAGGACATGGAAATTTTGGATCAACAGAATTCAAACAAGCCCATATGCGTTATACAGAGGCAAAACTTGAAAAGATTGGAGAAGAGTTATTGCAGGATATAGAGAAAAATACCGTTGATTTTGTTCCAAACTTTGATGGAAGCCTGAAAGAGCCTGTTGTTCTTCCTTCTAAAATCCCAAATTTATTGATTAATGGAACTAGTGGAATAGCTGTTGGTATGGCAAGCAATATTCCCCCGCACAATATTTCTGAAGTTATAGATGCAACTGTTTATGCACTGGAGAATGAAAATTTCACTGTTGAAGACCTGATGAATTTCATCAAAGGGCCTGATTTTCCCACAGGAGCCTCTATTTTAGGATATAATGGAATCAAGAGTGCGTACATGACAGGAAGGGGAAAAATAAAAATAAGAAGCAAAGTGAAAATAGAAAAAGACAGGATAATAGTCTATGAAATCCCTTACATGGTTAACAAGTCCCTATTATTGGAGAACATAGGGGAATTAATCAAGGATAAAAGGCTGGAAGGAATTTCTGACCTGAGGGATGAGTCAAGCAGGAATGAAATAAGGGTTGTCATTGAGCTCAAGAAAGGATTCAATGCTGAAGTTGTTTTGAATAATTTATACAAGAATACGCAGTTAGAAACAAGCTTTGGAGTAAATACAATCGCATTGTATGGAAATGAGCCAAAGATAATGAACCTGAAGGATTTAATATCATATTTCATCGAGCACAGGAAGAATGTCGTGACAAGAAGGACGAGATTCGAGCTTGAGAAGGCAGAAGCAAGAAAGCATATTCTTGAAGGATTATTGATTGCATTAAGGGACATAGACAATGTTGTTGATCTCATAAAAAAGAGCAAGGATGTCAATACTGCAAGAGAAGGGCTGATTAGCAATTACAATTTATCCGAGAAGCAGGCTGTTGCAATACTTGAAATGAAATTAAGCAGATTGACCGGACTGGAGCAGGATAAAATAAGTGAAGAGCATAAGTCCCTGATTGAATTGATAAAAGAGCTAAAGGATATTCTTGAATCAATCGTGAGATTAAAAGAAGTGATAAGAAAAGAACTGATTGAAATCAAAGAGGCATACAAGGATGCGAGAAGAACTGAAATTCTGAATGTCGAGGATGAAGCTATAGAAGATGAAGACCTGATAAAGCAGGAAGATATTGTCATCACTTTCACAAAAAAAGGGTATATCAAATCAACCAAGCTAGAGGAGTATAAGCAGCAGAAAAGAGGCGGGAAGGGATTGATAGCAACCACCACGGGAGATGATGATTTTGTAGAAGATTTGTTTGTTGTCGATAATTTAAGCACAATATTATTCTTCACAAACGAAGGAAGACTTCATTGGCTGAAGGCTTATCAGATTCCACAGGGAACTAGATATTCGAAAGGAAAGGCGATTGTGAACCTTGTTGACTTAAGCGAGAATGAAAAAATAAATTCGATATTAAGCATCAAGGATTTTGATGAAGGATACCTGATGTTCTGCACAAGAGAGGGGATATTAAAGAAGAGTGATATCAAACTTTATTCAAAGCCAAGAAAGGGAGGAATAAATGCGATTAACTTAGATGAGAACGATGAAGTCGTGAATGTTCTTTTCGTCAAAGGCGGAGAGAATTTAATCATTGGGACCTATGAAGGGCTTGGAATGAGATTCAATGAAAAAGACATAAAGAGCACAGGAAGGAATTCATCAGGGGTTATCGGGATAAGACTAACTGAGAATGATTATGTTATTGGTATGGAGAAAGCCCTTGAGAACAGCTCATTATTTACTGTCACTGAGAATGGCTTTGGAAAAAGAACCGCAGTAAATGACTACAGGCTCATCAGGAGAGGCGGAAAAGGCGTTTTGAATATCAAGACAAGATATCTCTATGAAGATTCAAGGAATGAAGGCGTGGTTGGGGTGAAGAATGTATTTGATGACGATGAGCTGATGTTCATTACTAAAAATGGAATTACAATAAGAGTCAAGGCAAACCAGTTTAGGGATATAGGAAGGAATACTTCAGGGATAAAACTGATCAAGCTTGATGAGAACGATAAAGTTGTTTCTGTGGCGAAGGTTGTGAATGGAGAATAGCAAAGTTTATAAAATTATTAATCACTAATATATTAAAATGAATACAAATTATCAATTTTTTATGAAAGAGAATATGGATAAATTTATTGGGGAATGGGTTGCTATTTGTGATAATAAAATAATCTCTCATGGAGAGAATGTTAAAGAAGTTTTTAGTGAGGCTAAAAAAAAGTGTCCTAATAAGAGACCTTTATTAACAAGAATCCTTGATAAGGAGACAATGATATTTTAATTAAAATGAAACTGTTAACATTAGGCATCGAAAGTACTGCACTTTAAAAAAGCAGAGATACTTTTGGTGCATCAATTGTAGATTCAAAAGGAAAAATATTGAGCGATATAAGAGACATGTATGTAACAAAAGAAGGGGGATTAATCCCAGACAAAGTAGCAGAGCATCACAGGAATGTAGGAATAACAGTAATAACAAAAGCAGTAGAGGACGCTAAAGTAAAAATAAAAGATATAAAATTAATATCGATAAGCCAGGGCCCTGGACTGCCGTTAAGCTTGTTACAGGGAATGAGGTTTGCAAAGGAATTCTCGTTGAAATACAATATTCCATTAATTGGAGTAAATCACATTTGTGCTCATCTTGAAATTGGAAAATTAATGACGAAAGCAAAGAATCCTGTCTTTGTCTTCACTTCGGGAGCTAACACGCAGATAATCGCACATGAGGGAAAGAAATACAGAATTTTTGGGGAATGCTTGAGCATAGCTTTGGGGAATGCTTTGGACAGGTTTGCAAGGGAAATTGGCTTGGGATTTCCCGGTGGGCCTAAAATAGAGCAATTGGCAAGATTGGGAAAGAAGTATATTGAACTTCCGTATGTTGTGAAAGGAATGGACGTTGAATTTTCAGGAATAATGACGCATGCAATAAATTTATTCAGGAAAGGGGAAAATAAGGAGGATTTATGCTATTCACTGCAGGAAACCATGTTTGCAATGCTGGTTGAGGTTACTGAAAGAGCGTTGGCACATTGCGACAAGGATGAGGTTTTGTTAATTGGAGGCGTGGCGGCAAACCAAAGGTTCTGCGAGATGCTTGACATAATGTGCAGGGAGAGAAAAGCAAAATTTTATGCTGTTCCTGTCAAATATTCTGGTGATCAGGCTGCAATGATAGCATGGCAGGGAATTTTAGAATATAAAGCCAAAAGAAAATTAGAGGACATAAGCAAATTAGACATTAAGCCTGGATGGAGAATTGACCATGTTGAAACTAGGTGGATTAAGTGATTAGGCAGCTTGTGGCTCTTCAAGAATCTTTTTAGTTAATACCTTACTGGCATTTAAGACTTCTATACCAATAAGCTTTTTATTTTTATCAAAGTCTAATATTATATTATTATTTAATTCAATTGTTTTTTTGATTC
>Ga0209542_10008427_pt1 | contig 19275 bp, 16 predicted proteins | sample RifCSPhighO2_01_FD_184028 | JGI IMG/M metagenome (GOLD analysis project Ga0209542, IMG submission 184028) | Soil microbial communities from Rifle, Colorado - Rifle CSP2_plank highO2_0.1 (SPAdes) (version 2) | ecosystem: Environmental > Terrestrial > Deep subsurface > Rock core/Sediment ...
CTCATACGAGCGTCCGCCGTCGCATTAACATCCACATCCCCAGTCATACCGTAACCAGCAGCGGTTTCCGCATCAGCCGCTGCCTGATTGGTAGCTTCAGCATCAGCTCCACCAGCGCCTGGTCCAGGACCACCTTCACTCGGTGAGTCACCAGTACTGCCACCAGCGTAGCCGCTTTCTCCACTACCCATACCAGGTCCAGGACCACTCTCACTCGGAGAATCAGCACTGTCACTCGCACCACTGTACCCACTGCTGTCACTGTCTGCATCACTCTGTGCAATCGCCAGAGAAGGAGTGATGAGAGTGGTGATGAGGAGGAGGGCGGTGAGGTACTTATAGATTTGCATATGAATAGTGGGTAAAGTGAAAAAACTTCATAACGTTTGAACAACCCGACCGTTTCTGGAGAATGTAGGGACTATTACTTTATTGTAATTGTAAGGGTTTCCACCTTAGCGCTTTCATCACAGGCACCGGCTTGGATAGGGCAACCAGAAATTAATCTAGCTGTGTAAGTGCCAGCCTTTTCATAAGTATGGGTAACTTCTCGATTGTCTGGGCAATCTGTGTTAGAAGAATCATCTTCTACACATGGAGCAAAGCTGCGAGATTTTGTTTTGTCACCAAACGACAGGGTAGTGTTTTTATTGGCAGGTAATTTGAACGTCACTTTAAGACCTTCGTTACCAGAACGTGGAGAGGCACTGAAGGAATCTGATGTGCTAGGACTTGTACCACCAACCTTAACGGTAGTGCTCTTCTGCCAATCGGTAATAGGTGCGTCGGTCGGACCTGGGTGCCAACTTTTCACTTTTACTGTATAGGTACCGGCAGTTTGATAGGTATGACTATTAACTACGCTGGTACAGCTATCACCACGATTGCTTTCACTGTAGGAGTCATCTGGTTGTTCTTTACCATCTCCCCAGTCGACACTGAGACCGTTGCCACTTGGACCGAAAAATCCAATAGCGTACACACACTCATTAATTTTTTTGTTAACTGCGCTGTCGTTTGTGGTTAGTTTTACTGACAAAGATTGATCTCCGCTAGGAGTGACTTTGAGAGCGTCACCAGCCGCCGTATCCTCCTTAACAGACACATCTTTACGTAATACTTGCACTCCGTTTAGCTTTATTGAGATGCGGTAAGTTCCAGCTTTCTTATAGGTATGAGCCTCGGTTAAGATTTGCGCATCGCGACATTCCTCGGTCGTGCTACTAGGTTGTCTAGTAACCTCACCATCACCCCAATCGATTTCACCGATGTATTTGATTTCAGGGGTACAACCTGCTGGAGCGTTCCGTTTCGCGGTAACTGCCAAGGGGTCAGTGTCACTCTTAATGATAGAGTACTGATCTTTTGTGGATGGTTGTACTGTACGGTCACCGTCATCATCAACAGTCACTTCGATCACACTAGTGTGCACGTTGGAGCTGTCTTTTGATCTCTTACATTCAATATAGTAGGAACCAGCTCGTTCGTAGATGTTGAAGGCTTCGTTTTCTGTATTGCCGGTCAACATCTGGGCATTGGTACGTGTAAGAGCGTAGCTACCATTGTCAGCAAGGAAAGGAAGACATTGTGAGTAGCCGGTTCGCGCATCCCAACGGAAAGCAAGTGAGTCGGTCGATTTAATGGTGATGTTACCCTGCACCCAGTTTTGGACTGTGGCTCCGGAACTATCTTTGATCTTCACTTCAAATCCGATTTTGTTTACGTCCTCTTCTGGTGTACTAGTAGCTCCATCGAACTGTGTTTCAGTAATGTCTTCGCCAATCTCACCAATGTAAATCGGCACAAGCTTCATATTTTCCAGAGTCAGGCCGCTAAAAGCGTGACGAAGGGTGAGGTTCGTGATTAGAGTTGTGAGATAGCCGTCGATATTTGCGGCAGTGGCACAGTCTGAAACACCGATCTCATTAGTGCTGGTTATTATGTAAGCTTGGAATGTATGATTTCCAGTGCTTAGGTTACAGGTGACTTTGTCACCAGATTCGTCGCTTATGATGATGGCCTCGATTTCATCAACAGTACGTGTGCCAGAACGGTACTCGTCTGTATTGATGTCAGGCAAATTAGCAAACTCTCGATCAGTAATGGCATTCTCGCTGTCTGGGAACAAGAAACCTAGGGCAGCGTCAAATGTGCCCTGGAAGGCATCAGTTATGGTGTGAAAGAAATCTAGAGCAGGATTTCCTGTCTTTACACGAATCTTTAAAGTGTCCTTGATGTGTCTGTCCTGTTCAAAGATTTTGAACAGGGTGGCTTTATAGGAACCAGCTTCCTGATAAGTGTGGATGACTTCGATCGGAGTATCGCAAACAGCTCTTTCGTCAGTCAAAGCTTGATCACACTCTACAAGCGCCATATCAGAATCGTCACCAAAATCTATACGAGCCTGCACTCTTGTGCCTAGGTTTACCTTAAACACTACCTCCAACGGGGCTTTACCAGACTCTGAATTGACGGAAAACTTTGCTTCTTTGAACTCCGCTTCATTGACTCGTACAGTAGAGGTTGTTTTGGTCGTATTACCACCCTGGTCACGAATAGTGACTGTGATTTGGTAGTCACCACTCTTGCGGTAAAAGTGAGTGAAGGTGGTTCTTTGCACAAAGTCATCGGATTTGCGGAATAATGAAAAAGCCGCGTCGCTGATTTTTGAAGCGACACTTTCGTCACCCCAGCGAACACGGTAAGTTATTGGGCCCTCGTCTTGGTCAGTAGTGGTTACTTTCCATAACCCCTCTTCTCCAACTTTAAGTTCGTTTGGTCCGCTAAAGGAACGGACAGATGGGCCGTCTGTCGCAGCTTGTGCTGCGGCGAGCTGAATTGCAGCAAACAATGTTGCAATGAGGGAGATAGAGAGAACCGCGAGTAGATGGAATAGGGCACGGTTCGATACACTGCGGATAAATACTTTACTCATTTAAGTTATTTTTAATACTAAACACATTACGTATATATATGTTACCGCACGACATTCATAAGTGTGTCTAGCTGTTGTTGAAAAGTATTACTAGTGTGTCATTTCTAAAAATTGCGATATTCCGCTAATTTGGTAGAATCCGTTGGCTAAATGCGTCCAGTGGCGGGTAGCACAATCAAACACACGCGTCGGTGGTGGAGTGGTCAATCACAACAGACTGTAAATCTGTCGGCTTCGGCCTTCGCTGGTTCGAATCCAGCCCGGCGCACAATAAGACAAAATGACCTGAACTGCTTCAGGTCATTTTGCTTTTTGTGAGCCGGAGACATGTTTTTGTTTCATTTCCTAGAAACAAAAACGGTCGAGACCGGGGAGGAAGTGCTTAGTAGAATTGGAGCGAAGCGAACAATTATGCTTAGCAACTTGACCCCAAATGAAATCCGCACTTATGAGCGTATGCGAATTAGTGACCGTCAGGATCAATCCAGCCCGGCGCACATTTTCACAGGCACAGCGGCTATGCCGCTCTGCCTCGTGCTATCATCCTGATATGAGATTTCTGCCACTCCTTCTGGCCTCTGTGATTATCCTGCTGCCTGTATTTGTTGGGGCGCAAAGTAACGAAACTGGCCTGATACCTTGCGACGGTACAGATTGCAATACGGAGCATTTGATTCAGTTGGCTAATAACGTGATTGAGTTCTTGATCAAAATGCTTGGTGTGATCGCAGTGATCGCTCTCGTTTACACCGGCTTTAGACTGGTTGTGTCAGCAGGTAATGAATCAGAATGGGGTAAAGCAAAAGAGATGTTCACCAATATTGTTATTGGCATCATCATAATTCTCTCAGCATTCTTAGTGGTGGATATTATATTGGAGGGTCTAACCGGTAAAGGTTTAGACGAAACTACTGGTGGTATAACGAACACCAGAAGCAACTCCAACTAATTTTATTGCGGGCCCACGTGGAATCGAACCACGGCCGCTGGTTTTGGAGACCAGCATTCTACCTCTAAACTATAGGCCCGGTTGCACAATGGTATTGTAAAACCTACTTAAAATCAATTTTTGCCTAAAAAGGTCTCTGTCACATCAAGTATCTTTTGGTCATTTTTGGAAAACCATTGAATGGTTTTGTCTCGCTTGAGCCAAGTCATTTGACGCTTTGCATATTGACGGGTTTTGACTGCCAGCTCCTCTACCATAGTGTCGTAATCCAAGAGACCTCGTAAGTAACGAGAAATGTAACGATACTCAAGGCCAAAGTTCTCCAGACGTTCGTGCGTGATTCCATTTTTAAGCAAAGCCTCAACTTCAGCGACCATTCCAGTATGTAGTCGCTCTATTATTCTTTGCTTCACTATTTCGCCGTGGGTCTCCATATCAATAGTTAAACCAATAGTTAGGACATCATAAGGACAATCAGCTGGACGTGGGGGTGGAACTTTACCCAGATACATCGCAATCTCAATAGCGCGGATTAAGCGTCTTTTATTTTCTTTATCAATTGAAGCGGCGCGGTCGGGGTCAAGGTTTTCGAGCATAGCTAGCAATTCGGCGGCACTTTTTTCTTCAAATTTGGCGTGCATTTCTCGATCAGGAGGAACCTCTGGCATACTGACTCGCCCGAGCAGTGCATCGATATAGAAAAAAGTGCCGCCGGCCACAATCGGCAACTTGCCACGCGCGAGGATGTCATCCACTGCAACTTTAGCATCACGAGCAAAGTCTGTTGCGGTATATACCTCGCTTGGATCAGCAACATCAAGCAGGTGGTGTGGGATATCCTGCATTTCTTCGGGTGTCACTTTAGCGGTGCCAATATCCATTCCACGATACACTTGCCGTGAGTCAGCAGACACCACTTCACCCCCTAGCTTCTTTGCCAATTCAATCGCCACGCCGGTTTTACCGGAAGCGGTTGGTCCCACGACGACCAGGATCTTTGGCTTTTTTAGTTCTTCAGACACTTTGCGAATATAGCAGAGGAAGGCGGTGGGGACAACAGAGTCGATAGCTTCGCCCGGTTGCTATAATGGATACGTTATCATTTGCTAAATCATCGACCGATGAAAATGTAAATTTTTTTAGGGGGGGAATTATTATTTTATAGTTTTGAATATGGCCAAAGGAATGGATCGCAAGAAGGAAAAAAAGAAACCAAAGAAAGGAAAAGTAGTCTAGACAGCCCAACAAAGATTTTGTTAAAAACCGCCACGTAGCCACGTGGCGGTTTTTCGTTGTATTGATACGTATGGACGGGTAGTGTACTGTGGAGCGCTATGTCTAGGAATGCCGGACTTATTACATTTAACGGTGTCTCATACGAGCACGACTCCACCAAGCCGATCTTAATCGAGGCGAATTTTTCGATTCGACGCGGCGCCAAGATGACACTAATGGGACAAAATGGTGCGGGCAAGAGTACTCTTTTTGCTCTGGTTTCAGGCATTCTCAAACCTGATCACGGAGATATAAACATTATGCCGCAGACTACTATTGCAGTGTCGCGGCAGGTGATTCCACAAAACGAGATGGCACTCACTATGCGCGCCTTTTTTGAAAAGCGTTTTCCTACGAAGGTGTACGATATTGATCCGAAGATAGACGAAGTGTTGGAGGTGGTTAATCTGTTACCGTCAGATCCAGAGGTCGTCAAAGGCTTTAAAGACCGTTTGATCGGTAGTTTTTCTGGTGGTCAGCAGGCGCGGCTTCTCCTTGCTTCAGCATTGATTGAACAGCCCGATGTACTGTTGCTCGACGAGCCAACCAACAATCTTGATCGTGAAGGCATTGCCCACCTGACTGAATTTCTTCGTGAATACCGTAAGACTGTGGTGGTGATATCCCACGATGCAGACTTTTTAAACGCGTTTACACAAGGCGTTCTCTACCTCAATACTCAGACCCGCACTGTGGAGCAATATGATGGTAACTATCACGATGTGGTAAAAGAGATTGCCGCGCGTGTTGAGAAAGAACGTCGCAAAAATGCTCAACTCGAAAAGGAGATTAGGGAGAATAAAGAAAAGGCTAACTTCTTTGCAAACAAAGGTGGCGGAATGCGTCTTGTGGCTAAACGTATGCGTGAAAAAGTTGATGAGTACGAAGAGAATAAAGTTGACGTTCGAAAAGAAGATCGCACCATTCGTTCTTTCTCAATCCCGGCTGCAGCTGGGGTACCGCTTGAGGTCCTTAAACTTTCTTCATACAAGGTTATCCGCAACCATAAAGCGAAGGATGTTCCTTGTGACATTATATTGAAGCGTGGTGAACATCTTCAGATAATTGGTCCAAACGGTATCGGCAAGACCACTCTTTTGGAGTCACTAGCGTCAGGACATGCGACAGGCGAACAGGTAGCTTCGGGTGTGACTATTGGTTATTACCGGCAAGACTTTTCAAACTTGGATTTTGATCAGACTGTGCACGATTGTCTGTTGTCTGTAATGAAGAAGAAAGTCGAAGAGGATATGCGCTCCGTAGCGGCAGGATTTTTGATTAATTCAGATCTTATCAAGACGCGAATTGGTCTCCTGTCTGAAGGACAGAAAGGGTTGGTGGCATTTGCGAGACTCGTGCTTCTACAGCCAGGGCTGCTCATTCTTGATGAACCAACTAACCACATCAACTTTAGACATATCCCAGTTATTGCTGAGGCTTTAAACAAATATGAAGGGGCAATGATTTTGGTGTCGCACGTGCCGGAGTTTGTGGAGCAGATTCGAATCGATAACGTGCTTGATTTGGATAAGAAGGGGAGGTAAGAAAGTCCCTGTCGGGACTTGGTCAGGAGTCAGCTATTTTTATACTCCGCTTTGCTTCGTTAAAAATATGCTGCTCACGACCCTGTCTCGCGGCTCGTCGTAAACTCCTCGCAACGCTCCGACTTTCAAGTCTCTCCGCGACAGTGCGAAGGCACAACACAGGACTTGATCCTTACAGGATCAGTACACCTTTTGGATATTTAAATTCGCTCACGCTCTTAAAATATCTCAAAAGGTTTTCAAGTCCCTCCTCCAGCAAAAACAATAAAGGCCAAATCCTACAAGTTTTCGGATTCGGCCCTTTTGTTTTTATGTGCTGGAGGAGGGACTTGAACCCTCAAGGCTTGCGCCATGCGATTTTGAGTCGCACGTGTATACCATTCCACCACTCCAGCAAATATTTTTTGTACGTTATACAACCAGCCTGCGGTTTCTTGAGGTGAGAAGGTCCGGGGGACCTTCGAACCGTGTATCCATTCCACCACTCCAGCAAGTGCGACCAAATATAGCAAATATCTGCCTAATTATAAACAGTCGGTCAGAATCGGCTGTGTTAAACTACATCCCATAGGAGGTTGTTAGATTTTCCGCGTTTTCTCTATGTCATTTCAAGGCGATTCAATTTTCTGGGTTGAGCTCGATAAAATCGTGCCTAATCCATACCAGCCACGTCGTGAATTCGATGAGGCAAAGCTTAAAGAGCTGGCCGAATCGATCAGGATGTACGGCGTATTACAGCCCTTGACCGTTACTCGTCGCGAGCGATCTCGTGATGATGGAACTTTTTTTACTGAATACGAACTGATTGCAGGTGAACGCCGTTTGCGAGCTTCAAAAATAGCAAGCCTTTCTCAAGTGCCCGTCATCATCAGAAGTGGTGAACAAACTGAGCAGGAAAAATTGGAGCTCGCTATCATAGAAAACCTCCAGCGCGAGGATCTCAATTCTGTTGACAGAGCCATCGCTTTCCAACAGTTGGCACAAATTTTTAACCTAACTCACGCGCAGATTGCGGCAAAAATGGGCCGTTCGCGCGAATATGTTTCAAACACTCTACGTCTCTTAGCTTTGCCTGAGTATATGCTCTCCTCACTTCAGAAAGGAGAGATGACTGAAGGTCACGCACGGGCCCTCTTGATGCTTGCAGACCGTCCAGAGGAACAAGACGTACTCTTCCGTGAGATTTTACTGAAGAAGATATCAGTGCGAGAGAGTGAGAGAATCTCACGTAAAATCGCTACTGACCGGGTGCGCAAGAAAGAATGGAAGGGTAGTGATCCGACTTTGATAGAAATAGAACGTAAACTTACCGAGACACTTGGCACGCGGGTTCAGATCAAAAAGACAGACTTTGGCGGCACAGTTTCAATTGATTATTTTGATCCGGCAGACCTGGACAAAATACTAGATATGATTGAAAAACGTGAACGCGCCGCTGGTCCAACTAGTCAAATACCGGTACCGGTTTCTGATGAGGTGAGTTTGGCAAATGAGGCGATTAGTGAAACTTTGCACGAAGAGGCCGCTGAAGCCAATGAAGTGCTGGCAAAATTGGCCGAGAATACACCGCTCGAAGCAGCTGATTCATCAATGGTCAGTTCAGACAATCTTCCAGCAATAGATAACTTAGTAGTCCCTCCAGCTTTAGATACGTTAGTTATTCCCCCGGCTTTGGACAATCGGGACGAACTGCCAACGCTACCAGAAAAGGATGAGAGTGATATGTACTCGGTCGGAAAATTTACTATTTAGTCCAGAACCTTCACAGGTGGCAAATTTCTTCGTTGGACTACGATAAAATACCACTCGCTCTATACTTATAGCGCTCGCGTCATTTTTCTTCTCCGCCTTGAACTTTATCCACCTGTGAAGGTTCTGGGGTTGCGGTATTTGGAACTTAATTCCTCACCTTAGGATCTAGATTTAAATAATTACGGATGTGGCGGCGTGCTAAAGTCGTCTTGGCAAACTTCAACCACTTGCGAGTAGGTTGGGAATTTTTCTTGGTTTCTATTTCTACGATGTCACCGTTTTTCAACTCAGTATCCAGCGACACCAATTTTTTATTCACCTTAGCTCCTGATGTCTGGTTACCAACTTCAGAGTGGATGGAGTAAGCGAAGTCTATTGGAGAAGCGCCGACCGGGAGGTCAACCACGTCGCCGTTCGGTGTGAAGACGAAGATGCGATGCTTAAAGAAGTCCTCGCGCATATCTTCAATAAACTCTGAACTGGAAGAGTCAGGAGCGGCATACATTTCGCCGATCTGACTGATCCAAAGTGGTATCTTGGCTTTGGCTGGTACGCCTCGGCTGGCTTTAGCCTCAATTACCTTGCCGTTTTTCCAAATGAAAGGTCGGAATAACATCGGTACCAGATTGGCAAACCAGTGTTCTTGAGGCGATCGCTTCTTGTCACTAGTCAAAAGGTCTTTATAGATGATATGGGAAGCGATACCGTACTCGGCCTCGTTGTGCATCTTGGCAGTACGAATCTGAATCTCAAGAATACTACCGTTTGTGGTAGCTACAGTCGTGTGAATCGATTGGTAGCCATTTGGCTTAGGGAAAGCGATGTAATCTTTAACGCGTTGCGGCAAAGGTCTCCACATCTCGTGAATAACACCAAGGGTTTTGTAACAATCTTCAACGTTTGGCAGAACGACGCGTATTGCGAGCAGGTCATATATCTGGTCAACGTCCCACTCCTTTCGTTTAAGTTTATGAAAAAGGCTGAATAGTCCCTTTACACGATAAGAAGTAGAAAAATCACGTAGGCCCGATTCAGCTAGGTGCTTCTGTAAACTCTTACGTTCACGTTCCAATTTTTCCTCGTACTTACCAATCTTTTGTCGCAAAAGCTCGATTACCCGCTTGTGTTCTTCTGGGTAAACGTAAGGGAAAGCCAGGTCTTCAAGTTCCTTGCGAATACGTCCCATTCCGAGACGGTGTGCAACTGGCACATAAATCTCCAATGTCTCGCGGGCAATACGAAGACGTTTTTCTTCGGGCACATGACTAAGTGTCATCATATTGTGGAGACGGTCCACTAGTTTGATGATCAAGACGCGAATGTCTTGTGATGTTGCCACAAAAAGTTTTCGTAAACTTTCATTGTGTCGGTCGGTGCCGTAGTAGCGAACGCTGGATAGTTTTGTTACACCTTCAACCAAGAAAAGTATTTCCTCGCCAAAGTCACGACGAATGTCGTCTTCGGTCAATTCAGTATCTTCAATAGTGTCGTGAAGCAAAGCGGCTGCGACTGTGCGGGCACCCATACCCATTTCAGACAGGCGTAATGCCACTGCCGCCACGTGCGACATATAAGGCTCGCCAGAATAACGAATGTGTCCCTCGTGGGCTTCTGCAGCAGTCTTGTAAGCTTTTTCCACCAGAGTCCGGTCGGCATCGGTGGGATGCTCCAAGTGCTTTATGATGTCGCTGGCTGAGGTCATTGCTATAGGGTATAGCTTTTATGGCCTAGCGTCTAGGGATATTAATATTTGACACAACCTTTAGGGCGCTTATAGTGTTCAATAGGAAAGAGGCAACAGGAGAAGATCCATCATGGAAACTAACAAGCCTGCCGAAAGTACCAGCCGCCAAGAGCTGCGTCCCCCGACGCGGGCGCCAGCGGTCCTCCGGTTTGGAGACCACTACCTGAAGTGCTTGGAGTGTGGCTGTGTCGTTCTGTCACCATGCAGTTCTGAAAATGGCCAGGCCGAGTTCTGTCAGTACAATCCCAATTCCGGCCTGCAGGTCAGTCCGGATTAAACAATACGGCGCGAAGGCTATGCCTCGCGCCGTAAAATGTTTTATTGCTTCAACAACACCAGCGCATCTTCCATTGTAAACTTTTCGAGGTCAGCGTCATCGGGAAGAGAAATGCGTTTAAAACCACGACGGAGGAAACGACCGGATTTGGATTCTAAGACATTGATCGGTTTTTTGGTTTTTGGATGCGACCCTAATTCTTTTACAATTTTCTCACCCTTACGTGTGCCTTTTGGTTGCTTCAGTATTTCAAGAGCTCTTTCAAGAGTTATTTCGTAAGGATTATCGGCTCCTTTAAGAGATCGAAAATCACCATTGTGTCCAATGTAAGGACCGAAGCGTCCAATGTTCGCGATGATTGGTTCATTACTTTCAGGATGCAAACCAAGTTCGCGTGGCAGGGCAAGATATACCAAAGAATCTGCCAAAGTGACATCTTCTACTTTTTTACCTTTTGGCAGTGAAGCTCGGCGTGGCTTAGGCGCTTTCTTATCTTTTTTGTCAGGAGTTTCACCTTGCTGCACATAAGGACCGAAGCGACCGTTTAATACATAAATGTTCTCCCCAGTTTCAGGGTGTACGCCGATCGGTTCATCTTGCTTTACTTCCGAGCCGTCAATCAGGCGCGAACCGGTACAGTTTGGAAAGTCACTGCAGGACAAGAACTTTCCGCTTTTACCTAGCTTAATCACCATTGCTTTGCCACAGATTGGACAAGGGAACTCTGCTGGTGCGTCACCTAGGTTGGTCTGCTTTTCAATGTTTTCTTTTGAGGCAACATCGCGCGAGAACGGTCCATAAAAATCACGCAAGGTCTTTTCGTAAGAGCGTTTACCTTCCGCAATTTCATCAAGCTCATCTTCCATATCACTGGTGAAAGTGTCAGAAATGTAAGTAGGGAAATGAGTTTCAATAAAACTTGAAACCACATCACCGGTATCGGTTGGTATTAAGGTACGACCTTGCTTTTCTACATAACCACGGTCGGCCAAAGTCTGCATAATTGATGCATAAGTAGAAGGTCGGCCGATGCCGCGTTTTTCAAGTTCTTTAACCAGACCAGCTTCGCTGTAACGATTTGGTGGCAATGTTTCCTTCCCTTCAATATCTACTTTTTTTACTTCCACCTTTTCTCCCTTCTCTACTTTCGGAACCTCAACGTCTTCGCCGCGTGCGCCAAAGTCCACCTTAAGCCAGCCATCGAAAAGCACACGTGATCCAGTCAACGCAAAATCTGGAATACTCTCGGTTTGGCCTGAGATGTTGGTGGTGATGCGAGTACGTAGCACACGAGCATCGGCCATCTGTGAAGATAGTGTTCGGCGCCAGATAAGTTCGTAAAGAGCCTTCTCATCTCCAGTATTTCCGGCCGACTTCTTGCCGGCGTTGGTTGGACGAATGGCTTCGTGCGCTTCTTGAGCTGACTTGCTCTTGGTTTTGAATACACGTGGCTGCACGTATTTTTCGCCGTATTCTTTATGCAGAATGGCAATCATTTGTGACACTGCAGCTTTGCTCAAAGTAGTTGAGTCGGTACGCATATAGGTAATGTGTCCGGCCTCATAAAGCTTTTGAGCGGCACGCATCGTACGTGATGGAGAGAAGCCAAGTCGAGTCGAAGCGGCCTGTTGAATAGTTGAGGTCGTGAAAGGAGGGCGAGGTGAGCGCTTTTGTTCTGTCTCTTTAACTTCCAGCACGGTCCAATCATTTGCTTCACCTAAATTTTTGATTCGTTCCGCTTCTTTTTTATCATCTGGTTCTTCAGTGCAGGTAAAAGGCACAGTCGTGCCGGTAGAAAGTTTGGTTGGTGCGGTGAGCACGAAATATTGTTCAGGTATGAAGGCACGAATTTCTCGCTCGCGTTCCATCAGGATACGTAAGGCAGGTGACTGTACGCGCCCGGCCGATAGACCATAGCGAACTTTTTTCCAAATCAGGCCGGACAGATCATAACCTACCAACCGGTCCAGTACACGACGCGCTTCCTGAGCTTCCTTTAAGTTTTCGTCGATTTTACGAGGATGTTTAATCGCTTCTTTAACAGCATCTTCAGTAATTTCGTGGAAAACAATTCGCTCCAAATTCTTGTTTGTACCCTTAATCAACTCAGCGACATGCCAAGCAATCGCTTCTCCTTCGCGGTCCGGGTCGGACGCCAGTAGAACGGTGTCAGCTTTTTTGGCAGCGCTCTTGAGTTCGTTGATCACTTTCTCTTTACCTGGAGAAATTATGTAACGCGGAATAAAACCGCCTTCGATATCGACGGCGTCTTTATTAGATTTTGGTAAGTCACGTACGTGGCCGATTGATGACTTCACCACGTATCCTGTTCCCAGATACTTGGCAATAGTCTTGGCCTTTGATGGAGACTCAACGATTACTAGTGTAGACATACTAATTCGATAACAAATACCACAGGTGCTTCAAAACGCAAAAGTTAACCGTAGTTTTTACGGTAGGTGCCGTTGGATTCAACAATGTGTCCGGCCAACTCCATTTGCATCAAAATAACAGTAGCGGCAGATATAGGTAAACCAATTTGACGGATCAATGTGTCGCGCTCAAGTGGTGCTGTGAGTATTTCCAAAACGCGAGACTCTTCAGCCGATAGAGACGCGGCTTCGCCCGCGGCGCCTCACTTTTTACCTCTAGTCCTAATACATCCAAAATATCCTTTGGCTCTGTAACTGGTGTAGCGCCAAGTTTCATAAACTGATGCACCCCTTTAGAGTTGTCTGAAAAAATATTTCCCGGCACAACCAATAATTCGCGGTTGTAATCGGCCGTGAGTTTGGCCGTTATCAGAGTGCCACTTTTTTCGCTGGCTTCAATTATTAATGTGGCGTGTGAGATTCCACAGACTAGACGATTTCTTTGCGGAAAAGACCAAGTGGTAGCGCGAAAGTCTGGTGCGAATTCTGACAACAGCCCTCCGCCTTTCTCTAATATTTTACGAGCGAGCGGTTTGTGTCTGGCAGGGTAGATCGTTTGGTCGGAAATTCCGCCACCAGGAATAGCCAGCGTATATAGATCATTCGTAAGAGCAGCTTCGTGTGCTAACGAGTCGATACCAAGTGCCAGCCCGGAGACTATACCTATATTATGACCGCGTAGGCCGGCAAGCAGGTAGTCTGTCACCTGCTTGCCGTAGTTGGTGTAGTGGCGCGAACCAACCACCGCTAAGAGTTTTGTTTCTGGAGAAGGGATCGCGCCACGGTAATTCAGCTCTTTTGGCGGGCTGGGTATCTCCCGTAGCAATCTTGGAAATTCATTGTCCTTCAGGTACTCTATGGGGAAATCCATTATATTTATTCTACCCTATGCTCGACATCAAATTCATCCGCGAGAACTTGGATATCGTGAAGTTGGCGGCCACGAAAAAGAAGATCAAGATTGACCTTGATCGCCTGATTGCTGTGGATGATTCACGTCGCGAAATAATGGCGCGCCTAGAATCAAAGAAGGCTGAACAGAATATGACCTCGAAGCGCATTGCGGCGGAGCAGGACGCGGGCCCGCGCGGAGTCTTCATTGCTGATATGCAGAAGCTCAAAGCCGAGATTCAGAAGGATGAGGAGGAATTGAAGCCAATAATGGAAGAGTGGCATTCTCTAATGCTTCAGGTGCCGCAAGTACCGGATATGACTGTTCCGGATGGAGACAGTGATGCGGACAATGTGGAGGTGAAAAATTGGGGTGATCGAACCAAGTTCGACTTCTCTGCTTTAGATCACGTTGAGTTGATGCAGAAACACAAGATGGTCAACTTCGAGAAAGGTGTGAAAGTACACGGCTTCCGTGGTTATTATCTTATTAATGACGGCGCTCTTCTTTCTTGGGCGATTTGGAATTACGCCAACGAATTTTTTCTTAAAAAAGGTTTCAGTCCGATGCTGCCACCAACTATTGTCCGTAAAGCCAATCTTTACGGCACTGGTCACCTACCAAATGACGCAGAAGATGTTTACAACACTCAAGACGAAGATTATTTGATCGGTACCAGCGAGGTTTCAACGATGGGTTACTACGCTGACGATGTGTTAGAGCAGACCGAGCTGCCGATCAAACACCTTTCTTTCTCACCTTGCTATCGTCGCGAAGCTGGCAGTCACGGTAAGGACGTAAAAGGTTTGATCCGTGTGCACGAATTTTACAAAGTCGAGCAAGTGATGTTGTGTGAGGCTTCGCACGAAGAAAGTGTAAAGTGGCACGAATGGATCAATCGCAACACTGAAGAATTCATTGAGTCTCTCGGTATCCCTTATCACACGGTTCTCAACTGTGGTGGTGATATTGGACAGGGTCAGGTGAAGAAATATGACATTGAACTTTGGGTGCCTGGCGAGGAGAAGTACCGTGAGATTAGTTCGGCTTCATACTTCCATGATTTCCAGACACGTCGTTTCAATATTCGTTATCGTGACGCGGAAGGAAAGTTACGCTACGCGCACTCACTCAACTGTACCGCCATTCCAACTCCGCGCATTTTGGTATCACTGGTGGAAAACTTCCAACAAAAAGACGGTAGTATCAAATTGCCTGAGGTGCTGCACAAGTATATGAACAAGGAACAGATTGGTTAACAAAAACGGGCGGGCCGCAACTTCGTTGCGGCGCGTACTCACTCGCATCCTGATTTTCCTTATTGTATTTACCCCGCTGGCCATTATTTCCTTCGGATCTTGGTATATAACGCATCTGTCCGCGTTGACCTTGCGCGAAATTAAAGTAGCAGGAGGAGAAACTGTTTCTCCACGCGAGATTGAGAAAGTTGTTAACGAAGAGCTCGAAGGTGATTACTTCCATTTGGTTCCAAAACGCTTTGCGTGGTTTTATCCAGAGGAAAAAATCATAGAGCGAATCAGGGCGGTGCCGCGAGTAAAAGATGTGGCGGTTCTACGCACGGACGGACATGTGTTGTCTATTAGTTTTACTGAGTATCGACCATATGCGCTTTGGTGTGCGCGACCAGTAGCGGGCGACCCAGACCATTGTTTCTTTATAGATAACGAAGGAACCGCCTTCGCCACAGCACCTTCTCTTTCTGGTTCGGCTTTACTCCGATTTGTTGATGAGAAGCAAGATCCAGAGCTACATAAACAACTTTTTTCTCCCGATTGGCTCAAACTCGGTGAAGAATTTGCACGTGGTCTCAAAGGGCGTTTCGGCTTCACAGTTTTGTATCTTGAACGGGTCAACGAGAATGAGATCTTTTATCATTTAGGTAGCGGTGGGCTGGTCAAGATAGGTGTCGAAAAAGACGCTAATACCTCCCTTAATGACTTAGAAGCAGTTTTTTCTGACCCGCAGTTTGCGGGGCTGCGCTCTGGCAACTTCGTTCACATTGATTTGCGTTATGGCAATAAGGTTTTTGTGAAGGAGAAGGAAGTTGTGCCAGAACCAGAAGTAGTTGAAGGGGACGCGATTCAACAATAAAAAAGGCCTGGTGCGGCAGGGTAGTCGCACCAGGTCCGTTTGAAGGGGATGTTAAACAGTCCTTCTGTCGACCAAGCCTCATTGCTTAGTCGATGGACTTTTAGTACTTTACTCCAATGCAAGGATTTTGGTCAAGTATAAATAAGCCAGCTTTTGTACTGGCACCACTCGCCGACGTCACTGACGCGGCCTTTCGTCGGATGATCGCTAAGTACTCGGCCCATACTCGGGCGGACGGCACAGTTGGTGGACCGGACGTTTTTTGGACGGAATTTGTTTCGGCAGATGGCTTAATGATGGCGACAGAAGAAGGGAAACAAAAACTCTTGGCCGACCTTAAATATTCTGAAGAAGAGCGACCGATCGTAGCACAGTTATTTTCTGCCAACGAGGATCATATGGAAAAGGCAGCCGCACTGTGTCGCGAACTCGGTTTCGATGGCATTGATATAAATATGGGTTGCCCGGATCGTGGAATCGAACGACAAGGTTGTGGCGCAGCGATGATAAAAAATCCAGCGCAGGCTCGAGCAATCATTCGTGCCGCCAAACGCGGAGCGGGTGATTTACCAGTGTCTGTGAAAACACGAGTTGGTTACAACAAGGATGAACTGGAAACTTGGTTGCCGGAATTACTCGTAGAAAATCCAGCGGTAATTACTGTGCATGCGCGAACCCGCAAAGATATGTCTAAAGTACCAGCGCGGTGGGAAAGGGTAGCTCGGGCAGTGGAGATTCGGAATGAGCTTGGTAGCGATACTCTCATTTTTGGAAATGGAGATGCGTTGTCGATTGAGGATGCAAAGCAAAAAGCCGCTACTTCTGGCGCCGACGGAGTAATGCTCGGCCGCGCAATATTCGGCAACCCCTGGCTGTATCACCCTGAAAAGGACTTATCGAATGTTTCGCTTCAAGAACGTTTCGATGCTTTGATCGAGCACACAAAGCTATTCGAGGAGCTTTTGCCACACAAGAACTTCGCCATTATGAAGAAGCATTACAAGGCCTATATTAACGGTTTTTCTGGCGCTGCTGAATTACGAGCAGAATTGATGGAGGCCTCGGACGCAGCGGCCGTCGAAACGATTGTTAGGGATTACTTGCAAAGATAGTCAAAGTGTGCTATAGTATAAAGAGTTAAATCCCCATCTTGAAAAGGCCTAAGGAGGGCCAAATCCATGAACAAGCTCATCGTTATTCTCGCCGTTATCGTGGCTTCCGGAATTGCCTTCCTGGCACAGTTGGAGCCGCCAGTTCGGTACGAACTGGAACCCAAATGCCCGCCATCGATGGCTGGAAAAACCTGCGGTTGAGGAGTCTCGCCCTAGCCCTTAGTCCCGCTTTAGTTGCAAAACTTTAGCGGGGCTTTTCTTTTGTCCGCAGCTCATTTATAAGCATCTTGCAAAAGCATCTTAGATATAGTCAAATATCAGTAGTAAGTAACGAACCTTGAAAGGAGGTTCCAATGAAGGCCGCTCTGGTAGTTTTTGTCTTTCTCTCCGCCTTGTTCTCTGGTGGAAAGACTGAGGTATGGAAGTTCAAGGTGAATTTCGAAAAGCTCCAATCGTGTGAGTTTTCTGGACCTGTTCCTTGCATTCTGCTTGGAAAAGATCCTGTGCTTCTGATATTTCGGCCAGGCGATATCATCGAGCTCATAGCCACAGATGAGGAAAGTGAGGTGGCCGGAGCGTTGGTAACAATAAAGGAATATCGCCTGGACACTTCACGACTAACCAACCCAGCAGTGATGAAAGACCAACAAGGAAGCGTTGTCTGCGCCAAGTATTTGCAGCGAGGAAAAACCTGTTTCTATTCTTATGGCGCCACAAACACATCAATCATTGCGCCGGCAGGTATGGGTATAGTTGCGACGCTCGTGTATATAGGACGTACACCGGCCATTGGCGTGACACCTACATCAAATGTGGAAATGATTGAGGAGTGAGCTCTAGCCCCGCGGAATTTGTCAGCTGACAAACTTCCGCGGGGCTTTCTGTTAATAAGTCCCTGGTTTATTTTTGAACACAGTTATACTTATCCTATGACCGAAGTTTTGCAGGCAAATATTTTCTTCTTTATTACCACAGTGGCCGTAGTCGTCTTCACTGTCTTTTCGTGTGTTGCGATGTATATGGTCATCAGGATATTGCGCTCGGTTAGACGCATTACTGAGCGCATTGACGAAGGAAGTGAAAACATCGCCGAGGACATCAAGCAACTGCGCACTTATATTGCGCAAGGCAGTTTGATTTCGCGAATCGTCGGTATGTTTATTAAGAGCAAGCGTTCGCGCAGTAAACAGAAAGACGTTGATCAGGATAATTAGCTAAATTTCTTTATGGCAAAAAGCAAAAAGTCCGGGATAAGTGGTGGAGAGAAAGTCGGCATCGGAGTGGCGTTGACGACTGCAGCAGTAGCTGCAGCTGGAGCGTACTTCCTTTACGGCAGTCCAAATGCTGCTAAGAACCGCAAGAAAGTAAAGAGTTGGACGCTTAAGGCTAAGGGTGAAGTTTTGGAAGTGTTGGAAAAAGCTGGCAAGATGAGTGCAGAAGAATACCAGCAGGCTGTGGAAGCTATATCGGCTGGATATAGTAAGGTGCAAAGCGTATCCAAGGCTGATATTGCAGATTTCAAGAAAGAAATGATGGCAAACTGGCAGAAGATCGCCAAGCAGGCTGCCCCGGCTAAGAAAGCAGCAAAGAAGGCTGTAAAGAAAGCTGTGAAGAAAGCTACGAAATAAGTAGAGAAAGAAAAAGGCCGGACCCACAAGGTCCGGCCTTTTCATTTCTGATATACTAGTCCCCGTATGTCCGAAAATTCTTCTAGTACTGTTTTGTACCGCAAATACCGCCCGTCTAAGTTTGCCGAAGTGCGTGACCAAGACCACATCGTCTCGGTGCTTGAAGGCGCGATCAAGAAAAAAACCATTCCGCACGCGCTCTTATTCTGTGGCGGGCGCGGCACTGGCAAGACCACACTGGCCCGCATCTTCGCTGAAGCCATAGGCACCAGTGGTAATGATCTTTATGAAATAGACGCTGCCTCCAACCGCGGTATCGACGATATCCGCGAATTGCGTGAAGCGGTTCATACACTGCCATATCACTCTCCGTACAAGGTATATATCATCGACGAGGTGCATATGCTCACCAAGGAGGCTTTCAATGCCTTCCTGAAGACGCTTGAAGAGCCACCGGCCCATGTCATTTTCATTCTAGCCACTACCGAAGAAGAAAAACTACTCGACACCATCAAGTCACGTTGTCAGGTGTTTCGTTTTCGTCAGCCTTCCCGCGCCGTGCTTAAAGAAACGGTGCTTGAAGTAGCAAAGAAAGAGAAGTGTAAGTTGGATAAAGACGCCGC
>Ga0209542_10008428_pt1 | contig 19274 bp, 25 predicted proteins | sample RifCSPhighO2_01_FD_184028 | JGI IMG/M metagenome (GOLD analysis project Ga0209542, IMG submission 184028) | Soil microbial communities from Rifle, Colorado - Rifle CSP2_plank highO2_0.1 (SPAdes) (version 2) | ecosystem: Environmental > Terrestrial > Deep subsurface > Rock core/Sediment ...
CGGGTGTAGAACCGGTGTTCCCGGAGCCAGCGCTCCACCGCCAGTTCCACACGGTAGTCCGAACATCCGACAACGATCGCGTCGATTCGGTGCTCCATAGAGGAGTACCTTTCCCAACAAGAGTAAATCTCACACCTCGAAACCATTCCGAGGGGAGCTTTAAATCGGCCTGTCACTCCAACTTAAAGCTCACCTCGGTGTACTTTTAAAAGAGCAGTCAAAAAGTGTAGCAGAGATTTTCTCTAATGTCAACAATTTTTTGTGTATAAAAATTAGTTTTCTCTTTTAGGTTTTTTGACTAATTCATCACTTTCTAGTATAATTTAGCCATATTTTTAAACCTCTTTGTATGCGTTATTCCAAGCTTTTCGGAAAAACCAGTAAAACCATTTCTAGCGATGAAGATAGTATCAACGCCAAGTTTTTAATCCAGGCGGGATATATTTCCAAACAAATGGCCGGGGTTTACAATTATTTACCCCTTGGCCTGCGGGTTTTGGGAAAAATCCAAAACATTATCCGTGAAGAAATGAACGCTGTCGGTGGTAATGAAATTCTCATGCCGACCTTGACTCAAGAAGAAAATTACAAAACTACTGGGCGAGATAATATGGACATTCTCTTTCGTACTATCGGTCCAGGTGAGGCGACTTATTTTCTTAACCCCACTCACGAAGAGATTGTAACACCGTTGGTTAAAAAATACGTCTTTTCTTACCAGGATTTACCGCAAGCGGTTTACCAAATCCAAAACAAATTTAGGAATGAACCGCGAGCTAAAAGCGGTATTTTACGCGGCAGAGAATTCAACATGAAAGATTTGTATTCTTTCCACACCAACGAAGCTGATCTTGATACCTATTACGAAAAAGTTAAACAAGCCTATTTTAAAGTATATGAACGGTTAGGTTTGGGTGAAAAAACTGTTCTAACCTTTGCTTCAGGCGGGGTTTTTAGTAAATATTCCCACGAATTCCAGACTCTCTGCGCTAGCGGTGAGGATACTGTCTATCTCTGCTCCAAATGCCATGTAGCAATTAATAAGGAAATTATTGAAGAACAGAAATCTTGTCCTGAATGTGGCAATACGGATTTACAAGAAGAAAAGGGAATTGAGGTGGGTAATATTTTTAAATTGCGCACCCGATTTAGTGAGCCTTTTGGTTTTACCTATGCTGACAAAGACGGGAAAGAACATTTAGTCGAAATGGGTTGTTACGGAATGGGTCCATCACGAATAATGGGTACGTTGGTTGAAGTTGCCCATGATGACAAAGGTATCATCTGGCCGGAAAATGTTGCACCATTTAAATACCAGCTGGTTGTCTTAGGCAACGACGAGACAGTTCGTTCGACTGCTGACGAGCTATACAACTCTCTTATAGAGAAGGGGGCCGAGGTGCTCTATGACGACCGCGAAGGTCCAACCGCCGGCGAAAAATTCGCCGATGCCGATCTTATCGGCATACCTAATCGTTTGGTAATTTCGAAGAAAACCGTCGCGGAAGAATCCTTAGAATACAAAAAACGAAATGAAGAAGGGGCGAAGTTAATCAAAATATCTGAATTCTTATCCACCCTTGACAAGGTTTAAGTTATCTCATACCATATAGGTATATTTTATGGGCTACGAAGTAGTTTTTGACATTGAAACACAAAATTCTTTTGCCGAAGTCGACAACGACTTCAAGAAACTGCGGGTGTCCGTAGTTTCTTTGTATCGCTCAGATACCGGACTTTACTATAGCTTTACTGAAAGCGAACTTTCGCAACTTTGGCCAATACTAGAAAAATCTGATCGCGTCATCGGCTATAACAGCACGCATTTCGACCTCCCGGTCCTTAACAATTATTACCCCGGCGACCTTTTAACTTTCTCTCATTTAGACATCATGGCCGTGGTTAAAGAAAGTATCGGCATCCGTTTAAAACTAAACGACCTGGCGCTCGCAACCCTAGATGATGTAGAAAAAAGTGCCGACGGTCTCCAAGCCATTCGTTGGTGGAAGGAAGGTAAAATTGATGAGATTAAAAAATATTGTGAACAGGATGTACATATTACCAAAGAAATCTACGATTTCGGTCGTACTAATAAACAGTTATTCTACAAAACTTTGGGCGGTGAAGTCACGCCGTTTGCGGTAAATTTTGAGCCAGTTGTAAAATCTAGCACTGAAAATAATAAAAATATTAATTTCACTTTGCCTATTTAATCAACATCCCTATGCTCGTACTACGCAAGGAGACCGACCTCGCTGTTCAACTCTTAAAACGTTTGGCTAAGAGCCCAGGCAAATATTTAAGTTTACAAGACTTTGCCGAAGAAGCCGGAATTTCTTTTCTGTTCTTACAAAAAATTGCGCGCAAGTTACGTTTAGGAAAATTAATTGTCTCCGCCCACGGTATGAAGGGGGGATACAAGCTGGCGGTGCCGGCCAATAAGATAAACTTAAAGAAAATCATGGATGCGATGGACGATCATTGCCAACTAACTCCTTGTGCTGGTACTGATAGGAGATGTGAGCATAATAATAAGTATTGCATCACCATTGCCATGACCAAGCTAAATAAAGAATTAAATAATGTTTTAGCCAAAGTTAGCTTGCCAAAAATGTAATCTATGGAGAGATCTAGCGCTAAAATTCGCTCTGTCTATCTTGATCATGCCGCGACAACCTACCTGCGGCCAGAGGTTTTGGCGTCCATGGAACCATACTTTACTAAATACTTCGGTAATCCTTCGGCTATCTATGAAGCTGGCCGTATTGCCAACGGCGCTGTTAATGACGCTCGTCGAACAATTGCTGGTGTCTTACACGCCTTACCAGAGAACATTATCTTCACCAGCGGTGGAACTGAATCAGATAATCTCGCTATTTACGGTATTGCTCACGCTCACGAGAAACAAGGGAAACACATTATTTCCCTCTCGATCGAGCATCATGCTGTTTTGCACCCTCTTGAAGACCTCGAGCAACAAGGTTTTGAATTTACCTATGTAAAAACAGATAAAACTGGTCTAGTAAATGTTAAAGATGTACTTAAAGCGATTCGTCCGGATACAATTTTAATTACAATCATGTACGCCAATAATGAGATCGGCACGATTGAACCAATCGCGGAAATCGGTCGCGAATTATTGCGTTATCGCAAAGCCAATAACACCAGTTATCCGTATTTTCATACTGATGCTTGTCAGGCCGCTGGATATCTTGACCTCGATGTGGAGAAATTGCATGTCGATCTTCTAACCCTAAACGGTAGCAAGCTCTACGGACCAAAAGGCGTTGGCTTGTTATATGTCCGCCGTGGCACCCAACTAAAGCCTTTAATTGTGGGTGGTGCCCAAGAAAGACGACTGCGCGCCGGTACCGAAAACGTGCCTAGTATAGTTGGACTGGCTAAAGCTTTGGAATTAGCGCAAAAAGAAAAGGAAAAAGAATCCAGGCGTGTTGCTGACCTTCGAGATTATTTGTGGAAAAAACTACAGGAGAAGATTGCCAACCTTCACCTCAATGGGCCAGAACTAAATGACCAACGTTTACCAAATAACCTGAATGTTACTTTTATGGACGTCGAGGGAGAAGCTTTATTATTATATTTAGATGAACACAAAATAATGTGTTCGACCGGTTCAGCTTGCACCTCAACATCCCTTGAACCATCTCACGTTCTAACTAGCATTGGTTTACCATATGAATACGCCCACGGCAGTTTACGTTTTACTTTTGGGCATTGTAATACCAAAGCCGACGTGGATTATGTTTTAAAATACTTACCTAAAATTGTTTCGCAGTTACGAGAAATTAGCCCAGTTAGACTCCTCGAGAAACAGCATGCTAAATATAAAGCCGCGAGGTGAAACCATATGAATATTAAGGCTTTACTTGGAACAATTGGAGTAGTCGCTCTACTACTTACAGGCGCTACCTATGTGTGGGTAAAAGATGGAGCAAATGGCCCCGAAGCTAACGAGTGTGGCGAAGGTAATGTATCTATTTATGTAAATAATATACAAGAAAGCGTTAGGAGGCTAGAGCAAGACTTTAAAGAAATAAATTGGCAAATAACATCTCAAGATAAGATTGTGGATTACAAGACAAAATTAATTTCTAAGGGTCCTGTAGTAGAAATCGAAAAGCTAAATGAAATAATTCGCGCTCAATCTACAGACAGCATAGTTTACGGTGAAAAAACTTTGACACTATGGAGGGAGGACGAGGGCCTAAAAGATTGTAAAATATATTATACAGATATTACTCTTACTGATGTTAAGGCTTTGCAAAAATAAAATATGCCAAAAAAAATCATCAAAAAAGTAAACCTAAAGGAACAAGTGGACATCCGCGATCGTGAAGGTGGGGGATGGCTGTATTCGGATTTGGTGCGCGACCATTTTTTCAATCCGCGTAATTTTATGCGCTACGGCGAAGAAGAAAAGTTTAAATACAACGCCATGGGGCGTGTCGGCTCACCGGCCTGCGGCGATGAAATGGTTATTTGGCTAAAAATAGACCCTAAAACGGATACTATCAAAGATTGCCGCTGGAGGACGTTCGGCTGTGGTAGCGCCATTGCTTCCACCTCGGTCTTGAGTGAAATGATTACCGAAAAAGATGGAATGAAAATTGATGAGGCTTTAAAAATTAAACCCCAAAATATCTTAGATCGTTTGGGTGGGCTTCCGGATCGTAAAGTCCACTGTTCGGTATTGGGGGATAAAGCGCTCCAGGCCGCTGTCAATGATTACTTCCGCCAAACCGGCCAACATAATCGGGTGGTGACAGCCGGAGCTAAAGTAATAGATAAGGATTTAAATATTACCGACCACGATATCGAAGAGGCGGTGTTAGAGGGGGCACAAACTTTGGAAGATTTACAAAAAAAATTGAAGGTAGGCATCTTTAACAAAGAGGCCCTTCCAGAAATAGAAGATCTATTAAGATTTTACCAAGAAAAATACTATGGTTGAGATAATCACTGTCCATAATTTAGACAATCCCAATGTCACATTGCCCTACGATCGGGATGATTTTTATAACGAACAAGTTGAAACATACAAAAAAACTGGTGCACCGACCAAATCTATTGAGGTAGTAAATCTTCTACTATTTAACACCGATAAGCAAATAATTCTTCAAAAAAGATCACGCAATAAAAATCATAATCCGTCCTTACTAGACAAGTCGGTTGGTGGACATATTAAATTCGAAGACTCACCTCATTACACTTTGATGGTCGAAACTGTCCAGGAGCTTATGGTACCATCGATCGTACTCTATGATGATCAGGACTTCGACAAAAGCTACGGGTTGCTACGAGATTATTTACAAAATGTTGCCATTGTAAAAAAAATTACCACTGATGACATGGTCGTAACAAAAATTTTTAGAAGTGAGAATATTAAAATAGCCAATAAAATTCATTTGTTTTTTGGTATTTTCAATGGAGCAACTAGGCCAGCAGATAAAGAAGCGAGCGGTATTTTGTTTTACAACCTCGATGATCTTAACCTGGAAATTAAAGAGAAGCCGGAGATATTTACTAATGATTTAATTACCCTGCTCTCTAAATATAAAAAAGAAATCGATGAGTTTGTTAAAAAAATTTAATATGCCCAAAATTCTCCTAGAAAAATGTATTGGTTGCGGTACTTGTGCCGCGCTTTGCCCCAACACCTTCGAAATGACTGACGACAACAAGGCCAAGATAACAAACCCCGCCGGTGACGATCCTGATTCAATTCAGATGGCAGTCGATGCCTGTCCAACCCAGGCGATTATTATGGAGTAACTAAGGCAACTAGATAGAGCGCCTATTAAAAGTTGGCGCTTTTTTAATTTGCTAAATACAGAGTATTTTGCTAAAATATAGTCCATTATGCTTGGTAAACTATATATCATAGCCACCCCGATCGGCAACCTCGAAGATATCACCCTTCGTGCTTTGTCAACCTTAAAATCCGTGGATGTAATCCTCTGTGAAGACACCCGCGTTACCAAGAACATGCTCAGTCGTTATGAGATAAGTAAACCACTTTTAAGTTACCATCATCATAGTGATACCCGGAAAACCAACGAAATTAAAACTCTGCTTGAGGAAGGTAAAAATCTGGCCTTAGTCACTGACGCCGGCACGCCTGGTATCTCTGACCCTGGTAATCAGTTGGTAAGCGACCTGGTGAAAAGTTTTGGCAATCTAGATATTATTCCCATCCCTGGGCCGTCTGCTCTTACCGCTATTTTATCTATCTCCGGGTTTCCGACCGACCGTTTTACCTTTATGGGGTTTCCACCCCATAAAAACAAAAGACAAAAATATTTTGAAGAAGTGGCTAAAACTGAATATACAGTCGTGTTCTTCGAATCTGGCCACCGGATTGAAAAGTGCCTTGCGGATTTAGAAAAAGTCCTCGCACCAAATCGTCAAATTGTAGTCGGTCGTGAACTGACCAAAAAATTTGAGGCTGTCTATCGTGGAAACATTGGTGAGATAAAAAAAATGAAAATGAACATTAAAGGAGAGTTTGTAATTGTTCTTAAAAATTTCTAGTATGTCAGAACGAGTATCACGAATTTTCGAAAGAGTCGACAAGAAAGACGGACGGACAGAAGCTCTAAAAATAATTTTAGATAATCAAGCCGAAATACTAAGAATACTTCGATCCTTTTTGAACCCAACGACTCCCGCGGTGTATGTTGACGAGATATTTCACACTGCCTTGGGGATGGTCCAAGACGTCATTTTAAAAGCTGACGAGGCAAAAGTAAAAGAGTTTATTCGAAAACCAAGTCTAAGGTTTTTTGTTTATAAAAGAAAAGTGATTGACTCTTTGCGATTAGCTAAAAATAAAGAATATTTTTTAACTCAACGTTTAGATCAAGTAGAAATAAGTTGTTTTGATAACCAGGAGAGACACTGTGAATTTAGGGAGTTGGTTAAAAAATTTCAAAACATTATTAGACGATTACCAGATTCAGACCAACGGATACTTTTAGCAATTTTTGATGCTGTCTTAGACAGAGATGGAGTAAAGAATTTAGAAGAGACACCGGGGTTTTTTAAAAATACAACTGGTACTAGATATAAAAAAATTATAGCTAAATATAAAGCCACAGGGGAAATTCCTGGTAATTTTCCAGATGATTTACCAACTTTAAGAACAAACATAAAATCTTTCGATAGCGATGCTGACCACAAAGATAGCCACCGCGTAAGAAAAAAGAAAAAAGAAAGAAAGTCGGGTGAGGCGAAAGAGTTATTGTTATTTTTAGAAAATTTAGATGCGATACCCAAACAAGATTACGATTATTTACATATAACTAAAAAAGAAGTAAGGGACTACATCTCTTCTCTATTGAAAAGCGGGGATGGAGAAGCGACGCCAGCCGGTCCTACTTTAAAAGGCGAAAGGAGAAAAAAAAGAATTAGAAAATTTATACGTCTTAAAACCGGGCTTACCCTAAATTTTGTATTCAGACGAGACAAAAATTATGTCTAATAATAAATACTACCTTACCACCGCCATTCCTTACGCTAACGCCGATCCGCACATTGGCTTCGCTTTAGAATTACTCTATACCGACGTTATGGCTCGCTACCAGAGACTTTTGGGTAAAGAGGTCTATTTTCTAACCGGTACCGACGAACATGGACAAAAAATGTTTAAAACCGCCAAGGAAAATAACGAGGAAGTCAGTGCCTATGCCGCTAAAAAATCTGCTGAATTTCAGCGTCTCGCTGACCTCTGGAATATTGGCAACAATGATTTTATCCGCACCACTGAAGAGCGCCACTTGTCACGCGCTCAAAAATTCTGGCAAGCGGCGTTAGCGAGTGAAGACATCTACAAGAAACAATATTCTGGCTTGTATTGTTATGGTTGCGAAGCCTTTAAAACCGAAAAGGATTTAGTTGACGGAAAATGCCCTGACCACAACCGTGAACCAGAGCTAGTGACTGAAGAAAATTACTTCTTTCGCTTGTCTAAATACCAAGAGCCTTTAGAATTTTTGTTTGAACAAAATTCAAATTTTGTTTATCCAGACATTCGCTTTAACGAAATGAAAAACATCTTAAAAAGTGGACTGGAAGACGTAAGTATCTCCCGCGCCAAAGACAAACTACCTTGGGGCATACCGGTTCCGGGTGATGATACCCAAGTAATGTATGTCTGGTTTGATGCTCTCACCAACTACATCACCGCTTTGGGTTGGGGGAGTAACGACACTAAATTATTTGACAAGTTTTGGCCAGCCAATGCCCATGTTGTTGGCAAAGAAATTAATCGTTTCCACTCTTTGCTTTGGCCAGCCATGCTCATGAGCGCCGGAGTTGAATTACCCAAACAAATTTGTGTTCATGGCTGGTTAACATTAAATGGAAAAAAGATTAGTAAATCTATCGGCAACGTCATTAACCCGATCGAACTGATCGAAACTTATCCGCTTGAGCCAACTCGCTACTTCTTAATGCGGGAAATCCCTTTTGACAACGACGGTGACTTTACTCATGAAAAATTCAAAGAACGTTACACGGCCGAATTAGCCAACGGCCTTGGCAACTTTACTAGCCGAGTTTTAACCATGGTCGAAAAATACAGCAATGCTGAAGTGCCCAAAGTAACTGACGTTAGACAGGACCTAATTGATTTCTTAACTAAGGAAATTTGGCCGGCTTATGTTTTAAACATGGAAAAGTGGCGTTTTGACCTAGCGCTTGAAACGGTCAATAAATTTATCTCTCACTGTGACCAGATTATTTCTGACGAGGAACCCTGGGCCAAAGCCAAGGCGGGCAATTTAGTCGAGGTACATAATCTTCTTTACCACCTAAGTGAATCGTTAAGACACATCGCGATCATGATCTGGCCAGTGATACCAGAAACAGCTGAAAAAATTATTAGCCAACTCGGCCTCGATGTTGCCACTGAATTAGCGAAGCCTTTAAGTGATCTACAACAGTGGGTAGATTTAGTCGTGGGCAATAAAATTAATAAAGGAGAGGCGTTATTTCCTCGCTTAACTTAAAACTATATGTCATTCTTTGACATCGTTCTACTAATCATCATCGGAGCCTTTGGTTTATTTGGTTTATGGTTTGGCTTAATCCACACCCTGGGTTCGCTAATCGGTACTGTCCTTGGTGCCTACTTAGCCTTTCGGTATTACGAGCCAGTTGCTAATTGGCTTATGGGAGTCACACACTGGTCACCAAACTTTTCCAAGGTTTTAATTTTCGTCATCGCTTTTTTTATTATTAACCGCGCTGTCGGGCTGGTTTTCTGGTTAATAGATAAAGTACTTAGCTTAATAACTCGTTTACCATTTGTTAACTCGATTAACCGCTTGCTCGGACTGGTCTTCGGTATTTTAGAGGGAGCGATCGTTCTTGGTTTAATTTTCTACTTCATCGCCCGTTTTCCAATTAGTGACCGTTTTATGGAAGCCCTCGCTCATTCGGTCGTCGCGCCCTACACCGTAAACATTGCTTCCATACTGTGGCCTTTAATTCCGGAAGCGATCCGTGCCCTCCAAAGCACTGTTAATGGTCTAATGTAATTATGCTCGATACTCACTGTCATATCCAGTTTCAAGCGTATAAAGAAGATTACGAAGAAATAATTAAACGCTGTAAAGAAAAAGACATACAAATGAACGCCGTTGGTACTCAAAAAGATACCAGCCGTCTTGCCGTTGAATTTGCCGAAAAGTATGACAACATTTATGCCACGATCGGACTCCACCCCATCCACGTTTCTTCTTGCGAAGTAGACGAGGAAGAAATAATTTTTAAATCTCGTGAAGAAGAATTCGATCCGGTATGTTATGGCGAACTGGCGAAATCTAAAAAAGTCATCGGGGTCGGGGAGTGCGGTTTAGATTTGTATCATATCCCGGAAGATAAAAGACTTGAGGATATTTTAGAAAAACAAAAAGTGGCATTCATCGCGCAATATCATTTCGCCAAAGAGCGCGACCTGTCTTTAGTTATCCACGTTCGTGATGCGCACGAACAAATGATTGAAATTTTAAAAAGTCTCGCCCCTAAACACCGGGGGGTGGTGCATTGTTACACCAGTAATTGGGAAAATGCAAAAAAATACCTTGACCTCGGCCTTCATCTTGGTTTTACTGGCATTGTTACTTTTCCACCGAAGAAAACTGATCCGAAACCGCAACTCGAATTGTTGGAAGTAATCGAAAAATGTCCTCTTGACCGGATGTTAATCGAGACCGATGCCCCGTATCTCGCCCCTCAGGCCTACCGAGGGCAAAGGTGCGAACCGTGGATGGTGGAGGAGGTACCAAAAAAAATTGCTGAGATTAAAAAAATAGCTCTGGCCGAAGTTGTTAACCAAGTTGAGAAGAATAGCCAAAGATTATTTAAAATCTAGCCCAATTATCCCCATAGAGTATTTTTTATTCCCTTGACGTTCAAGGGATTTTACTGTAAAATGTGGGCGTCATATAGATTATGAACCAAGAGGAAAAAAACAAGTCCCGTGAATATTATTTATTCGCTTTCCGGATCATTGGAGACTTTGGTGCCTCGATCGCCATCCCTGTCGTTGTTTTAGCTATGTTGGGCCAGTATTTAGACAATAAATATGGTACGGGTCCCTGGCTAACTGCTCTCGGTTTTGCCCTGGCCGCCTATATTACTTACCGAATAATCCGACGCAAAGCGACTGAATACGGCGAACAATACAAAAAATTAAACGAAAAATGGGACAAACCTACTAAAAAAGACTAATTATGGAGTTTCATATCCCAACTTTAGCGCCAGAAGTGCTGTTTCAAATCGGGAGTCTGCCCGTGACCAACACGATGGTCAACGCCTCGTTGGCCACACTAATTTTCTTAATCCTTGGGATAATTGTAAAACGAAACATCCACTTGAAACCTCGCAGTACCCAGAACTTTATTGAATACTTTTTAGAAATTCTCTTTGGATATTTTGATCAAGTAACCGGTAGTCGCAAGAAGACCTTGAGATTTTTACCCATTGTGGGCTCGGTCTTCTTTTTTATTTTACTCTCCAACTGGCTCGGCCTACTCCCCGGTACCGGTAGTATTACCTGGGGACACAACATGCTCCTACGCCCGGCTAACACCGATCTCAATCTAACCGTCGCCATGGCCCTCGTTGCCGTAGTTTCTTCCCACCTCTTCGGTTTTTTCACTGTCGGACTCTTTACCCATCTCAACAAGTTTATTCAGCTTGGTACTTTGGTTAAAAGCTTTAAAAAGGGTCCGATCGGTGTTTTTACCGCTGTCATTGAGGTGGCTGTTGGTCTGATCGAGATCGTCTCCGAACTTTCCAAGGTTTTGTCACTATCCCTTCGTCTTTTCGGCAACATTTTTGCGGGCGAAGTCTTGATTACCGTTATTAGTAGCCTAGTCGGAGTACTAGTACCAACTCCTTTCATGCTTTTAGAACTTTTGGTTGGTCTTATCCAAGCGGCGGTGTTCACGATGTTAACTCTCGTCTATCTAACTACCATGTCGAGCGAGCCGCACGGCGCGCACGAAGAAGCCCATTAAAAATTAGAGTTGAGCCTGTAAGTAGGCATTGGTTCAACTTTAACTTTTAATCGTGGTAACCGGGTGAGGTAAAATTTTTCCAAAAACAAATCCTGCGCCCAAGTTATCACCAGAAAGGTAAAATATGGATCACGAATCCATCGTTACTATTGCCAAGGGTATGACCATGGCAATCGGCGGCTTTTTCCCCGCCTTGGCAATCGGCCGCTTGGTCGCTAAAGCCATGGAATCTATTGGAAGAAACCCAGAGTCAGCGGACAAATTGTTTGTTCCGATGCTTTTGGGTGCGGCTTTCGCTGAAGCGATCGCCATCTATGCTTTGGTTGTCGTATTCACTTTGAAGTAAATTTTGAAGCTCGGGCCAGTTTTTACTGGCCCGGCCTACTAAGTTTATGTCACATATATTTAAAGCTATGCAATTAATTGAAATCGCTAACGCTTCTCCTGCCCCAGAAGTTGCCGGGGAAAACACCGAAGTGGTCGCAGATACCGGCATTTTCGGATCCTTGGGAATTAATGGGACTTTATTTACTTTCCAACTGATCAACTTTGCGGTTGTCGCCGTCATTTTGTGGTATCTCATTTTGAAACCAATAACCAAAAAAATGGGAGAACGAGCCAAGTTGATCGACGACAGCATTGAAAACGCTAAAAAAATTGAGAGCAATCTTGCCCACAGTGAACAAAAATACCAAGAAAAGATCGACATGGCCAAAGTTGAAGCTAACCGTATTTTGGAAAAGGCCAACGCTGAAACTGAAATTGTGACAGCAGAAATGAAAGAAAAAGCTAAGAAAGAAATTAATCTCCTGGTTGAACAGGCTAAGAAGAATATTAAGCTGGACAAAGACGAAATGGTTTTAGAGGTTAAAAAAGAAATGGCTACGTTGGTCGCCGAGGCTTTGGAAAGAGTGTTGGGTGATAAAATTGACGACAAAAAAGACGTAAAACTAATCGAGGAAAGCCTCGCTAAAATTGGCCAATAATTATGCGCGTTTCCCGTAACAAAGAACTGGCAATCGCTCTCTACCAAGCGGCCGAAGGATTACACGGCAAGGATCTTGGCATTGTTGTTGCCGACTTTGTAAAAATTTTAGTAAAAGAAGGTCGTTTAAATCAGGTAGAAAACATTGTTAACGAACTAACAAAATACACTAAAAAACAAGAGGGGATTACGAGTTTAGAAGTTACCTCCGCTCGACCGTTGTCGAAAAAAATAATTGCTGCGATTGAAAAAATCTGGGCTGGTAAAAGTGAACTGACTGAAACGGTAGACGAGTCAATCATCGGCGGAATAATAATCAAAACCGAAGATAAAATCCTTGACGCTAGTATTATTAGACAAATTAAATCATTAAAAAAATCATTAGAGAAATAAATATAAACGTATGTCCATAAATCGCATTGTTGAAGAATTAAGAAAAAATATTGAATCTTTCGAGAAACAAGTCGAAGTCGAAGAAATTGGCCGTGTCGCTGACGTCGGCGATGGTATTGCCCGTTTGACTGGTTTAACCTCGGCCCAAGCCAGTGAAATGTTGGAATTCCCGGGTGGCGTTTTTGGCGTTGCTTTAAACCTTGAAGAAGAAACGGTTGGTGCCGTAATACTTGGCGAATACTCTCACATTAAAGAAGGGGACGTTGTGAAACGTACTGGCCGCATTTTATCTGTACCAGTTGGTGAAGAACTAATCGGTCGTGTTGTTAACTCACTTGGTCAACCAGTTGATGGGGGAGCCGAATTAAAAACCAAAAAGTTTTACCCAATTGAAAAGATTGCCCCGGGTGTTATGACCCGCGAGCCAGTTACCCAACCAGTGCAAACTGGTATTAAAGCGATCGATGCCATGATCCCAATCGGTCGTGGTCAACGTGAACTTATCATTGGCGACCGCCAGACTGGTAAAACCGCCATTGCGATCGATGCTATTATCAACCAAAAAGGCAAAGACATGATCTGTGTCTATGTTGCGATCGGTCAAAAAGAATCCAAAGTAGCCAGAATCGTTGCCAAACTAAAAGAAACCGGCGCCATGGATTACACCATCGTGGTAATCGCCGGCGCTTCCGACCCTGCCGCTCTGTCATACATTGCCCCTTACGCCGGTGTCGCGATGGCCGAATACTTCATGGACCAAGGCAAAGACGTTTTGTGTGTCTATGATGACCTCTCCAAACAAGCCTGGGCTTACCGTGAAATTTCTTTGTTACTCCGCCGCCCACCCGGTCGTGAGGCTTATCCCGGCGATGTTTTCTATCTCCACTCACGCTTGCTTGAACGCGCTTGCCGAAGAAATAAAGAAGCTGGCGGTGGTTCTATCACCGCCTTGCCGATTATTGAAACCCAGGCCAGTGACGTGACAGCCTACATTCCAACGAACGTCATTTCCATTACTGATGGTCAGATCTTCCTTGAAACCGATTTATTCTACCGTGGTATTCGCCCAGCTTTGAACATTGGTATTTCCGTCTCTCGTGTCGGTGGAGCGGCGCAAATAAAATCCATGAAAAAAGTCGCCGGTAAATTAAAACTTTCCATGGCCCAATTCCGTGAACTGGAAGCCTTCGCCCAATTTGCGAGCGATCTCGATCCAGATACCAAAAAACAGATTGATCTTGGTCAGAGATTGGTGGAAATTCTAAAACAACCGCAATTTCAACCAATGGAAGTAGCCAACCAAGTCGCAGTTATCTACGCTGTAACCAATGGTTTAGCCAACGACATTGAGGTGTCTAAAATGGCGGAATGGGAAGAAAAATTCCATGCTTTCTTTAACAGCACTAAAAAAGAACTCCTTGGTAAATTAGGAAGCGGGGAGTGGGATGAGAACGTCGAAAAAGAATTAAAACAAGCGATTGAAGAATTTAAAAAAAATAAATAAACCAAATTCTTATGCGTAAAACCATTGGAATTTTACTCCTAGCTACCATCGCCTCAACTTGGATATTTACTCTTTGGCTCACGCTCATGGTAGCAGGCGGTGGAGGTGCCGATATCGCCAAAAACAAGCTCGTTATTGGCGTCCAAATGGTCCTAGGTCTGTTATACATGATTCTTGGCGTCTGGGCGGGGATATTACTTGTAATAAAAAAAGGGACACCTAAAAATACTAATGAGGATACGGAAACAAAATTAAATTAAAAGCTAGAAAATTCTAAATATGGCGGTCAATACTAAAGCCATCAAACGCCGCATCCGTTCAGTCGGCAACACCAAGAAAATCACCAAGGCCATGGAAATGGTCTCGGCTTCTAAAATGCGTAAAGCGGTTACGGCGGCCTTGAACACTCGAACTTACGCTAAAATGGCCTGGGATCTTTTAGTCCATCTGTCTGAACTAGAAAAAGAAGCCCTGCCACTTTTAGAGGTTCGCGAGGTTAAGAAACTTCTTCTTATCCTTGTCACCTCAAACCGCGGTCTTTGTGGTAGTTTTAATTCCAATATTATTCGTAAAACCGCTGAACAGTTAAGAGACCCCCGAAATATTAGCCGCCAAAGAATGAAAAACCGCATTGTTGAACCGAGCGACGCTGTCTCGGTGGATGTTATCGGAGTAGGGAAGAAGGGCGCGGAATTTGCCAAAAAAATGGGTTACAATTTAATCGCCGCCTTTACGGATTTTCCAGATACACCTGGGCTCGATGACATTAATCCAATTAGTCGCATGGTTGTAAAAGAATATGAGGCCAAAAAATATGACAAGGTAGTAGTTGCTTACACGGATTACCGCTCGGCGATTGCCCAAGTTGCAAAACTACGTCAAGTACTACCAATTTCCGAAACTGATCTAGAAAAAATGCTAGATGAAATCAAGAGCCTAAACGGCGATAACGTAATGCCGGAAGTAGAGCTAGAGGATTACCTTTTTGAACCAAATCAAAATGAAGTTTTAAAAATTGTCTTACCGCGCCTGGTGGAAACACAGGTTTACCAATCTGTTTTGGAATCCACGGCCAGTGAACACAGCGCTCGCATGATGGCCATGCGTAACGCCAGTGATTCAGCCGAAGATATGATCAGCGAACTGAACCTGAACTTTAACAAAGCCCGTCAAGCTGGTATTACGCAGGAAATCGCAGAAATCGCTAGTGGCGCGGCCGCTTTAAATTAAAAATTAATATCTAAAAAAGAAAATTAATTGTTAAAATATGGCTGAATTAAACAAAGGAAAAATCTCACAGATTATTGGCGTGGTAGTGGATGTCAAATTCGCTGACAAACTACCGGATCTGTTCAACGCTTTGGAAATTACGAACGACACTGGCAAACGCTTGGTGTTAGAGGTGCAACAGCATTTAGGCAACAACGTCGTACGCACGGTTGCTATGAGTACTACCGACGGTCTACAACGTGGTATGGAAGTTGTTGACACTGGTGGGCCAATCGTGGTACCAGTCGGTCCAGAGACTCTAGGGCGCATGTTTAATGTTATTGGCGAACAGATAGATAACAAAGGAGCGGTCAAAGTCAAAAAACAATATCCAATCCACCGCAAAGCACCAAAATTTAAAGATCAATCAACTAAATACGAGATTTTAGAAACTGGCATTAAAGTTATTGACCTCATCTGCCCGTTCTTAAAAGGTGGTAAGGTTGGTTTGTTTGGTGGCGCTGGTGTCGGAAAAACCGTTGTTATCCAAGAACTTATTAGAAACATCGCCCAAGAACATGGTGGTTACTCCATGTTTGCTGGTGTCGGGGAACGCACCCGTGAAGGAAACGACCTTTACCGTGAAATGAAAGAATCTGGTGTGTTAGAAAAAACCGCTCTGGTCTTCGGTCAGATGAATGAACCACCAGGTGCTCGTGCTCGCGTTGCTTTGACTGCTCTCGCTATGGCGGAATACTTCCGCGATGAAGAGGGGAAAGACCTTTTGTTATTCGTCGACAACATTTTCCGTTTCACTCAAGCTGGTTCCGAAGTATCTGCTTTACTTGGCCGTATGCCTTCCGCCGTTGGTTACCAACCAACCTTGGCTTCGGAAATGGGTGCTCTTCAAGAGCGTATTACTTCGACTGCTAAAGGCTCCATTACTTCCGTACAAGCAGTTTACGTTCCAGCCGACGACTTGACCGATCCAGCTCCCGCGACCACCTTCGCCCATTTGGATTCTACGGTTGTTTTAAACCGTTCTCTCTCCGAATTAGGTATTTACCCAGCTGTGGATCCTTTGGACTCAAATTCGACCATTCTTGACCCAAATATCGTCGGTGAGGAACACTACCGCACCGCTCGTGATGTCCAACAGGTATTACAAAGATACAAAGACTTACAAGATATTATCGCCATCCTTGGTATGGAAGAATTGAGTGATGAAGATAAGCTCACCGTATCTCGCGCCAGAAAAATCCAAAAGTTCTTATCTCAACCCTTCTTCGTTGCTGAACAATTTACTGGTTTTGAAGGTAAATATGTTAAGAGCGAAGATACGGTTCGTGGTTTTCGTGAAATCTTGGACGGCAAACATGATGACAAACCAGAACAAGCTTTCTACATGAAGGGTGGCATTGAAGAGGTAAAGGCGTAAAAAATAAAAGTATAACTATGAAAAGCCTAAAATTTCGTATTGCAACACCCGCGCGTGTTGTGTACGAAAATGACAATGTCGAACAAGTTACCATTCCGACCACCACCGGTCAGATTACGGTTTTACCAAACCACATTCCTTTGGTTTCGATCATCCAATCCGGTGAGTTAGTAATAAAAGACCCCAGCGGCGAAAACATTATTGCGGTGGCCAGTGGTTTCCTCGAAATCCGTGCCAACAACGAAGTTATTGTCCTCGCTGACCATGCTGAAAAAGCCGAAGAGATTGATCTTGACCGCGCTGAAGAAGCCAGAAAAAAAGCCGAGGAACAAATGAAACAAATTAAGAGTGTCCAGGATGTCGACTTTGCTCGTCTGCAATCCAAGATTGACCGTGAGATGAACCGGTTGAAGATAGGGAAGAAGTATAAGAATATTAAGCAGAAACCACAGTAGGAAGATGCAGAGACAAATGAAAACCACCAGCTTAATTGCTGGTGGTTTTCATTTAAATTATTACGGTTGTCTTTGCATACAACATGGGTAGGCAATCTTGCTTCATACGAAATTTTGTGCCATGATTATGACCCGTACGAGCGTCAAAATCAACTAATATCTTTCCTGCTTCTAGGGCTTTTAAAAAATTTTCAAAACTAAATTTTTGTAACATCATCACTTTCGAGTAATGATAGTATTCTTTGTCCCCATCTTTTTTTACCTCAGCTTGAACATAAAAACAGTTTAATAACTTAGTCCCTGCCTTATGCTCAAGATCGTCAAAACCCCAATAGGGCTGTGGTTCAAGTTCTCTTAAGTTGCCGGCCCTTTTCTCAACTGATTTTAACCAAGCTTTATGTTTTTTAAATACTTTTGAAGCGTCAAAAGAAATTAAGATTTTTCTTTCCACACGATCGATTTTTACCATAAACCCACGATCGCTTGGACTACCACCGTGGATAGTTTGACGAAAACTCATTTCTTTTTTTGAATATTGTTTTCCTGCCCCTTCATGTTTCCAACCGTAAAACGGAAGTAGGATCTGTGGCACAAACTTTACCGCACGGGGCGAAGGCTCGGTATGAAATAAAGTGGTCAAGGAACTTGTTGCAACTCGCTGAGTTTTTAATTCCCATTCCGCCGCGTTTGGGATAGGGAGATTATTCTCTTGAATTCCAAGTAAATCCTCGAGTGTATTGCCTATACCCCCATGATTTCCGTGACGACCGTTTGAAACCCAACCACGCGCTGCAATTTCTTTCAGCTTAAGAATTAGTTGAGGTTTAGTATAAATTTTCATGTAGCTTGACGTAACTTAAAAATGCTCATTTGAGGTTTTAATAGCTCCACCTCACTACGCTTAACATTTCTCCCCAAACGTTCTTCAGACATTTTACAATATTCAGGTGAGATATCAATACCAATAAATTTTCTCCCCAATCCTTTTGCCACAACCGCAGTAGTACCTGAGCCCATGAAAGGATCTAAAATAACTTGGGCATTAGTTGAAGAAACTATTCTTTCAATCAGGGCAACCGGAAAAGGAGCGGGGTGAGGGTTGTTCATATCTTGAGTAAACTCCCAAACATCTCCGTGCGCGTTGGCTTTTGCTACCAACTTAAAATTCTTTTTTGCAATGAGGTATATCACTTCATAAGTAGGCAAAAAATAACCAGCATTGAAATTTATACCGCCTTTACGGCGCCAAATAATAATTTGGCGAACTGGAAAACCGCTGACAATGTCCTGTCTGTCTTGTAATAGTCCGTCTTGGACGCGCCATTTATGATTATAAAAAATAGCGCCATCATCATTTATCACTCTCATCATCTCCGTTAAACATTCACGTTGCCATTGAGCATATTCGTCGTGGGGCATACAATCATCATAGTTGTCATAACCATTTACCAAAGCCGCTCCTGACCACTTTCCACCCCGCCCATCTTTCATTCCGTTACCGGTAGAATTTTTAAGGTTATAAGGTGGAGACGTAACGACTAAATCCACCGAACCATCTGGTATATGTTTCATTACTTTAACGCAATCGCCAATAAGAAATTGGTTGATAAAATCTTTGGGGTAGTTCATACTGTAAAAAACTTATTATACCTTAATTTTACCTCCTTTCTTTTTTAAAGTCAAAGCTTCTTATCCTCCCATTGCCCCGCATGCTCTAATCTGCTAAAATACCCCTGTCGGCAGG
>Ga0209542_10008430_pt1 | contig 19270 bp, 13 predicted proteins | sample RifCSPhighO2_01_FD_184028 | JGI IMG/M metagenome (GOLD analysis project Ga0209542, IMG submission 184028) | Soil microbial communities from Rifle, Colorado - Rifle CSP2_plank highO2_0.1 (SPAdes) (version 2) | ecosystem: Environmental > Terrestrial > Deep subsurface > Rock core/Sediment ...
TAGAAAATTACCAAAAAGTTTCGGATTTTGAAGAATTGAATTCACACCATCTGTGATCAGATTGGCACCGGACTCAATTCTTGGATCTAAGAAATATAGGTATGAGAACACTGCCAAAAATGGTAGCAATCTAATTAATAATGATCTAATAGAAAATTGAGATGCTTTCTTAAGCCAGTAGAAAGTAGCCAACCCTACTATAGAAAAAAATAATCCGTGTGATCTGATTAGCACAATTTCTAGAGTTGAAGTAAATAAGAAAAGCGAAAGCCAGTAATAGAAATGCTTTCTCCCCCGTAAATATTTGGCAAATAACATCGTTGTCAGACAAATAAGTAGCGTCGCCCCGACTGTTTGGTAAAGATTTGTTAACCTAAATAGTGCATGGCTTCCAACATATCCGGAGGCAAAAATCGCAGCAGCTGAAAATGCCACTAAATATTTTTGGGTAATCTCTCGTACCAAAAGATAAACGCTGCAAGTTGCCAAAAAATATAAAATCAAACCAATAGTAAAGTAAGAAGAGGCATTAAATCCAAGAATAGGAAAAAGTAGATGGTACGGTGTTAGTAAATACCGGTAGGCACCTGAGCCAAAAATGCCAGGCTCCATATTGCTGAGTCGCTCCTGGGGAAATACAACCTTGTAGGCCATCGCCCAATCGTCAACCCAATAGTACATTTGTGAAATTTTGCCATAGGAAAATAGAACTATAATAAGTAAAAGAATCATTACAGATAAAAATTTATGTCTCACAAAAAAATCCTTCATTGAGATATACTAAACGATTATATGAGAATAGATCCTTTACAGTAAAGATGCAGAATGTTAAAACTTAGAGGCCTTTATGCTTAAATTTACGTTGTTAAAAATTTCAAGAATTAATGTACTAGTTTTACTAATCTTTATGCTAGCTATGTTCTTACGATTACTAGGAACTAATCCCGGTTATTACATAACCCATCCAGATGAACCAACAATTACCGATCTGGCAAAAAGCATTGCTCTGACATTCAACTTTGAACCCCATGCCTATTATTATGGATCTTTACTGTCTATTCTTTACGGACTAACCGACATGCTCTTTCTGCTTCCTCCAACATTTGTAATTTTCGCGTCTGAGAACAGACATATTTTTGGTTCGAAAATCGCATTTTTCTTGGATCCTCTCATGACTTTAAGCAGGATAAAACCTGCCTGGTTAGATTTCCTAAATTCCGGGCACTATTTTGATTACTGGACACGATATGAGACTGCTGTTTTAAGTAGCTTTACGGTGATCGTGGCTTATTCGTTGGGCAAAAAGTTATTTAGTAAAGAGATTGGACTAGTCACTGCATTCTTCATAGCTGTAAATTACAGACATGTATTGAGTGGTAATTTTTCACTTGCCGATGCACCTGCTGCATTTTTTGTTTTATTATCTATTTATTTAAGCTCCCAGCTATTAACTAAGCTAACATGGAATGCTTATTTCTGGGCAGGCATTGGTTTAGGATTAATATTTTCTGTAAAGTATTTTATTTACTCGGTCCCTTCTTTTCTACTCTGCCACGTATTTGGCACTCTTAATCAAAATCCAAACTTGAAAAATTTAGTAATCCTTCGCAAAATAGCAATAAATCCAAAGCTATTCTTTTCACTTCTTTTAGCGATTGGATTTTTTTCTATGATCAACATATACATTTTTTTAAAACCACAGGATGCACTATTCCAACTTGAGTACAATGCCACAAAGTATGCATTACCTCGCACGTTTGATGCCATTGTTGATATTTCTCGGATTAATTACTACTCCATTTATTATCTTTACAAATTTGGCCTTGGCGAAATTCTATTTGTTATGACAATAATAGGGTTCTTTTATGGTTTATTTAAATACACTAAAAGTTTGCTTATTTTATTAGTTACAATCATCCCTTTTTTGTATCTTTTCATCGTACTCACTCAAACAACCCACGGACGCTACTTTTCTCCCATAATTCCGTTAGTCTTGTTCCTTCCGTCAATCTTGACAGTATCTCTTGCCCAAAAAATATGTTTGTTACTCAGAAAAGTTGGTATAAGATTTCCCACAAGTATTGGCATCCTTGCCATTATGATAATTGTTGGATACCAATCAATTCACAACTCTTACTCTTCCTCTTATTATTTTTCTAAACCATACAATTCTAATGAGCTCCAGGAGTGGGTTCTAAAAAATATGCCAGATGGAAGTAACTATTTTTATTATTGGGCAATTCCTACACCACCTGGATATAAAAAAATAAACTCTACATTTATTCATATTGGCTCTGATGAAACAAAATCTCTAGACGAACTTCACCAGCTGAAAGCTGACTACATCGCAGTCGGATCTGATGTTAATGGAACCACAAACGGACTTTACTGGATGAATAATAATCAAGTTATTAAAAAGGTTTTCTTCAATGAAAACTACCTTTGGGAATTCCTAGGTGATTCATACCCCTCACTTGTCACACAAGAGCTAGGATATTATAGAGTTGAAGAATTTGCGAAACCATTTTGGCAAGCTTTGGATCCAAGTTTTTTTATTGCTAAGTACCCTAAATTTTGGGGCGCAGAAAAAGATAAACTAATTACCTCATACAACTTTAGCAATCCCTCAATTTTAGTTAAGTGGAAAATGTTCTCATACAATCCCGACTCTTTTTATAAATATTCATTAACTTCGGACACGGGATTAAACAATTCACCGGCAATTATGATAGCACCTTCAAGCAACAAATATTGCAAAATACCATTCACCAAAATCTCATCAAATAGTTTCCGTATAGAACCCCAGAAATGGTACATATTATCCGGGTGGGGCAAAAGGACTGTAAATTTGCAGTATAAAAATTCAAAAAATGGCTTTATCCGTTTGGATTTTTATTCTAAGGATTCTGAACTGTTAAAGACCTATGTTTCTAAGCAACTGACTGCGCAAAACGGTTTCCAAAAATTGAAAGCTGCTGGATTTTCCACACATGATTCTGTGTACGGCAAGATTACAATTCAGCTCAATAATTGCCAGGATGAACAATATGTTTTTGATAATTTAGAAATACATTCAGGTAAAGTAGCGGCTGTCGACAAAGTCATATACCCATACTTTGATCAAAAGCTTTCAAAATCCTTTATTTGGCTTCCTCATCTTTAATCTTTGGAAAACTGTTTAACCAAGTTTCTTTGTTCTAATTCATTAAGGCTTAATGAGCGGATTTCACTACTTACTATTTTTAATTTCACAGGCAAAATAAAATTCCCTATCTTAACTTTCTTAAACAATGTCCCTTGAGGAGGTAAGATTATTTTATAGGTATGCGTATTCCCATCAAGGTTTAACGTGAATTGTTCCGAATATTCTTTGTTGTAATCTTCACTCCTATCAGTCGTCCAATAAATGCTAGCTATTGTATTACCTTCTAATAAGTTGATTACTCGCTGTGCTTTTTCTAAATCCTCGATATAACAAAATGGACACGATATCATTTGGTTTAATTTGTCAAAATCAAAATTTACTCCTCCTTTACTTACCCATACCTCCTTCAAAGCAGGAGGATAACCTCGGCCACCAAATGTGTCAAAAATGCTCATTTTGAAATACCTTGCTGAAGTTATGGGAAAGTTTATAGAGATAGTTGTTTTTTCCGTTAAAAGATTGTTACCCTCTATTTTTCTTAGTTCTACCCAACTAGAGTTATCATTTGAGTAAGAAATAGTGTACTTCGTAGGTGTAGCCATTTTGTAGTGAATTATCCAGGAAAAGGTGTCTATACTCCTTGGGTATCCTAAATCGAGAATTATTTCCTGGGGCAAATCTCCACCATTCCAATTAGCAGCATTAGCCGACCAATTAGAATCTAATCTGCCATCTAGTGTATTTACGGCTTCAGTGCTGCGCCCAGCGCTACTGGCAGTTACTTGGGAATTATTGCGAACTTCATTTTTCTGATTTTCTAAAACCAATGCTTCAAATAACTCTTCAAATTGCTGGGAACCGTTGGCAAGATTAACATTTTCCAATGAGCTAAAATCATTTCTACCGGAAAATTGAGATGAATAATCAAAATACGGGAAATCTATTGATTCAAAATCTGCTACCTTAGCACTCATTTGGAGTTTTAATTCTACCGGTATCAAGCTAGGATGATTTACATTCATTTCGATTTCAGGATTCACTCCTATAGTTTGGTCTTGATTATTAGAAAACCAAGTCTGGGTTTCCATGTTAACTATTGGGGTATTACTTGTCCATTTCGTCAAGACTTTTGGCAATGAGCCCTTAGATAACAAATTACGGAAATCATTACTGGTCGAATTTAGGGTATTTTTATTGGCAAAAAAAGTATGGACATTACCAAAATCTACCTTTTTGGATGACAGTAAGAATATCAAATGCTCATAGGAATCTGCAATCTGTGCTCCGTCATTGAATCCTGCAGCGATAGCAACCGCAATGTGAGGCATGCCGCCCAGTAAATTTCCTCTTAAAACACCGTCATCAATTGTTTCAAAATAAAAAATAGCATCTTGAGATGGTTTTTTTGATCCAAATTCTTCTTGTAAAGCAGTAAATTGAATCTTTGAGGGGTTACTCACATAACTAACTAGTTCGGTTTGATCAGTCCTGACATGAAAAATTAAATATATTGCTAGAAATAAAGTCAGAAGATAGGCTGGCATATCATTTTTCCAATTAGGGAACATCGTTTTTGAAAGAAAATGGAAAATTGAAGCATAGATTATAGCCGTACCGACAAAACCCGGTATGACATATCTACTCATACTATCCAAGGAAGTCACCGGGGAATAGACATAATACCCCAGGACAATTGCGAATATCCACATTATTCCAAATGGCAAAAATTTGGTTAATGGTGCTTTATTTCTGAAAGCAAAGTAGCTCCAAAATAATAACACTATAAAAGATAAGCCAACAGATATGGTAAAGAGTTCAATTTTAGTAGGATTCCAAACATCATTACGGATTAATGAGGACCAAAATATGAATAGGGTCATCATTCCTAAAGCACCTAAGCAAAGAACAGTAGGCAGTAGGTTTTTCCTTAATCTCAAAAAATAAATTATTAGTGTCAGAGTTACCGCAATGATAGGTATCAAAATCATGAGCTCTGGTATCGTTTCTGTAAGCGGTATTTTTTTGTTAATAAATAAACTCATACTCTGGGTTAAAACCTGCGGAATAAGGACGTTTGTAATAGAAATGAATAGGTTGTTGAGTAGCTCAAAATGCTTCTCCTCAAAGATAAGCTTTGATAAATTATCCAAGGCATCTCTTGAAGAGCTGGAACCTCCAGGCCTAACCCGTGAATCTAAGCCAAAATAGAAAAAATAAATCAATACATACGGGATATGTAAGCGTATAAAAGTAGTTACGGATTTTCTGTTAAAGTTGAAGTTCCCAAAAAAAATAGATGTGGTAAATATGATCGGTAATAAACCAGGGGATCTTAGGAAGAAAAATTCGAGCGTCACTACAAAAGACATTAAAGAAAACAGATAATATCTTACTGTTTTCTTTTCAAAATATAGAAATAAATTCCAGATAGTAAAAATCATAAAAAAAGTGGCCTCTACCAGTTGGAATGAATTGGATATGCGGTAAATAGCGTAAGAACCTATATAGCCAGATCCAAAAAGCATCGCAGTAGATAGTCCTAAACCAATATTATTTGTTAAGCTACGGATAAAGAAGCAGACTAGCAATGTTAATAGATAATATTGAATAAAAGCTGTTACAAAGTATGCTTTAGCATTTAATCCAAACATGGGAAATAAGAATTTAAAAGGAGCATCCAGATATCTATAAGCAGGGTCACCTAAATTGCCTGGGAAAATATCGGGATGAATTAAGTGGAAAAGCAACCCCCAATCATCTATCCAATAAAACATACTGGTAGTCTGTCCGTAACTTAATAAAACAATAAAAAAAAGGGTAACCGGTATTAATACCTTTATCATCCTACTTCTTTCTGGCAACAACAAAACTCTCTCCCACATACGGACGTAGAAATGGTGGAAACTTAAGATAAAGTTTGAGTAGCAAGTGTCTCATCGGAACATAATTTCTCTTCGTTGTGTAGGGTAAGAATCTTTTAGTGAAAATTTCTACATTGAATCCTGTGATATCTAAAGCTTCTTTGATACTCCTAGTATTTAGTACTACTTTGTGGTCCATGAAATCCCAATAACTATTTTTAACTAAATCAATATTTGGCTGAATTAGGATTAACTTTCCGTCCTTCTTTAATATGTGATTCGCCCGATTTAGTACCATTAAGACTTCTTCCCGAGAATCCAGATGTTCCAGGAAATTACTCATAAAAATAACATTGACTTTTCCGTCAAACTTTTTGGGAATAGCATTTACACGAACTTTTAACACCACAACATCTTTATTAGCAAACTCGCTTGTATCTGGATTGATATCCACAGCAATCTTTTTTTTGCAAGAAATGTTATTTAAAAATTCGCAATATCCTGCGCCGATATCCATTACAATATCTTCTTTTTTGATGAATTTCTGTAAAAAGTCCTCACACAAAATCTGCCATAATCTACCTCTTGACTCAATTTCTTTTTGGTCAAATCTCAATCTATAACAATTCCGTATTGATACCATAAATTAGTGTATATAGAACTCTTTGATATTTAAATGAAAAAGTTTTCTAATCGAATTTTCTAGTGCCCAGAGATAAATCCTCAAGTATCTCGGAGCTCTTTTTAGAATTTTAAACTTAGATTTTCCTATCGTTCTTCCTTCCCAACTGGTTGGAATTTCAGTAATCCTAGCACCCTTAAAATACATTTGAAATACTATTTCCATTGACGCTTCTACACCGCTCTGCGGATTAATTTTAACCCTATCAAGCCAATCTTTTCTATACATTTTGAAAGCATTACTAACATCTAGTGTGGGGATCCCAGTGAGGAGACGAAGTGATTTACATACAAACACTGACAGATGATTTTGTAAGGCTGGCCCTCCTGTTTTTTTACCACCTTTCATATAACGTGAACCACAAACTACATCCCAATTCTTAATTTTTCTATACATTTGGTTTATTGTTTTAGGATTATCACATAAATCAGCCATTACTACTACGAGATAATTTGTACTGACTGATTTAAAGCCAATCCTTAAAGCATTACTAAAGCTTACAGTATTTGGTTGTCCATGAATAATAGAAACGTTTTTATGCTTTCGAGAATAATTGTTAATTATTCTTTCTGTATTGTCAGTAGAATCATCAATAACAATAATTTTATGCGGTACCTTAACAGCTTTCTTCAAATTCTCTAATGTCTTGATAATTATACCCTCCTCGTTATGTGCCGGAATTATAATAGTTAAATCCATTTTAGTATTATATGCAAAGCTTCTAATTTTTGCTATGTTAGGATTATAAAGTTTCTCAAGGTTGTGGTAAAGTACCAGTAAATGGTTTCCAAATTAATTAAAATTCTAGATGTTTTTTTCAAGAAGATTCTTGATAAAAATTATTGGCTACTGGTTATCTTTTCTCTCGGTTTACTATTAAGAATAATCGGCACAAATCCCGGATACTTAAATCACCCAGACGAACCTAAAATTGCAGACTCAACCCTCAACATTACTTTTCATTTGAACTTTGTACCCGTAGCTTTCTATTATGGATCCTTACTTCCAATTGTTTATGCTTTGATGAATTTTGCATTAATTTTACCATTTTATATTCTTTTATTTATTCCAACTAATCTAGCCTTATCCCTGCTGAAAGGAAGTAGCAGCACATTGGAATGCATCCTGGATAAAGGCTTCTCCTTCTGCACCCTTGCTCAATCAAAAGACTTATTTTTGTACCTTACGCGATTTGAAACAGCGTTCTTATCCACAATTTCAATTTTGCTAATTTATCATTTAGGTAAAAAACTTGTTAACACGCAAGTTGGACTACTAGCCGCACTTTTTACTGCAATTAATTACCGTCATGTCCTAAGTAGCCACTATGCTCTAGCTGATGCGCCTTTGACAGTTTTCATTCTAATATCCATTTTATTAAGTCTGAGGCTTTTACAAAATCCTAACTTGAAAAATTATCTAATGGCAGGCTTTGGACTTGGACTGGTTTTATCTGTGAAATATTTCGTGTACACAATACCTACATTTCTTCTTTGCCACGTTCTTGCTAACATCAAAAGTAATAAATACAAAGTCTTAACGAATTCGAAAATATTAATGTCACTTGGTACTGCTATTATTGTTTTCTCTATAGTTAATCCATACATTTTTTTAAATTACAACAGTGCAAAGGAACAATTTGACCTAAATTCCATTTTCTATAAAACTGCCGATATATCTGCCCAGAGTATTTTAGATTTCGATAAGTTTCCATTGTTTTCTTTGTATTATCTTTTTAAATATGGTTTGGGAGAGATGATGAGTTTAACTACAATTTTCGGCTTTGCTGTCTCAATGTTTAGATATCCTAAATCAACTCTTATCTTATCCTCAGTAATTCTTCCTTTCCTCTATATCTTCCTTGTAATATCCGGTGCCACTTATGTTAGGAATTATTCAGCCATTTTACCTTTAATTCTTGTATTTCCGGCAATTCTAATTTCAGAGTTGTTTAAGTTCAAATCTAAAAATTTGCAATTTGCAACAGTGATATTAATACTAGTCATTAGTTTACCTTCACTCAGGAATAGCCTACTCACTTCTTATTCTCTATCCCAAACACCCAACCAAAAACTTTTTCTTGAATGGATGGTAGGTAATATTGTTAACGATGATATTTTAGTAAACTCATTCGGGGTACCTGTCTTAAGTTATAAACCAACCAAAGTTATTAATTGGACCAACTGGCCGACCAGTTTTATGGCGCTTGAGGAACTAACTGAGGCCAAAGTTCAATGGGCAGCTATTAGTTCAGATACTACAACTTTTATTGCTAACGAATTTTGGGTGGCTAAAAATGACATCGTACAACGAGCTTTCTTTAGAAGTAGCTTTCTTAAACAATACCTTGAAAACACATATCCTAATTTACTTATTCAAGATTTAGCTGATTATAGGGTCGCTGAGTTCTTTAAACCATATTGGCAATCTCCAGACTCTTCCATCTTCATCTCAAAACTCCCTTCATGGAAAATGGAGGAGGGTAATAAAGTTGTTAGTTACAGTTTTGACAAAGAATCAGAGCTAAAGGATTGGTCAAATACGTCAATCCTTGGAGAGAGTTTACATGATTTAACTCTATCTGATGGAGAGGAAGAAAATAGATTAATGATCAGTCAAAAAAATTTATGCCCTAACTATCCAATCCAGTATTCCTTAGCCTTTACAAAAATTTCCACTAAATCGTTTGGCGTGAAACCTGGACAATGGTACATACTCTCTGTAACAGGAGAGAGAAAGCCATTACTGAAATATGCGAATATCAGAAATGGATTTATACGTTTAGATTTCTTTTCAAAAGACGAAGTACGATTAAAAACACATGTTTCCAGACAACTATCCGCAATTGGCAAACCCGAAACGATTTCTGCTTTTGGAATGGCGCCCCCTTTTGCTCATTACGGTCAACTTTCCTTTCAACTTGATTACTGCAGTGAAGGAGAAATATACTATTTAGACAACTTAAGAATTTCTGAAGTAAAAAATCAGCATTCCTTCTCTATTAAAGACTATCCTCACTTTGGCAAACCAATTCCGGATATTTTTATTTGGCAACCTCCATTGTAGTTTTAATTAGCAAAATTGTGAATTAGGTTCTTACTAACCATTTCATCTAGATTCAACGACTTAATGGTGGCAGATTCAATCAATATTTCAACTGGAAATATAAAATCATCTAGTTTAATCTTTCTAAGTTTCGTTCCCTGCGCCGGTATATAGATTTTATAAGTATGATATTTACCATCCATAAAAATATGGAATTTATTGAAGTCGTCCTGGGAATAATTAGTATTTCTATTTGATAACCAGGAAACTCTTGCTTGTGCAACTTTCTGATAAGAGCGGCTGATCTCTCTAACCTCATCGTTATTCTTTACAAGACATAACACACAAGAATTAAATAATGCCCGTTTCTCTAAATCAGTAACTGGCATAACCGTTCCAACCCATGCCTCACTAATCCCCGGGGCACTTGTATCACCATAAGTTCTACGGATGGCCATTTTGAAATACTTAGCTCTAACTGCATTGAATGAATTAACTGTAATTTCTCCAGACATTTTTACACTATCTCGTAAATGTTTAATTACCTGCCAAGAATTACCATCCTCTGAAATAAAGAGTGAATACTCAGTTGGAGTACTACTTGGATTATTATTTATCCAAACGAAATTTGAGAATGTCTTCTCATTGTCAAAATTAAATTGAAAATCAATAGTTTTTTTGTCCACCCTCCAATCTTTACTATTAGCTTCCCATCCAGTAGAAGTCTTATCATCTAAAACAAATTCTGGTTTTCGAGTTTTTTCGCTTGAATTAGAACTAACTGAAGTTGTGCTGTTATTTGCTTGCCTCTCCAATTCACTCTTAAAATAAGCTTCCTGTTCCTCAAACGAGACTTGACCAATTGGTGAAATTATTTCATTAGCCAATATTTTCTTATCAAAAGTCTCTAAGTAATACTCAGTTTTGTCCACAAAGGGAAAATTAAAATCACCCCTTACTGGATCAATTTTCATTCTCAAAGTCAATTCAATAGGAACTAAACTTGGATAGTCAACATCCATCTCTATTATTGGATTCACACTCACACTGCCCTGTTTAGAAATCCATAATATAGATTCTGTACGGCAACAATTGGTTTGACTGTTACCTGTATTGATCTTCCATGATGAAATATTTTTTTCTTCAGCCGCTTCCAATAAAAGCCTCCTAAATTCTTGTGTGGTATTTACAATGTATTCATACTGCCCAAAAAATGTATGCACGTTATCGAAATCCACAATATTTTCCTTAAGTAAGTAAAAAAGTTCATCATAAGAAACTGCAATTTTTGCAAAACCGTGGGAATTTAAGACTACTGGGATAGCCAAATTAGGCATACCCCCTAAATCGCTGATCCTAGATTTGGATTCTGTTGCAGTCTCAAAATAGAAAACTGTGTTCTTATTCATAGTGCTGACTGTATTCTTAATAGTCTGTAAATTTTCTTTAGTAGGAATGCTAACACTATCGACAATATATTTTGCTCTTGAAATATTTAGAAAAATTAGGGAGCTACAGTAGATCAAGACAAATATTAATAGCCAAAAATAGTATCTCTTAGAAAATAGATTAAGAATACCCCCCAGCATTAAACATGTTCCTATGAAACCAGGTATCAGATATCTCATATTTGATTCTAAATTTGAAGTAGGATTATATATGAAGTAAATTAGAACATTACTAATTACCCAAGCCAAACCAAAAAATACTAAGTATAGTTTTTGTTTAAGCTTCCGATTAAAGGATAGAAATCCGATTAGACATAACATACTACCGAACCATGAAGAAATAAAGAGCCTACTTGGATCTGGATTCCAAACCGCAGACGATTGATGAAACGACAAAAGAACATAAACTAAGTATGCCCCCAATATTAAACCAGAAATTACAATTGATCTTAGTGGCAACTTTAACTTCCAATATATGTAAGTAATTATCATGGCTACACTCAAAGTTGGTAGAGACAGCAACAAATCCTGATTATTTACTTTCGGTACAAGATACCTATATAATGAGAGCAAAATTTCGTCTGGAAAAATCACATCAGACATGGTGATTATTAAATTGTTGAATAGTTCAAAGTGTTTTTCCTTAAAAAATAAATTCAGAGTATTTGGTAACAAATCTCCTCTACCTACCCCATTATATTCTTTACTCATCCTGGGATCTAAAAAGAATACATAAATCCAAATTACAAGGTAGGGTACAGTTCGAATGAGTACATGCAGCAGCGATTTTTGATAGATAATCTTTGCAAGTAACGAGACCGAAAATACCAATAGAAATAAGCCATGAGCCCGTAAAACTAGAAACTCTAGAATAATCAGAAAGATTAATATTGACAGAAAATAGTAATTTTTTAATCCAGTTTGGTAATACTTAATAATTAACCAGGCTGTCAGAGCTGAGAAAGTACCTGTTAGAACCAGCATGTATGAATTGTTTAAATGGTTCATGGCATCAGAACCAATATACCCAGATGCAAAGATAGCCGCCGAGACTAAACCGATTGATTTTTTCTCAAAGATTTCCTTTGCTAATAAGTAAACAACTAAGGTAGCTAGAAAGTAAAAAATTATACCAATTAAAAAATAGGGGAAAGCATTCAGTCCAAAAAGTGGGTAAAGCATTATAAAAGGTGTCACATTATATCTGTAAGCGCCGTCTCCGAAGATTCCCGGACCAAAGTTGGGGATATTAGCTTCAGGGTGTTGCATTTTATAAGCCATTCCCCAATCATCTACCCAAAAGTACATATTTAATGTCTGTCCATAAGACAGTAAGACAATTAAGGCAAGTAAAAGGAACGGAAGGTATTTTATTATGCTTTTTCTCATTGAAGGATTTTAGCTTTATAAAAATTTGATTTAAACATAACAAATAAAAACAACAACCACAGTGATCCCAATCCAAATTTTAATCCAGGTAAGAGCTGAATCGATGATGATTCCAAATAATAACGAACCGGTATTGGCAATTCCCCAATTCTTAATCCATGAGTAATTGCAGCCACAGTAAACTGTTGGTCAAAAACAAAATCATTAGAAAAACGCTGATACGGTATGGTCTTGAGAGTTTTAGCCGAATAGGCTCTCAGTCCCGACATATGCTCAGAAAAGTTAACTCCTAGGATAAGATTAGCTATTACTGAATATAATCGATTGAAGAAATATTTATGTCCTGGCATACCACCATTTAATGCCTCTTGTCTGGTTCTGATCCTAGAACCAAATACAAAGTCATACCTTTTCTGGACTATTGGCCTAATTAATTCTCCCAGCAATGATGCATCATACTGATAATCAGGATGTAACATTACAATAATGTCTGGGTTTCTTTTAAGTGCTTCCCAGTAACACGTTTTTTGATTACCTCCATAACCTAAATTTTTAGGATGCTCAAATACTGTTAACTTTAGTTTTCTTGCAAGATTGACGGTATCATCCTTAGAGCCATCATCGACCAAAATAATTTCATCAACTAAATCTTTTGGGATATCCCGGTAAGTTTTTTTGAGCGTGTTGGCAGCGTTGTAAGCAGGCATTACTACTACTACTTTTGGTTTAAGTCTAACTCTTTGTTGGGTATTCATTTTCATACCATTGAACCTCTTTTTTAATTCTAGCTAGGTAATCACTAATATACCACTCAATCTCATTTTTAAGCCCTTGCTCGAATGGAACTTCGGCTTTAAAGCCGAATTCTATTTGGGCACGCTGGGTATTAAGTTTTCTTCTCGGTTGACCATCTGGCTTAGTTCTATCCCAACGGACTGTTCCTTGATACCCAACTAATTTCTTAATTAGATTTATTAATGTTTTAATTTTTATCTCCTCACCAGATCCAATATTAACGGGTTCAGAGCCATCATAACCTATTGTTGCCAAAACAATGGCACGGGCTGCATCTTGTACATAGAGAAATTCTCGGCTGGCTTCTCCACTCCCCCAAACCTCTAACTCTGCCAAAGATTTCTGCTTAGCTTCTAAAGCTTTCCTAATCAGGGCTGGTATGACGTGAGATGAATCAGGATTAAAATTATCGCCGGGTCCGTAAAGGTTAGTGGGCAAAAGATAAATGGCATTGAAACCATGCTGCTGACGATAGGCTTGAGCCTGGACTAATAACATTTTTTTGGCCAATCCATAAGGGGCATTAGTTTCTTCGGGATAGCCATCCCATAAGCTCATTTCCTCAAACGGCACTTTAGCAAATTTTGGGTAGGCACAAACTGTACCAATGGCAACGAATTTTTTAACCCCGGCTTTTCTGGATTCATCCATTAACTGAACACCCATCATTAGGTTATCGTAAAAAAGATCGCCGGGTTTTTCCCTATTAAATCCAATTCCACCAACTTCTCCGGCAGCGTGAATAACAATATCAACTCCCTGAACAACATCACGACAATTTTTTATCAAAGTTAAATCCATTTCCCGATGACTGGGAGTATATAAATTGTCTTGGCTACAACCATTATTTATCAATTCAGCCACTAAATGTTTGCCTAAAAAACCATTTGCACCAGTCACCAGGATTTTTTTATCTGTTATTTTCATCTAGACATTACCATAGGGGCTTTTAAGTTCAATTATCCCGCAAGCTTTAATAAGTTCTTCAATCCCCTCTTGGAGGCCTATTTTTGTTTTATATCCCAATTTCTTTATCTTGCTATAGTCAACCACATAATCCCTTTGGTCAATATCATGTCCGTCCTGAATAAAATGTAAATGAAAATCAAGATTATTTAATAAGAGTTTAGCTATTTCTTCTTTGCTGATATTTAGACTTTCATCCCCAACATTATAAATTTCTCCCTCCATTTTTCGATAGTTTTTCAGCGCAAATAAAAAAGAACTCGCCATATCACGGACATGAATAAAAGTCCTCATAAAGTCACCCTCATAGACCATTAAAGTCTTTTCAACGACTGCCCGAAAAGTAAAATCATTAATCAGTAAGTCTAAACGGAACCTGGGTGCAGCCCCAAAGGCAGTGGCAAAACGGTAAATAATAAACTTTTTATTCTTCTTAACGAGCTGCTCAGCTTTAGCTTTTTGTTTTCCATAATGGGATAGCGGGTTTAGAGGGGTTGTTTCTGTACAAAATTGCTCTATTATCTTTCCATAAGTGCTACCAGTTGATGCGAAAATGATCGGTATTTTACCATTTGTTAAACTGATTAGATTTTTAGTTCCTCCAACATTAGTTTGCCTTGACAGTTCAGGAAATTTTCGACAGGCTGGAAACCCCACAATCGCCGCCAAATGGATAATTGCATCTATCCCTTCTATGGCCGGAGCTAGTTCCTGCCTCTTCCTAATATCACCCCTCATGAAATCAAATTTTGAATTTCCTAAAAACGGTAACAGTACATTACCTCCCCAAGATAAATTATCAAATACTCTAACCTCAAAGCCTTTAGATAGGAGTAGCTGTACCACCGGTATCCCAACATAACCGGCACCTCCAGTAACTAATATTTTCTTAAATTTGCTTTCTCTAGCCATACTAAATTACCGCTTCTTTAACAGTTTTAATAATCAAGCTAACTTGTCTATCTGTCAGATCACTGTGCAATGGCAGTAGCACAACGTCTTGATCGACTTTAGCCGTAACCGGTAAATCCGAACGCAACCCTCCAAACATCGGATAGATATCATTACGCCGGTTATTAATGTTGACCATAATATTACTTTTTAGCAAATGCTTCGCGAATTTGACTCTATTTTTGACATGAATCGGAAAAATTTGATAGTTAGGTTTTCTATCTTCATAGTATTTTATAAGCTTAATATTATGACAAGAGGCTAATTCATTCCTGTATCTTTCACCAATCGCGATTCTTTTTGCAGCTGCCTCCTCATAATGATCGACACCGACGCTGGCTAGAGTTGCAGTAATATCATTCATATTGTATTTAAAGCCAAGTTCATCACCTTTGAAATTACTCGGGAGAGGATCTAGCAAATTTCTTTTTTTACCCTCCCTGTCAATCCCATACCAGATAATCTTTTTTAGCTTTTTGTAATATCTATTACTATTAGTCACTATAAATCCTCCATCTCCAGAGTTGATAATTTTTACCACCTGTAAAGAGAAGCAAACTATCTCCCCAGTCTGACCGATGAATTTACCCTTATACATACTTCCCAAAGCATGCGCTGCATCTTCAATAAGAGGAACTCCATATTTTTTGCTTATAGCTCTTATCTCATCTAAATCAATGGGATTACCTCCATAATGCACAGCTATTATTGCTTTTGTTTTCTTGGTGATTTTTTTCTCGATACTCTTAGGATCTATATTTAAATCTTCATACTTAACGTCAGCAAATACTGGTATTGCCCCTTGTTCTAAAATAGCAGTATTGGTGGCAATAAAGGTGTACGGGGTAGAAATAACTTCATCGCCAAACCCAACCCCAATCATGGCAAGACTGGCTCTCAGTGCAGCCGTACCATTAGTTACGGCAACGCAGTAAGGGAATCCCCACTTCCGGCAGACTTTCTCCCTAAGTTCTTTCTCTTTTTTGCCGGTGTTAATCCATTTTGATTTTAAAATCTTGGTAACCTCAGTAATCGACTCTTTGGGAATAAAGGTCGACCAAGTACGTATTAAGTCGTCGCTAAGTTCATAATCTTTTCTTACTTTTACCATAACTGAAATTTCTAAATCACACTATAGCAGATATTCGATTATCTTTCAAAAAATCCTTCAAATATTCTTCGGAAGTTTTTAAATTTGGATAAATTTTTCTAAGCTTTGTAACATTCATTTCATAAATCTGTTTTTCAGCTCTTGGTGAAATCTGGATTTCTTTTACAATATACTTCAGAATCTTTCTGAAGTTGAACTTTCCGATCCCCCCCACATTAAAAACCTCTCCGGTAACAGATTTATCTAGAAGTATTTTGATAACCTCAGCAATCGCCTGGCTAGTCACCATCTGTATTTTTGAATCCAATGTTATAAAAAGGGGTATGTTATTTAAGCAATCAAAAATTGGTCCTTTTTTTAAACTGCTACCAAGAATCATTGCTGGGTGTAAAATTAAATATCTGTTCTTGTATTTTTTAACAATTAATTCACTCAAATATTTATCAAAACCATACGATTCTAAATTTTCTGGGGTAATTTTGCTGCCTTCCTTGGTGTACCTTGGACTAGTATGATTTTCATATATATCCGGAGAGGAAATGTAGATATAAAGGTCAGTTGGAAAATCAAAAATGCTGGACATTACTGATACAGTGGATGCGAGAAAATCCTCCCTGGGGTTTTGATTCGCCCAAAAGCGCCGACTATTTCCATTAGCGTTAATTAACACATCAAATTTCTTCCCCAGGTACCCTGGGTAATTGTCACGAGTTATTGGAGTCACCCTAAAATCTTCCTTAAGAAATTTAACTAAGTCTGATCCAAGCAGTCCATTCCCCCCTAAAACCGCTATACTTTTTCTCATTTTACGAATTTCTTATTTTATCATGATTTCTATCAAACCATTTGACTGCCTCCTCGATTCCTTTTTCAATCGAAGTCGAAGGTTGCCAACTCAATTCTTTTTTCATCTTCTTGGTGCCGAAAACCTTCTTTAGCGCTCCATCCGGTCTATTCGTGTTATATTCGAACCTGCCTTTATAGCCAACAACATCTTTTATTAACTTGGCAAGCTTTGTTACCGAAACACCAATTCCAGTTGAAATATTGAGCGGCTCTATTCTATTGTAAACTTCGGTCGCCCGTAGTACTCCCTCAGCGCCGTCTTTGACGAAAAGCCAATCACGAAGTGGTTTACCAGTTCCCCAAATTTCAACACTTGGCAAATTATTTTTCTTAGCCTCATAGATTTTTTTTATCAGGGCAGCTAGGGCTTTACTTTGAATTGGATCATAATGATCCCTTGGTCCATACATATTAGCTAAAATCAAATGAATTGAGTTAAATCCATACTGTTTATGCAATGCTTTCCCATAGGCTACCGAGGCTTTGCGGGCCACTCCGTAACTAAAGATGCTATCATGAACTTCTCCATCCCAGAAATCCTCTTCATGCATCACCTGCTTTTCTAAATACCCAGGATAAGTACAACCGGCCACGATATTAACAAACTTTTTAACATTTTCCTGGAAAGCAGCTAACATTAAATTAAAACCCATCATCATATTATCTCCAAGTAAATCCGCCTGTTTACCTTCATGGTAACCAATCCCTCCCTGAATCGCAGCGCAATTGATAACAATGTCTGGTGAAGTTTTTTTAAAGTAATCCCTGCAATCTTTAAATTTTCGAAAATCAACACCTTCTTTAGTACTGGAGATATATACTTGTAATTTCTGAGCTTTTAATAAGTCAACAATATGGGAGCCAAAAAAACCATTTCCGCCTAAAACTGCAATCTTCTTATTCGCTAGCAAGGATTTCATAATTTAGACAAGTATAATTCGGCAGTACAAACTTGTCAATTTTCTTTGCTTTTACTTAATAAAATGCTACAATATCTGAAATTATGTACAATGAGAATGAATTGTCGATCTTGAGATTAACGGATTCATATGTTCATGAATATTCATCGGAAGCCATCAGAAGTGGTTCAATTCACGAAGGCAGTCACGGCGAAGATCATGGAAGAAGAGTCGGTGGCCTCTCTAGAATAATCGCTATTGGTGAGGGTCAAAACCCTTATCTACCAACATTGGCCGGTTTCATTCATGATTTGGGCAGAGCCAAGACTGATGATCCCCGTTCTAAGAATTCTCAACACGGCATTTTATCCATTGAAATTGCTAGAGATTTCCTCGAGGAACTACCGATTAGCCATACAGAGAGAGATCTGATAATTGAAGCTGTAGAAGATCATCCTTTCCTAAATAATAAAGTTAGGAGGAATGGCTTAGTGGAGATTTTGCAAGATGCGGACCGTTGTGATGGACTAGGACCAATAACTCCTATTAAAGTGGCCCAATATAAGCCGCTTTGGCCTTTACATCCAGAACACATTTGTCAAGAAATTCCTGATCAACTTGGGGAAAATTTATTTGATCAATTTGTATTTGTCAGGGAATGGTATGATATGCTTTGGACTAAAACTGCTCGGAATATGATTAAGAATGATGTCGAATTTCTAGATGAATACATGAAAAGATATAACGATCAGTTAAAGTGGTACCAACAAGCATATACAGATACTTGGGAATAATTTATTCATGCTCAAAACCTCTCCAGAAACTATCACAATTGTCATACCTGTCAGGAACGAAGAAGGTTCGGTAATAAAAACCCTGGATTCAATTCGGAAAAAAGTGAAAGTCCCATATAAAGCAATTGTCGTTGATGGTTGTTCAACTGATAACACAGTTTATTTAGTCAGAAACTACATTAAGAATAACAAAAATGTACGTGTTATCCAAACTACCCCAAAAACTAGTGGCTTTAAGGATTCAATAGATATCGGAATAGCAGCAGCTAAAACAAATTTTGTAGTAGTGATGATGGGTGATCTTAGTGACGACCCCTTAACTATCAACCTAATGTATT
>Ga0209542_10008431_pt1 | contig 19269 bp, 21 predicted proteins | sample RifCSPhighO2_01_FD_184028 | JGI IMG/M metagenome (GOLD analysis project Ga0209542, IMG submission 184028) | Soil microbial communities from Rifle, Colorado - Rifle CSP2_plank highO2_0.1 (SPAdes) (version 2) | ecosystem: Environmental > Terrestrial > Deep subsurface > Rock core/Sediment ...
AAAGCCAATCATCAAGTGGAGATTTTTCTGATGAGTGAGGGTTCGGAATTAGACACTATTCCAGACAGCAAAGATTTCGATGTTTCGGTAAAAGTGGCGGAATTCAAAGAGTTGAAAGGTGAAATCTATGCTTGTGGCTCTTGTCTTAAAGTACGTGGCAAGGAAGAAAGCAAAATTTGCCCCGTTTCCACGATGTCCGATTTATTAAAAATGGTTGAGAGTTCGGACAAAGTTTTAGTGTTTGGCTAACTTAATAAATATGAAAAAAATTATTGTTTTATTTTTGATAGTGTTTTTAGTGGGCGTGGGCGCTGTGGCAACATTATGGAAACAGAACCCAACAAACAAGAATAATTCTACACTTGTATCTGGCTCTGATAATTCTGCGGTTGGTTTTTTTTATTTTGGCGGTTATGAACAATTGGACCCCGCGCTTTTTAAAACGGCTTACGTAAGAGTTGGCATTGATTGGAATGATTTTGAGCCACAAGAGGGGAACTTTGTTTTTGACCAGCAAAATTCACAAGCCCTAAAAATTGATCAACTTTTAGCCGAAGGTAAAAAAATTGTGCCGTCTATTCGTTCACGGTCTTTGTGGGCAGTACCCAAAACAAAAGAAAAATGCGCCTCTTCACCTATTGATTTAAATACTAAAATGGCTCTAAAAAAAGGAGTTAGTTATTCAGATACCTACTATAACTTTGTTAAAAATATTGCAGAGCATTATAAAGGCAAATTTGAAATTGTTGTTATTGAAAATGAAATGAACGATAACGATTTTTGGTGCTCAAGCGCAAATGATTATTTACGTTTATTTTTAACTGCAAAGAAAGCTTTTGAAGATGTTGACCCTGCAGTAAAACTTGCCGATGGCGGAATTCAGGGCGCCGCGCTTAATTGGCTGGTAATTGAAGATTACTTAGAGAACCAGAATGTGGCAGCTACATCATTTTATGAAAAATTTACGGGAGAGCAAATTACAAAAACAGAACTAGTAAAAGAATCTAAAAAGCATACTTTAAAAGAATGGGTAAAACCCGCTCAGCAACTTTTTGACAGCCAACTTTTTGAGTGGGTTGATGTAGTTAACTTTCACTATTATCAAAAACCAGAAGCTTTGCCGGAAATTGTTGCTTATTTGAGAAAAAATATTCCACCGGGAAAAATGTTAATGACAAATGAAGTTGGAATGAAAGAAAGATTTTCTAATAGCCCAGATGCCGCTTCGCAAGAAATGATTAAAAAGTATGCTTACCTTCTTTCATTACGAGTAAACCCTATTCTTTGGTTTTCTCCAGGCGGTAAAGAAGATAATAATGCCGGAGCTTTAATTGACGAAAAAGGTCAAATTGTTGAGGAAACAAAAAATTCTTTTGAAGCGGTTGCAAGGTTTCTTGGTAAAAATGGCACAGCTTGCCAAGATGTTTCTACTTTGGAAGTGGCAAAGTTTACCTGCCAAAATCAAACAGAAAAAGTTGATGTACTTTGGGCAAAAAATAAAAATTCCTCCACTAAAATTAAAATTGAACCAAATTGCAGTGTTTATAACCATCAAAATCAAGCTATAACATCTGCCGAAATTTCTCTTGCCACAGAACCAATTTTTATTACTTGTAGTTTGCCTTAATTTTTTATCCTTCTCTGGCAATAGTTATACCCCAAATTTCTTTAGTAAAGTTTTCTTTAAGAATACGAGCGCATTCCTCCATAGTAGAACCAGTAGTGTAAACATCGTCTACTAAAAATACCTTGCCCTGAGCGATAGCCGAAGGGTTTTTTACCATAAAAGCGTTTTTTAAATTTTGTTCTCTTTCTTTGCCAGAAAGCTCAATTTGTGACTTAGTTGTTTTTGTTTTTATTAAAACATCTGAAAATACGGGTATTTGCAAAATTTTAGAAAGCTCTTTTGATAACTCCTCTGCTTGATTATACCCCCTATTTTTTAATTTTTTTCTGTCTAAAGGAACTGGCACCAAAACGCTATTTTGCCACACATCTTTTTTGTTACTCCCTGAAATTAAAAAATGCTCTGCCAATAACAGTGCCAATGTTTTTGCCAAATCTTTTATGTATGGCTGGTATTTAAACTGATGAATTAATTTTCTTGTTAAAGTGCTTTCTTTGTATGCCAATGCAAAATAAAGACCAGAAAGTTTCTTATTGGTACATCTATTACATTTTCCATATTTATTTAATTCTAAATTAATTTTTAAGGGGTTTTTATTGCATAAACAGTATTGAAACCCTGATATTTCTAAAGTTGCTTTACAGTCTTCGCAAAGATAAGTTCCTTCTTTTTGGCAGCCCAAACAAAAAATTGGAAAAAATAATTCCAGTAAAAAATCTTTAATTTTACCCCTTATTTTATTCACAGTGTTATTATCTTATTTATAGGATATAATAAATCAATGCGCAATCCTTTTAAAAATCCTTTTATGATGTTTTTCCCAAAGAAAATGCTGGGGGTGGATGTTGGCACTTCGTCAATTAAAATTGTTGAAATTTCGCGCTGGGGAGGTGGAAAAACATTAGAAAATTACGGTGAAGTGGCGTCTACGGCTCTTTATAAAGAGCCCGTTAAAACTTTTGAAAGAGGCAGTTATTTGCTTTCTGATTTTTTTGTTTCAAGGGCTGTTACAGCAATTTTACAAGAAGCAAAAATAAAAACTAAAGAAGCAATTTTTTCTATTCCTGATTTTTCTACTTTCTGCACTTCAATGGAACTTCCTCCAATGACAGAAAAAGAAATACAGCAGGCGGTTTATTACACAGCTCCGCAATATATACCCCTTTCAATTACAGAAACCACATTGGACTGGAAAGTTGTTAGTGGAACACCAGGCGATAAAAATTCTTCTTTGAAAATACTTTTAATTGCAATACCAAATCAAGTTGTTCAGGGTTATCAAAAAATAGCGCGTGAGGCCGGCTTGGAACTTTATGCCCTTGAGGCTGAAACATTGGCAATCACAAGAGCTTTGGTTAAAGATAAGAAAAAAATTATATGTTTAATGGATATTGGCGTTCAAAGCACAACTGTTAATATTGTTGATAAAGGAATTTTAAAAAAGAGCTATAGTTTTAGTTTTGCTTCAAATCAGCTAACTTATGCCGTATCATCTGCTTTGGGGTTGAATTATCAAGAGGCAGAAGAATTAAAAAACAAACAGGGCTTAATTTCTTTAAATGCAGATTTAACTAAAACCTTATACCTTTTAATTGACCCGCTTTTACTGCAAATAAGAAAAGTTTCTAGAGATTTTTATCAAGAAGAAGGAAAAGATATAGAAGAAATATATTTAACTGGGGGTACAGCTAATTTGCCAGGGTTGAGAGAATATTTTCAAGAAACTCTTAAAAAGAATGTAGAAATTCCTAATTGTTTTTCTGACCTTTTATATCCACCCATACTTGAAGAAAGAATAAAAAAGATGGGTCCAAGCTTTTCGGTAGCGGTTGGTTTATCTTTGGGTGGTTTGGAAGTTTGAGAAAGCATTAATTTGTTATATAATATAATTATGAACTTCAGTATTTTTAGCAAGTTAAGAGAAAATAAGCTATGGTGGGTAGATGTAGTGTTTTATTTTATGATTTCTTCTTTAATAGCAACTATTTTTTGTTATTTAATTTTTGCCGCGAAAGTTTATTTTCAAAAAGAAAGCATTGGAGACTACGATTTGTCTTTAGCCACAGTTGGTACAGAAGAACAAAAAGCGATGGAAAAACAAATTTTTGATTACCAGAAAAAAATAAATGATTACGACCCTTTAATTAAAAACCATAAGATTATTTCAAATATTCTTGCATATTTTGAACAAAACACATTACCAGAAGTTTGGTTTTCAAGATTTAGCATGACAGGTGGAGATGCTAATATTATACTTTCTGGCGAAACAGAAAACGTAGAAACTTTAAGCAAACAGATTTCTGTTTTTGAAGCGAGTGAATATTTAAACAAGATAACTGTTTTGAGTTCAGTGCTTGGACTTGAAAATAGGACCGATTTTAATGTAATTCTTTCATTAGACCCAAAAATATTTAATTTTGTGTCAGAAACAATACCAACATCGGGTGTTGAAATTATAATACCTGATGTTACGCAATAATATGGAAATAGATCGCCCGATTACAATAGCTATCATTATTTTTATCATTATATTTTTGACATACTTTTTTGTGGTGCCAAAATATTATGAATTCCGCGATCTTCAAGTAAAGCTGGGCAATGCAGAAGCTGAATATAACGGTAAATTTACTTATTATTCAGAAATAAGTAGAATTTTTAGGGAATTAGAAAACCATAAAGAGGTTCTTGATAAAGTTGACAACGCCATACCGCAAAAGCCCCAACTCGCAGATTTAATGTACTTTTTTCAACAAAAAAGCACAGAGAGCGGGTTAATTATGAAAAATATACTTTTAACTAAAATTTCTCCAGTTACTTCAGAAAGCAGTATTAAAGAAATTACTTTCTCTCTTGATTTATTGGGAAATTATCAGTCTTTTAAGAATTTCTTATACTTAATGGAACACTCATCTAGATTATTTGAAGTTAGCAGTATTCTTTTTGGGTCGCAAACAGCAAGCGAATCACCTCAAAGCCCAACTGGTCAATCCCAAACAGGACTGGCGCAACAATCATATTCTTTTAGATTAGAAATAAAAACACATTCATACTAACTGATTTAAAATTTTAAATTAAAAATTATCGTTTATGGCAATAGTTTTTGTATCGCCAAAGCAAAGGCAAAAAATATTTTTTTTAGGAATTACAATATTATTTGTACTGGGTTTATTTGTTCTTGGAACAGTTGTCTTTTTTTCTAAACCAAAGCCCGCCCCAACAGAGCAGGTATTTGTAAAGCCAGAAATTAAAGTTAATTTTGAAGTTTTAGATTTAGAACAAGTTAAAGGAAGTTTACTTATGGGAAAAGTGAAAAACGAGATTATAACAGGTAGAGAAAACCCCTTTACTCCTTATTATTAATACCAAAAATTATATGAAATTATTACAAGAATTGTTTGGTAATGGAATATTGGATGAAAAAAATAGAAATGAGTTGCAAAAAGAGTTAGAGAAAACTGGCAAAACAGAAGAAGAAATTATTTTAGAAAGGAAAATTGTTTCTGAAGAATACCTTTTTGAATTAAAAAGTAAGATTTCTAAAGTTGCTTTAAAAAAAGTTAAAGCCGAAGAAGTCCCTTTGGATGTTTTAACATTGATTCCAGAAGAAGCTGCAATAAATTATAAAATGGTGTCATTAGGTAAAACTGATGATGTTTTTGAAATAGGAATGGTTTACCCAGAAGATGTATCAGCTCAAAATGCCTTAAGATTTTTAAGTCGGCAGGAAAATTTTACTTACGAAGTTTTTCTTATAACATTTACAGATTTAAATAATTTTTTAAAACAATACAGAACATTTAAAAGTGAAACAAAAAAAGCATTAGATGAATTACAACAAGGTAAAAAACAAATTTCTGGCGGGTTAGAAAGTAACCAGTCACCTAGAATGATGGCAGAAGAAGCCCCTATTATTAAGATGGTTTTGGTTATTTTAAAAAACGCAGTTGAGGGCAATGCCTCTGATATTCACATAGAACCTGGCAGAGACAAGCTAAGAATAAGATTTAGACAGAATGGAATTTTGTATGCAAGTCTTTTTTTGCCATTAAGTGTTCATCTTGCTATTGCCGCAAGAATTAAAATTATTGCCAGTTTAAAAATTGATGAAAATAGAATTCCTCAAGACGGAAGATTTTCGGCTAAAGTCAATGATAAAGATATTGACTTTAGAGTTGCCACTTTCCCAACTCTTTATGGAGAAAAAGTAGAAATTAGAGTTTTAGATTCTTCAGAAGGCCTAAAGTCTTTTGAACAACTGGGGCTAAGAGGAAGAAATTTTGACTTGGTAAAAGAAGCAATAAAAAAACCTTATGGATTAATTTTATCCACTGGGCCTACCGGCTCTGGAAAAACAACAACACTATATGCGCTTTTACAAATTTTGAACAAAGACAATGTAAATATTGTTACTATTGAAGACCCTATAGAATATTCTATTGCTGGCATTAATCAGTCACAAATAAAGCCGGAGATTGGTTATAGTTTTGCTCAGGGATTAAGGCAAATTTTAAGGCAAGACCCAAATATTATTATGGTTGGCGAAATTAGAGATGAAGAAACAGCTAACCTTGCTACGCAGGCGGCTTTAACTGGTCATGTTGTTTTATCTTCTTTACACACTAATACTTCTGTGGGAGTTATTCCAAGGTTGCTTGATATGGGAGTTAGGTCGTTTTTGATTCCTTCCACCTTAAGAGTTGCTATTTCTCAGAGATTAATTAGAGTTCTTTGCCCTAATTGTAAAAAGAAAGTAGCGCCAAATGAAAAAATTAAAAATTATATTTTAAGCAGAGTTAAAAGTTTACCAGCAGAAGTAAAAAAAGAAGTTAAAATTTCAGAACCTTTTTATATATATGAAGCCAAAGGATGTGAACTTTGTGGTTTTATGGGATACACAGGTAGAATGGGTCTTTTTGAGGTATTATCTATGACAGATGAGTTAGCAGAATTAATTTTAAAAAGTCCAGTAGAAAGTTTGATTTTAAAAATAGCCCAACAACAGGGTATGCTAACTATGGAACAAGAAGGAATATTGAAAGTTTTAAATGGAGAAACAACGGTGCAAGAAGTTACAAGAGTAACAGACGAAAAATAAATTAAAAACAAAATTATGGATTACTTGCAAAAATTTAAAAAGTTATTAGATATAACTGTTAAAGAAGAAGCATCTGATTTGCTTATTTCGGTGGGCCATCATCCCACAATAAGAATTACGGGGCAATTAATTCCTTTAACAAAAGAAGATAAAATTTTAGCAGAGGACTCTCAGGGTTTTGCATTTTCTTTAATAAACGAAATAAAAAAACAAAAACTTTTAACAGAAAAAGAAATAGATTTTTCGTATGATTTTGAAGGTAAAGCCAGGTTTAGAGTAAATATCTTTTTTCAAAAAGATGGAATAAGCATTGCCTTACGCCTTATTTCACCTAAAATTAGAACTATTGAAGAGTTAAATATGCCGCCTGTTTTACATGAATTTACAAACAAGTCGCAAGGCTTGGTTTTAGTTACCGGAGCTTCTGGGCAGGGTAAGTCAACTACTTTAGCCGCAATGATAGATGAAATAAACCACACAAAATCGGTTCATGTGATTACAATTGAAGACCCAATTGAGTATGTTTACGAAGACGATAGGGCAATTATAGACCAAAGAGAAATTGGTGAAGATACACTAAGTTTTACCAATGCATTGAGGGCTACTTTTCGCCAAAACCCCGATGTAATTATGGTGGGAGAAATGAGAGATTTGCAAACAATCTCTACCACTATTACAGCCGCCGAAACTGGGCATTTAGTTTTTGCAACATTACATACAAATTCGGCGTCTCAATCAATTCATAGAATTGTTGATGTTTTTTCGGGCGAACAGCAAAATCAAATAAGGTTTCAATTAGCCGGGTCTCTTTTGGGCATTATTGCGCAAAGATTAATACCAAGAATTCGCGGAGGATTTATTCCTGTTTGTGAAGTGATGGTTTGTAACCAGGCAGTAGCAACTTTAATTAGAGAAAATAAAGTGCATGAAATTCCAGCAGTAATAGAAACCTCATCAAGAGAAGGAATGATTTCTTTAAATAGGGCATTGGTGGACTTAGTAAGAAACAAAGAAATTTCTTTAAACGATGCCACTAATTTCTCTTTGAACCCATTAGAGCTTAAAAGTTTATTACGATAGTATGAAATACACATATCAAGCTAGAACTAAAGAAGGAAAAGTTGAAACAGGAACTGTTGAGGCCTCTTCAAAAGATACCGCAGCCGCTCTTTTACAAAAATATAATATTTATGTTACTTCTTTAAAAGAAATAAAGTCGCCATTTTCAATTAGAATAAAGTTTTTCGAAAAAGCGTCAAAAAAAGATTTAGCTATATTTTCAAGGCAAATGGCGGTAATGGTTGAGTCGCGAGTTCCAATAATACAAAGTTTAACATCTTTAGCCGTTCAAGTTCGTAAAAAAGATTTTAGAGAAAAAATAATAAAAATTTCTCAAATGGTAGAAGAAGGAAGCCCTTTGTCGGAAGCATTTAGTGCTTATCCCGAAACTTTTAGCGTTTTTTATGTTAACTTAATAAAATCTGGCGAAGCATCTGGTAAAATTTCTGGCGCTCTTTATTATTTATCAGACCATTTAGAAAGAGAATCTGATATTGAGTCACAGCTAAGAAGCGCAATGATTTATCCTATTTTCATTTTATGTGTGCTTTTTGTGGTGCTTTTGATAGTAATGATTGTTGTTATGCCAAAATTAGTAGACCTTTTAAAAGCAACTACATCAAAACCGCCATTTTTTACCGTATTAATGATTAATTTTTATGAGTTTTTGAGTAATTACGGTTGGATTTTACTAACTGCTTTTTTCTCATTAGTTGGATTTTTAATTTATTATTTTAGAACTAAAAAAGGCAAAGAAAAGTTTGATGAAATGTCTTTAAAAATCCCTGTTTTAAAATCTATAATTCAAAAGATTTTTCTTATTCGTTTTGCCGAAAATATTTCCACACTTGTTTCTGCGGGCCTTTCAATTAATAAGGCATTGCAAATTACAAGAGACACAATAACTAATATTGTTTACAAAAAAATAATTTCTGAAGTAGAAGAAGGTGTTTCCGAAGGAGAAAAAATAAGTTCTATTTTGGTAAAACACACCGAACATGTTCCTGTTTTTGTTGTGCAAATGATAAAAGTTGGAGAAGAGACAGGCAAGTTAGACAAAACTTTAATGGAAATAGTAAATTTTTATCAAAAGGAGGTTAAAAGAGCAGTAGATACTTTTACGGTTCTTTTAGAGCCAATTTTAATAGTTTTTTTAGGAATTGTAGTATCATTATTGGCAATTTCTGTTTTAAGCCCACTTTACGGAACTTTAGGAACTATTTAATATAATTAAAGATATGAATAAAATTATAAGAACAAAGGCATTCACATTGATTGAATTACTAGTGGTAATAGCTATTATTGCTATATTATCTTCTGTGATTTTATATAGCGCTACACAGTATATAAACAAAGGAAAAGATGCAAATATAAAGGGTAATCTGGCTGTTTTGATTACAGCTGGCGAAGTATGGTATGATAAAAACAATAGCAGTTATGGAGGGTTTTGCGGTTCAGCGGTTGTTGTAAATACTTTAAGTCAAATACCAGGGGCTGGCGCAGATAAAAATTGTAATGTTAAAACCCCCGAGGCCACCTCTTGGGCCGCTTGCGCAAGAGAATTTGTAGATAGCCAAAGGGCATACTGTGTTGATAGTAAAGGAAATCAAAAAGATATAAATAATTCAGATTGCACTAGCCAAATTACAAATTGTTGTTTTGCCGGTATTGTTAATTGTATTCCTTAGTTATTCACACCCCCCTTCTATTGCTTGTATTCTATAATAAAGTAAAATTAACATAATATGATATTAAAGGTCGAAAGATAATTAGAAAAAATGAAAATCAAAATGAATAAAAATAATTTTAAAAAAGGTTTTACATTGATTGAATTGTTGGTAGTTATTGCCATTATTGGTATTTTAGCTTCTGTTTTACTGGTTAACTTGGCTGGTACAAGGAATAGGGCTAAGGATTCAGCAATAAAATTAGAAATGGGTCAAATTAGAACAGCTGTTGAAAGTTTTTTTCTTACCAATAATACTTATGTTGGAGCTTGTGGCGTTGGTACTGATTGTGTAACATTGCAAAATGATATTACAGCTAAACAAGGAGGAACACTTGGAACTGCGCCTACTTTCACAACAAGTGCTTGGTGTGTATCAGCAACATTAAATGCTGGTGGAGGTAATTGGTGTGTAGATGCTACTGGTTATGCCGGTGTACCTACTGCAGTTACTACTTGTAATACTGCCGTTAAGTGCCTATAATGATTGCTCTGTAAAAGTTAAAACAGTCCCGCCTTGGCAGGGCTGTTTTTCTTTTCATAATTTTTATGAAAAGAGTTATTCACACCCCTTTCTATTGCTTGTATTTTATAATAAAGTAAAATTAATTAAAGACGGTATGTTTAATATCAAAGGTCGAGAGATATTCTAAATATTAGATATTGAAAAAATGAATAAAAATAAATTTAAAAAAGGTTTCACATTAATTGAGTTGTTGGTAGTTATTGCCATTATTGGTATTTTAGCTTCTGTTTTGTTGGTTAATTTGGCTACCACAAGAAACAAAGCCAAGGATTCAGCAATAAAGTTGGAAATGGCTCAAATTAGAACAGCTGTTGAAAACTATAACTTTGACCAGAATCCAAATAGTTATTTTGGAGCAGGTGGCGATTCAGATGTTACAAATTTAAGACTCGATATTGAAGCGAAAGGTGGTACAAATCTTGTGGAGTTTTATGACATAGGTGCTTATTGTGTTCAATACGACTTGAATACAGGCGGTGGCACATGGTGTGTTGATTCTACTGGAAAAGCTGGTGGAACAGATATAAGTTGCGATGGTGGGGTTGGTGGGAATTTCGATTGCGCTAATCCGTAAAGATAATAAATATAAAACAATTTTGTTTTATTGGCTCCGCCTTTGGCGAGGCCAATTTTTTTGTTTGCTGACTCAGAGTTATCCACACCAATTTTATTGCTTGTATTTCAAAATATGGTAAAATTAAGTTAATAGAAAATAATCTTTCAATAAATATTATAAAAGATGAAAAAAGGTTTTACTCTAATTGAATTATTGGTGGTTCTTGCCGTTATTGCTGTTATAGCTTCTGTTTTATTAATAAATTTCGCTAGTACAAACAATAAAGCCAAAGCTTCAAAAATAAAATTCGCAATGAGTCAAATTAGAACGGGTATGGAAAGCTTTTACTCTATCGGCAATACTTATACTGGTGGTTGTGCCGGTGGTACTGATTGTAATAAATTAAAACTTGATATTGTGGCTAATGGAGGCACAGGTGTTGTTCAAAACATTACAACAATATTAGTATCACCTAGTAAATATTGCTTAAAATACAATTTGCCTGGCGGTGGTTCATGGTGTATTGATTATACCGGTTATGCGGGAGCAACCGCGAATTGTGGTAGTAATTTTGATTGCCCTTAATTCCCAAAACAAAAATTTTTATTTTGTTAGCCCCATTCTGGGGTAATTTTTTAATGATTTTAAATATTTTAATATTTATTTTTGGTTTATCTATAGGTTCTTTTTTAAACTGCGTTGTTTATCGTTTAGAAAAAAATCAAAGTTTTTTAAAAGGCAGGTCGTATTGCCCTAAATGCAAGCATAATTTAAACTGGAAGGACTTAATTCCTGTTTTTAGTTTTTTATTTTTCAAAGGAAAATGCAAGTATTGCCACAAATCAATATCAATTCAGTATCCAATGGTAGAAATACTCACTGGACTAGTATTTCTACTAATTTTTAATTTTTCCCGCCAAGGCGGGATCCCGCCAAGCGGGACAATGTTTAACCTTTTATTTTTACTGATTGTTTCTTCTTTTTTAATAACTATTTTTATTTATGACCTAAAGCACTATATTATTCCCGACAAAGTTTTATTTCCAGCCATCTTAATAACATTAGTTTTCAATTTTTCCCGCCAAGGCGGGATCCCGCCAAGCGGGACAATTTTAAGCGCGTTAATTGCTTCTGGTTTTTTTCTAATTATATTTCTTATTTCCCAAGGGCACTGGATGGGTTTTGGAGATGTAAAATTAGCGTTTTTTATGGGTTTATTTTTGGGTTATCCCAATATTTTAGTAGCTCTATTTTTAGCATTCTTTTTAGGTGCTATAATAGGAGTAGGATTAATTGTTTTTGGAAATAAAAAATTAAAAAGCGAAGTGCCATTTGGTCCATTTTTAATTACAGGAACATTTTTAGCTCTTTTATGGGGGCAGGAGATAATACAGTGGTATATGAACTGGGTTTTTTAAATAGCGCTCAGTAATCAAATTTTGCTGAACCGCTCGCTCGTCCAGCGACTCGCTCGCTTTATCCTCGCTTTGCTCTTTGCGCTTCGCGCAAAACCATGCCCGCAAAGCTCCGGGAGTTCAGCAAAATTTATTGACTCGCTTAAAATTGAAAATTAAAACATTGATTAAAAATTTGAAATTAAAAATTAAAAATTCGGCAAGAGGTATTACTATAGTTGAAATTTTAGTTGTGGTTTTTATCATTGCTCTTTTTTCAAGTATTTTAGTGGCTAGTTTTCCAAAAATAAAATATCGGTTTGCCCTTACCAGGTCTGTTTATAAAATGAGCCAAGACCTAAGAAAAACCCAAGATATGGGTTTTTCGGGGCAAAAAATAGCAGGTATTAGTGTAAAGGGGTACGGAGTTTATATAAATTTAGATGACCCTAATTTGGGTAATAAAAAATATATAATATACGCTGACATGGATGATGACCAAAAATACACTGCGCAACTTCAAGAAGTTTGTGGCCAACAACAAGTTGCAAGCACAGATTGTGTTATAGAGTTAATAGATATTAGCCAAACTGAGCCGGGAATTGTTATAGATAGAATTGAAAACACAAACAATAGATGGATAGATATTAACTTTAAACCCCCAAATCCAACTATAACAATAACAAGCTTATTGCCCGGTATAGATAGAGTGCAAATTATTTTTGCTTTGGAATCGGATTTGCTAAAAACTAGAATAGTTTCAGTAAATTTGGCTGGTTTAATAGAAATAAAGTAATATGAAGGCACAAAAAAACGGTTTTACTTTAATAGAGTTGATAATAGCTACTTTTATTTTAGTTTTTGCTATTGTTGGCGTTTATAATTCTTTTTCAACAGTTGTTATTTTAACTGCTGGTTCTTCTTCGCGTTTTACAGCTGTTTATCTTGCGCAAGAAGGAATAGAAATAGTAAGAAATATTAGAGATAATAATTGGTTAAACGGTCGAAATTGGAAAACAGGACTTTCAGATACAAATAAGGACTGTTCAAGTGGCTGTGAGGCCGATTATAAAACTGGAACTTCTGCTGATACTAGATTGGGTTTAACATTGTTTGGCAATAATGGTAATTACTTAAATATAAAAGATAGCGTTTTTTATAGTTATGAAAATACTGGTGTTTTTTTGCCAACAAAATTTAAAAGAAAAATTGTAATTACACCCGATGCAATAAATCCCGATGTTTTAAAAGTTTATGTTTTAGTAACTTGGCAAGAGAAAGACGAAGTTTTTAATATGGAGGCGGAAGAATATTTATATAATTGGTACTAAAAATACAAAAATTAATGAAATTATCAAAAGGGTTTACTTTAATTGAACTAATTGTGGTTATGGCTTTGCTTTTGTTTGTTGTGGGTTCTGCGGTTATTATTTTTACTTCTATTTCACAACATCAAAGAATAATTTTATCTGAACAAGAGCTTTTAAACCAAACGAGTTACGCTTTAGAAAGAATGTCAAAATCTTTAAGAGTGGCAAAAAGGGACTTAACAGGAGATTGTTTGCAAGATAGTTTTGGCACCAAATACCCAGGGTACAACTATTTATTTACTCATCCTACTATTGATGGATTTTACACAGGTGTAAAATTTATAAACCAGTCAGACAATGATGTTTGCCAGGAATTTTACTTAGATAACGACGACATTTTAAATCCGGTTCTAAAAGAAGTGAAAAGCAATGGCGATAGCATTGCAATTACTTCTGATAAGTTTATGATAAATTCTCTTAGATTTAGCATTAATGGAGAAGATGGTTCGGTAAACGGGCCAATTGGAGCTGGTGGCAGTAATGGCATTCAGCCAAGAATAACTATTTTTTTAGAAATTCAAACTAAGGGAGATATTAATCCTTCTATTAAAAAAATTCAAACAACTGTTTCTCAAAGAGATTTAAATGAATAACAATATTTTAAAAAACAATAAGGGAGTGTCGTTAATTATTACCTTTTTTATTTTGACAATAATTCTTGCCATAGTTTTGAGTGTAAGCGTGCTTTTGTATGGCCAGATTAAAATTATAAGAAATATAGGAAATTCGGTAGTTGCTTTTTATTCTGCTGACAGCGGAGTAGAAAAAATACTTTATTACGATAGAAAACAAATACCGGTAGGCGGCGTAAGAGGTATTTGTAATATTTGCAATGCTTGTTTGCAAAATTGCACACCAGGCGTTGACTGTGATGAATCTGATTGTCAGAGTTGTATTTCTACAGAACTATCTCCTAGTGGTTGTGACCCATTAAGCTGTTCAGATTGCCATATTAATTTTTCAACTGAAACGAGTTTTGGCGAATCTTATGATATAGATATTGTTGTTACTCAGCAATGCAAAGTTTCTAGTGAAGTTGTAAATGTTTATGGATTTTATAAAGATATATCAAGGGCTATAAGGCTTGATTCTGCGACTAAAGTAAGTACCCTAAAGATACCATCTTCTGGAGCTACTGCCACAGCCCAGGGACAAACGGGCGTAAATATGATTATTTCAGCAGATGTTTTAGACCCTAATAATGTTGGAATAGAAAGCGTTATAGCAGCTATAACCGGCTTAGGCGATGAAAACGGAGGTAACTGTGTTCCCGCTTGCAGTAACAATCCTTGTTGCGCTTACAGAGAAGTTGCTTTAACTGGTGGTGGCGGAGGGGGAAATTATAGTCATCCTTGGAATTTTGGATTACAAGGAGTAAACTATAACATAAGCATTATGGCAACCGATAACTTTGGTTACTGTGTAGAGGTAAAAAATATTACAATCACTTATCAATAATTTTTAAGATATGCCCAAGGAGGAAATAAGGAAGAGAGTAAAAAAACTCAAAGAGGTGATTAATCGTCACCGTTATTTGTATCATGTTTTAGATAAGCAAGAAATTTCTGACCAAGCGTTGGACTCTTTAAAAAAAGAGCTACATGACTTAGAACAAAAAAATCCAGAACTTATAACTCTTGACTCTCCAACCCAAAGAGTTGCAGGCAAACCACTCAAAGAATTTAAAAAAATAAAGCATCAAGAAAGAATGCTTTCTTTTAATGACGCATTTTCAAAAGAAGATATGACAGATTGGCAAACGAGGTTTTTAAAATTGCTCACAGAAAACGAAAAAGAAGAAGTTGATTTTTATTGCGAACTAAAAATAGATGGATTAGCAATTGAATTAGTTTATGATAGCGGAGTTTTAAAAACTGGTTCTACGAGGGGCGATGGCAGTATAGGTGAAGATATTACCCAAAACTTAAAAACAGTCCAAGCTATTCCTTTAGAAATAAGAAGTATAAAAGAAGTTGTAGAAGAGCTGGAAAAAGAAAATTTAAAAAATATTGCTGATAATATAAATAAAAAAGGTTTAAAAAATGTTGTTGTAAGAGGCGAAGTTTTTATTTCAAAGAAAGAATTTGAAGAAATTAACAAAATACAAAGCAATAAAGGTTTGCCATTATATGCTAACCCAAGAAATATAGCCGCTGGTTCTGTAAGGCAATTAGATCCTAAAATCACAGCTAGCCGCCATCTTGATTCTTTTGCATATGAATTAATTACAGATTTTGGGCAAACAACTCATGAAGAAAAACATAAAATTTTAAAAGCATTGGGATTTAAAATAAATAAAAATAATCAGTATTGTAAATCTTTAAAAGAAGTATTTTTATTCCATAATTATTGGCAGGAAAAAAGAAAGAAATTAGAATATGAAATTGATGGCGTTGTGGTTATTGTAAATAACAATAAAGTTTTTGAAAAACTTGGAGTGGTTGGTAAAGCTCCAAGGGGGGCTATTGCTTTTAAGTTTGCCCAAAGCCAATCAACAACGCAAGTTTTAGATATTCAAGTGCAGGTTGGCAGAACTGGGGCAATGACACCGGTGGCTATTTTAAAACCAGTTCAAATTTCGGGAATAACAATTACAAGGGCAACTTTACACAATGAAGATGAAATAAAAAGATTGGGTGTAAAAATAGGAGATACAGTAATTGTGGGTAGGGCGGGAGATGTTATTCCAGATATTATAAAAGTGTTACCAGAATTGAGAACGGGTAAAGAAAAACATTTTAAAATGCCTGACTTTTGCCCTAGCTGTAATCAAAAATTGGAAAAGTCAAAAACTGAAGCTCTTTGGCGTTGTAATAATCCAAAATGTTTTGCCCGCAAAAAAAGAGCTTTTTATCACTTTGTTTCAAAGGGGGCCTTTAATATTGAAGGGTTAGGGTCTAAAATTATTGATAAGTTGTTAAATGATGGACTAATTCAAGACCAAAGCGATTTGTTTGAATTAAAAGAGGGAGATATAGTGGGTCTTGAACGATTTGCCGAAAAGTCGGCTGAAAATTTAGTAAAATCAATTTTAGAAAAAAAAGAAATAACTTTGGCAAAATTTATTTATGCTTTGGGCATTAGAAATATTGGAGAGGAAACATCAATAGATTTAGCTAATAACTTTGGGAGTATTGAGAAATTAAAGAAGGCAGAATTTAAAGATTTTGAATCAATTTTAAATATTGGACCTATTGTTGCAAAATCGGTTTATGAATGGTTCAATGATGCAGATAATTTAAAATTATTAAGTAAATTAGAAAGAGCGGGTATAAAAATAAAAAACCCAGTTCTTTCTAAAGTTTCAGCTAACAAAGAAATATTAAAGGGGAAAATATTTGTTTTGACAGGTTCGTTAAAAACTATGACAAGAGATGAAGCGCAAGAAAAAATTAGAAATCTTGGGGGCGATATTTCAAGTTCGGTTTCTGCAAAAACAAACTATCTTTTGGCGGGTGAGGAGCCAGGTTCAAAAATGAATAAAGCAGAAAAGCTTGGAGTAAAAATAATAGACGAAGAAGAATTTTTAAAAATGATAAATTAGAAATGGGAGTTTTTGTTAATCATTTAAAAAAATTAGATTGGTGGTTGATAATTTCGGCAATACTCATTGCTGGTTTTGGGCTCGCAGCAATTTATAGCACTTCTTTGCCCGAAAATGATTTTTTTAATTTTGAAAAACAAGTTATTTTTTTTGTAATAGGGCTAGCTTTAATGATTTTAATGAGCTTTTTTGACTATAGAGTTTTAAGAAGCAATTCTTATTTAATTTTAGCCCTTTACTTTATATCACTTCTTTTGTTATTGGGCCTTTTCTTTTTTGCCCCAGAAATAAGGGGAACCAGGGGGTGGTATAAAATAGGTTTTTTTTCACTTGACCCCATTGAACCAGCTAAATTAATTTTAATAATTTTATTGGCAAAATATTTTTCAATGAGGCATGTTGAAATGTATAAATTTAGGCATATTATTTTTTCTGGTATTTATGTTTTACTTCCATGCTTGATAATTTTTTTAAAGCCGGATTTAGGCGGAGTTATAATATTGGTTGCAATGTGGCTTGGTATTTTATTTATTTCTGGCATTAAAATAAAACACTTTTTAATTTTGTTTTTATGCTTTCTTTTAGTGGCTGGACTTGCCTGGAGTTTTTTGTTGAAAGATTATCAAAAAGATAGAGTTTTATCTTTTATATTTCCTTATAATCCTTTGGGTGGGTCGTGGAGCCAGGCGCAATCTAAAATTACTATAGGGTCTGGAATGATTTTTGGCCAAGGAGTGGGCAAGGGGTCGCAAGTGCAATATGGATTTTTGCCAGAACCGCATACCGATTTTATTTTTTCTGTTATTGCCGAGGAGTGGGGATTTTTAGGAATATCTGTTTTTTTCTTACTTTATATAAATTTAATTTGGCGTATATTAAAAATTGCAATTGAGTCACAAACAAATTTTCCACGCCTTTTTGCTGCGGGTTTTGCCATTGTTTTAGCGGTTCAGTTTTTTATTAATATTGGAATGAATCTTGCAATGCTTCCGGTTGTTGGAATTTACCTTCCATTAGTTAGTTATGGTGGATCAGGATTAATTGGAACATTCTTAGGTCTTGGCATTCTTCAGAGCATAAAAGTGAGAAGGGCTTGACAACCCTCTTTAATAGGTGTACAATTAAGAAAGTAAGGCAAAGAGTGTTTCTTTGCCTTTGACAACTATATTGGCGAACACCCTGAAAGGAAAAAACGCCATGAGTATCCAAAGCCAAGCCCACAAGTTTGGAGCTACAATTCTGCAGAACCTCCCGGAAGTTCCAGAAGACATCATGCAGAACTGGATTGAGAACCCGAGAGCGCTTCAAAAGCTTCTCTCGGGCCTCTGCCCCTCTGTCAACGGATCTGACAATTCGGTTCAGCAACAACTCCAACAATGGGACAGCTTCTACAAGAAGCACTTTAATCTCGTTCTTGGCGATGTCGCAACCACCGAGCGTCAATCCGGCTTTGACCGCCTGATAGTGGTTGCCAGCGGATTGACCCTGAACCAGGTCTATGATGAGTGCGCTAAGCAGTTTAAGTGCTGGCGCTACGCAGACGACCTGGACAGCAGTGTCACCACCAACGACCGCGATCCAAAAAACGGCGCATACGCTATTTGGCTCCGCGACCGCCAGGAAGCAGACGAGGAAAACAAAAACCTCTCTGCCGACCAGTTGGCAACCCAGCAAGTTAAAGGTATCACCCTCACAGAGCGCATGCTCTATGAACTAAAGTACCACGACGAAACTGGCAAGCACCTGGACATCAGAAACTGGACACTCTGTGCGGGTTCTCGTTGCTCCGGCGGTAATGTGCCTAGCACTGGCTGGAGCGGCGTCGAGTTCGAGGTCGATTGGAATCACTCCGTCACTCACGGTGGCTCTCTGCGCGCTCGTTCCGTAGTTTCCTGCCAATCGTAGACCGTAAGGTCGAAGATTGGCTGCCTCGCTTAGCGAGGCCAAATATAAACCCCCTCAACATGGATTGTTGCAGGGGGTCTTTTTTTGTATAATAAAAATGTGGTTAGAGTTTATCGTAAAATCTTTAAATTTTTACCACAAAGGAAACTGCTTGTATAATTATTTCGAATTTTTGTATTCGGAAAACTACTCGCAAAGAGCGAGAGAACTCAGGCACTACTCGTTTGTTTTGCCGGTGAAATAGATGTAATTATACAATAAAACGGGTTCTCGTTACTCCGACGGTAATGTGCCTAACGCTAACTGGAACGACGACAAGTTCAAGGTCAATTGGAATCACTCCGACAATCACAATGACAATCTGCGCACCCGTTCCGAAGTCTCTGCATAAAAGGAGTTTTAAAAACTCCTTTTATGTTAAAATATTTTCATGGAAAATAAAAATACAAAAATGATGGGGGGGGGGG
>Ga0209542_10008432_pt1 | contig 19264 bp, 18 predicted proteins | sample RifCSPhighO2_01_FD_184028 | JGI IMG/M metagenome (GOLD analysis project Ga0209542, IMG submission 184028) | Soil microbial communities from Rifle, Colorado - Rifle CSP2_plank highO2_0.1 (SPAdes) (version 2) | ecosystem: Environmental > Terrestrial > Deep subsurface > Rock core/Sediment ...
AGTTTGCGCCAACAAAACCTGTAGCCCCTGTGACAAGAACTTTTTTCATGTATTTAATGGGGGAATAATCATATTTTGGTAAAATTCTTTTCTTGGAAGCAGGGGAGAAAGGTCTTCTATGGGTTTTCCAAAATCGAGCTTAGGAAGCAATTTTGCATTATCAGGGACTAAAACATCACAAATAATAGGACCTTTTTTCTTAAGTATACTTTTTAATTTTCTTTCTATCTGATTATTGTTTTGAATTTGTTCAGAGACTAAGCCGTATGCCTTGGTGATTTTTACAAAATCAGGAACGCTGTATCCAGCTTTTGGTTCAGTAGCTATAAAGTTGCTGTTAAAATATTGTTCCTGAAATTGTTTGATGATTGCATAAGACCGGCTATTTAAAATAAACACTTTGATTGGTAGATTGTAATATTTCAATGTTTGGAGTTCTTGTATATTCATCTGAAAACCACCGTCTCCGATAATGCAAATAACTTCTTTCTTGCCTAATGCAATAGAGGCCCCAAGACTTGCTGGAAATGAATAAGCCATTGGAGAATTCCCCATAGCTGAGAATAATCTTTGACCTTTTTTAAGACGAAACGCTTGTATTGTCCAAGTTAAGTTGCCTCCGCAATCGGTAATAACAACTGCATCCTTGGATAAATGTTTTGAAAGGGTTTCCACAAATACATAAGGATCAACCCAATCTTTCCTTTTTCGCCACTCGTCCAAAACAGCAGGATATTTATTTTTCCAAGCCAAAGCTTTTTTTAACCAAGAGCCATCTTGGATTAATTTATTACTTTTCATTTTTGAAACAAGCTTAGGAAGAACATCCCTAACATCTGCACAAATTGCTATATCAGGTGTAAGTCCTCTACCTTTAAAAAGTTCGGCTCTATCAATATCTATAATAATTTTCTTTGCCTCCCTTGCAAAAGTTTCAGGTTTCCCTCCTGTAATCCTTGTATCCAACCTTGAGCCTATACTTAGAATGCAATCACTGTTTTGAACGGTAAAGTTTGCGCCCCTGTTGCCGTAGACTCCTATTTGACCAATATAGCAAGGATGATCATGGTGTAGGGCATCTATTCCGCTCCATGTTGAAACAACAGGAATTTTTAAAAGGTCAACCAAATTTTGAAAATTCTCCAGCTGATTTGCATAACGGATTGCCCCACCCGCGATAATTACCGGCCGTTTTGCTCTCTTTAAAGCTTCAACGGCTTTTTGTATATTCTGTTTTACTGTTTTTGAATTATCTATATCTAATTTAACTTCTTTTGGGTTAAACTTTCTTAATTTGTTTACGGTTATTTCTGCTCTTTGGATATTCATAGGCATATCTATAAGTACAGGGCCGGGCCTTCCCGATTTTGCAATATAAATTGCCTTTTCCAGGTAATACTTAATGTCTTGAGGGTCTGTTATTTGTACTGCAAATTTTGTAATAGGTTTTACCATTTCCACAATATCTGTTTCCTGAAAACCTATTTGCCTTACTTTTCTATCCCCTTTTGCTTCGGTAGTATTTACCTGACCTGTTATATACAGGGTTGGAGTAGAATCAAAATAAGCACATCCTATTCCGGTTATAAGGTTTGTCATTCCGGGCCCGCTAGTTGCCATGGCAGCTCCGATATTTTTGGTGATGCGCGAGTAAGCTTCCGCAGCCATAGCACCTGCTTGTTCATGCTGTACACAAATGTAGTCAATGTCTGGAGTTTGATCAATTGAATTAACCATATGCATGGATGCGCCCCCAATTATTTGGAAAACATGGTGGACGCCTTCTTTAACAAGAAAGGAAGCAAGGTAATCAGAGAGTTTCATTTTGGTGTAAGTCTATATAAAAGGAAATATGAAGTCAAGAAAGGTTAGTCTTGCAAAAACTTACAAAGTAGTATAAAAATAGGGGGATGGATGAGGATTTAACTCTAAAGTTAGGAGAATTGCAGGAGCGCGATAGGGTAACAGTATTAACTCTTAGGAAAATGAAAGAAAGAGGGGAGAAAGCTGTACTTCTTAGTATTTATGATTTTCCCAATGCTCATTTAGCAGATAGAGCAGGGTTAGATATTATTATAGTGGGTGATTCTCTTGGAATGACTGTTTTAGGCTATAATAATACTCTACCGGTCACTATGGATCAGATGATCTCCCATGTTAGTGCTGTAATGAAGGGGACGAAAAACATTTTTGTTGTAGGAGACATGCCGTTTATGTCTTACCAAACATCCGATGAGCAGGCAATTGAAAATGCCGGAAGATTAATTAAAGAAGGAGGTTGTCAGGCAGTAAAATGCGAAGCCAGTAGAAAAGTTTTAGGAAGAATAAAAGCCATAGCAGGGGCTGAGATTTTAGTAATGGGCCATATTGGCTTAAATCCACAAAAAGTACATGAAATGGGGGGGTATAGAATTCAAGGTAAGACTTGGGAAAGCACGAAAGAGCTTTTGGAAACAGCGCTTCAGTTACAGGAAGCAGGGGTATTTGCACTTCTTTTAGAAGGAATTACAGAAGAGGTGGCCGGTTTTATAAAAGATAAATTAGAAATCCCAGTTTATGGAATTGGTTCAGGGAGATTAGTCGACGGACAGCTTTTAATTAGTCATGATTTATTAAATATGTATTGGGGTTTTCGAAAAGTGCCCATATATATAAAGCGATACCTGCCAGAAAAAAATCATTCTGAGACAATCGGTCATATGATTGAAAATATCTATACCCAATATGTGGGTGAGGTAAAAAGTGGAGAATTTCCTTCAAACGATCATGTACATAAGTTAAAGCTGGAAGACTGGAGACTGATTAAGTCCAAATTAAAGCGTATATCTTAGTTTCCACTCATCATTTTCAATCATCCAAAGATGTGGAGAGCGGCCTTTGTTAATATATTTCCAAAATTCTTCTTCGGATAAACCCATATATTCCAGAATTTGTTTAAAGTATTTAGCAGGAAATTCACTATCAAAGCGTTTTACCAAAGCAACTCCTTCTTCACGGGTAATTTTTTTATTCCTAATTTCTTGTGAGGAGTCATAACTTGCTCTACCAAGGCCAAATTTTATTAAAGTTGTATAGTAGTGGAAAGGATCAATACGATCATCTATGGATGAATATTTTGAATAAGAACCTTCAGTCCTTTCGGTGTTAGGTTGAAAGCCAGTGTGTTCTGATGCATAATAAAAACACTCCTGAGGATCCCATTTTAGATAGTATCCTAAATAATGTACTGTAGTTCCTACTTTTTTAATATCATCTTTATCAGCGGGAAAATAAGGGAGCAGTTCGTTTTCTGATAAGTTGTACTGTTTAATCAAATCTCTAGCACTAACTCCTCCAAGGAAAATATTATCCAAATCTCTAGCATCTTCATAAAATTTAGAATCCATGGTTGGCTTAAAATTTTCTTTAATATTGTGTCCATATTCAGCTTGATTTTCTCCGTAAAAAATAAGCGGCACTTTATATAAAACAGAATTTTTAGGGGCAATATGTCTTTGTCCTACGATAAATGGCTGGAAAGGATGCAGAAGGTTTACGAATGCAAGCTTCGTCAGAAGTCGGTGGATTTTTCCATTAGGAGAAAAAAGAACATTATCAAATCCCGCATGAATCCAGTTCTGAAAATTTCGAAAACCAATATCAGTATAGATATGAGGAGCCCAAGTTACAGTGAGTGGATTCATTTTGTATTTATATTTAAGAACATGGGATGTAAAGGCGCTGTCTTTTCCTCCACTTCCTGGAACAATGCAATCATAATTTCCCTTTTTGCTTCGATAAAAATTACAGAGCTCAATTAACTCTTTTTCTCTTTTTTCCCAATCGATCTCTTTTTCTTTAATATCAGCATACCTACAGGCAGAACAGACACCCTCTTCATCTAGAAGTATGGTTTCTTTGTTTTTGTCCTGCTTATTTTTAAACTCTACAGTAGAGTTGGGTCTTTGGTTAGAGATAATACATCTCCTGCAAAATTTGACATCCTTAGGTAAACCATATAAGACCTTGGGGTTGTGATTATCAGGTAAATATTGATCTAAGTCTTCATCTATACCCACATTAATAAATTGATTCATAGATTGTTAATTATTTCAGAAAAATTCCTATAAATTTTTAATCCTTCAGTTCCACTTTTCTCTGGATGAAATTGTACCGCAAAAACATTATTTTGGGAAATAGCAGAGGTATATTCAATTTTCTCGTATACAGTCTTAGCAAGAATTATCTTTGGATCTTTAGGCAATATATAATAAGAGTGAACAAAATACATAAACTCCTCATCTTTAATTCCAGATAGAAGGGGATCTTTCTTTTGTAATTTAAGAGTGTTCCATCCAATTTGTGGAATTATTATCATTTCATTCTTAGAATTTTTATTCGGGAATTTAACAACTGATCCTTGAAAAATTCCAAGTCCTTTATGATTGCCAAATTCTTCACTTTTTTCAAAAAGAAGCTGCAGGCCTAGACAAACTCCAAGGAAAGACTTTTTTTTATTTATATGTTCAATAATGGGATCGATAAGGCGAAATTGCTGTAGATTTTTCATTGCATCGCCAAAAGCTCCCACCCCAGGAAGTATAAGTGCATCTGCCGAAGAAATATCGTTAGGACTACTTGTAATGGATGCATTTAATCCAACAATTTGGCAAGCATGTTGAACACTAAATAAATTACTTAATTGATAATCTATGATGGCTACTTTTAAATTCGACATTGAATATTACTTTCTATTAAATATTCTTTTATTTTTTGAATATTAACCTTGTCAACATTTGTATAAGAAGTCCCACCTTGAATAAATGCGCTACTTCCTTCCTCCAGTGTTGTATCCACTTTTGAATTTGCCATGAAATCATAATGAAGCATAGAAGCTAAAGAAATGGCACTTGCACCACCTTCCTTTACTGCCTCTCTGATATGCTCCAGTTTACCAGCTCCACCATGCGCCACAACAGGGATAGAAACTGCAGATGTAACTTTTCTTATAAGTTCCAGCTCAAAGCCTTTTCCTGTTCCTTCTTTATCTACTGAAGTTAAAATAATTTCTCCAGCTCCCAATTCTTCCACTTTTTTTGACCAATCAACAACCTCTAATCCGGTTATTTCTCTGCCGTTGTCAGTAAAAGCATAGAAGTTACCATCAGATTGACGTATAGCTTCAATGGCTACAACAATGGTGGATGATCCGAATATTTGCGAAGCCTCTTTGATAAGATTAGGATTTCTTACAGCTGCTGTATTTATAGAAACTTTATCTGCACCTGCCCGGAGAATAGATTTGATATCATCAATAGATCTTATGCCACCGCCTACTGTTAAAGGAATAAAAATCTCCTTAGCTGTTTTTTCAATAATATCATGCAGGCTATTCCGCTCGTATAAAGAGGCAACAACATCCATATATAGAAGTTCATCAGCTCCGGATTCATAATAGTGTTTGGCATATTGCTCTGGTTTTCCTAAAACCCTTAAACCTTCAAGATGGATACCCTTAACAAGATTGGGTCCCTTTATATCTAATCTTGGTATTATGCGTATATACATTTAGTTAATTTATCTTAAATTATTTTGATAAGTTTTTCTTAGGCCTTCCTCAAGATCAAAGCGAGGCTTTTTATGACTAAATTCTATAATTTTTTTATTATCACCAATTAATATATTTTTTTCCTCTATAGCTGGACCATTTTGAGAGTTTATTTTTTTACCACTGACTTTTTCAATAAAAGAAATCAATTCATTTATAGAATATCCCTTGCCTGAACATATATTAAAAGTATCAATTGGTTTGGAAGATAATATAACCAGATCTTCTAAATAAGAAGCAACATCCTCAATAAAAATGTAGTCTCTTATTTGATTGCCATCTCCATTGATAATAAATCTTTTATCATTTAATAGAGCATTAAAAATCTTCTGAACAATACCCCGATTTTTGATATTTCCGTATACATTAGAAAGTCTGGCTATGGTTAAAATAACATTTTGCCTTTTTGCATACTCAGATAGTATATTTTCCTCCTCGAATTTTTTTTGATCATAATCACTTAGGGGATTTAGCTTAGAAGTTTCTTTAAGGGGAGCTTGTGAATCATCGTACAATAAAATACTTGAAGCATAGAGAATCTTTTTTATCCCTGAAGAAAATTCTATTAGGTTTTCTATAACTTTTTTTTCTGGTTGGTGAAGCAAGACAACACAGTCAGCATTATTTACTGTTTCCCCAAATTGTTTTCCATCATTTATAGTATCAACTTGAGAATAGTTGATATTGGATAATTGATTTTGTTTAGGAGGATTTTTAGAAATTACCAGTAAATTAATACCTTTTTTAGCTAAATTTGCACTTAAGTAATCACCTATAAATCCGGTTCCTCCTACCAAGATGACTTTAAAGCTGTCTCTCATACTTCCTAATATGTTATCACTTTTTGTATTGGTGGAAGATTAATAGATTCTAAAATCTCAACAACTTTCTCGGCAACGTTCCCGTTATCATAAGGGTTTAGACCCTTCGCAACAATTTTCTTAAACTCCTCATCAAATAAAGCTTTTTTAATAGCCACTGCTATTGCAGTTTTATCATAAGGGACATCTATTATATTATTGCCTCTTTCTCTAAGCTGTTCCCGACTTCCTATATTAACGCCGGGAATTTTTAAAGAAGGAGCTTCATGGATGGCAGCGGAAGAGTTTCCTACTAACACGCTAGAAACTTTCAGTAGACGTAAGAAATCCTCATAAGGAATATGTGGATAAGCTTTAATGCCAGATTGCTGTATATAATCAACAATTCTTTTTCCGCCGGCATCATTATTAGAATAAATAGTAATTGCTTGAGTTTGGTACTTATTATTAACTTCTTTTACAGCATCAATAGTTTCCTTAATTTGAGAGACTACCTCATCAACTTCAGTTGTGACTGGGTGCTGTAAAATTATAATCAGAGGTTTATTTTCATCAAATCCATATTTTTTTGCCATCTCCTTTTTTGAATAATATTCAAGATTATGAATAGTATCTAAGCTGGGACTACCTACGTTAAAAACATATTTTGGATTTTCTCCTAATTTAATTATACGCTCGGCACTTTTTTCTGTAGCAGCAAAATGAATATGAGCAAATTTAGTCATTGCATGTCTTATAACTTCATCCACAGTGCCGCTGACTTCTCCCCCTTGGATATGAGCTACATGAATATTAAGATGCATCCCTGTTATAGCAGCTGCAAAATTTGCCCCTATATCAAACCCGGAAAAAATAATAGTTGGTTTAAGTTTTGGAAAAATATCAGCAAAGCTAATAAGAGCTCTACCCATCCCCTTAACCATAGAGGCTCCGTCATCCTGATCATCCTCTTCAAAAATGGGAACAACTGCATCTATTTTAAAGCCATCTTCTTCGATAATTTTTCTTGTTTCTCCGAATTTTTTTAAAAGATGCATTCCTGTTACCACAAGTTGTAATTCAAGCTTAGAACTGTTTTGTACAGCCTTCATAATAGGTTTAAGCCGACTATAGTCAGCTCTTCGCTCTGTTACGAATAAAATTTTTCTCTTTTCTGCACTCATTTTGTTAAAACAAATCCTACAGCTCTGTTTCCAAAACCGCCAATAATATAATTTACCAGAATTTCAGATAAATTATTGTCATTTTTGTGTTCTCTGTTTTCAGAGCTGTCAGTTTTAATAACTATCTCTGAAGTTAGTTTAAATCCGGCATTTTCAATAAATTTTTCCCAGTCAGAAAATCTATATTCATGTTCCCCGTTTTCTCTGCGAGTTAAAACTGTATCAAGCGGCCGGAAATTTTTCTTAAGAAATTCTTTACTATAAACAATGTTAAGCATTCTTTCTATTTCTGAATCTGGAGTTGAGTTATTGTGAATCTTATCTATAAAGATAAATCGTCCTCCTTTTTTTAAGACCCTTCTACATTCCCTGAAAGTTTTTACAGGGTCATTGGAGTGATGCATAGAAAACCAGGAAACTGCAAAATCAATGGAATTATCCTTTAACTGAAGATTATCAAAATCTCCCACAACTGAGATTACCTTGTTTGTTTTTTCTTTAAGAATTTTTTTGATCACTATTGGTTGACATAGTTTAACTACATTCTCTACAACCTCAACACTATAGATTTTTTTAACATCGTCCTTTAGAGATAGAGTGGCGGATACGCACCCTACCCCTGCTCCTAAATCTACGCCGACCCCTTTAATTGCTTCCCAAGCTAGGGGAATAAGCTGAAAGGTTTTTACTACATCTTCTGGGTATATATAAACATAATCATTGATTAAAGCATCGTAACCTTTTTGAGATAATTTTTTAGCTAAGAGTTCGTTGCCTATATACTCTTCATTATTAATATCTAAATTAATTTTCCACCTTAAATATTTTGCCACTTTAATTAATATCACTCCATTTAATTTGCATATCCTTTTCTATATTAGTTACAGCAACCTTATTTAGAATATTTTCAAAATCAATTGCCTTTATTTCTCCGGTACCCGGTCTTTTTACCCAAATATTATCTTTGCTAAATTTCTCACCCTTTTTAATATCTTTAATTGATACTACACAAGCATAAGCAAAGTTAATTGTTGGTTTCTCTTCTTTTAGAATAGTTTTTTTGCCCCCTAAAGCTTGATGGATTGCATCTGAACCTAAAATTAAATCTTTAAGTTCTTTAGGATCAATTGAAACAGCAATATCAGGCCCTGGCCAATTTTTATCAGAGGTAAAATGTTTCTCGAGAATAGAGGCTCCCAAGGAAACTGATGCAAAGCAGGTGTAATTGCCGACTGAATGATCGCTTAAGCCGATTACAGCATTTGGAAAATTTTTCTTAAGATCTTCAAGTGCGCCTAATCTTACTTTTTCATATGGAGTTGGGTATAGAGATGTGCAATGTAAAAGTGCGTAGGGGACCTTATATTTTTCTAAAATTTGTACTGTAGCTTTTATTGAGGGAATATCATTCATGCCGGTTGAAAGAATAATTGGTTTTCCAAACTTTGCTATGTGTTCAATTAAAGGATAGTTATTGCATTCCCCTGAGCCAATTTTGTATGCCGGAACATTCATTTTTTCCAATCTATCTGCAGCAGCTCTAGAAAAAGGAGTACACATATAAATCATGCCTTGTTTTTCCACATATTTTTTGAGTTCAATCTCTTCTTCTTCAGAAAGTGCGCATCTTTTTATAATTTCATAAATTGATTCCTTAGTATGTCCGGGAATGACTTTTTTAGCCTCCTGGGTCATTTCATCATCAATAACATGTGATTGAGATTTAACGCACTCGCAACCGGCTGCTTTTGCATCATCAACCATTTGTAGGGCTTTTTTAAAATTTCCCTCGTGATTTATACCAATTTCTGCAATAACAAAAGGTTTATAATCAGCTCCAATTTTTCTGCCAGCAATAGTTATATATGGATTTTTCATTTAATTTATAAGTTTTAACATTTTCATCTAATTACTTCAAGTTTATGTATAATTGACGTGCAATGAAAATAATATTTTTTGGAATGGGTTCAATTGGACACAGGCATGCAGGAATTTTACTTAAAAATTATAATCATGATTTATACGCATATCGTTCTGGAGTAAGCGACAAACCTAATTCTTTAGGAATTAAGGAATTAAATACCTGGGATGAGGTGGAGAAATTAAAGCCAGATATAGCTTTTATTACCAATCCAACCTCTCTACATATAGAAACAGCAATAAAATGTGCTCTGCTAGATTGTAAACTTTTTATAGAAAAACCTATTGGTAAAGATTTAACAGATCTTGATAAGCTTATTGAAATTGTAAAAAACAAAAAGCTGGTTACTTATATTGCTTATAACAGAAGATTTCACCCGGTGATTAAATATTTAAAAGATTTTCTAAAAGATAAACAACCTATTCATGTAAAAGTTGTAAATACCTCCTTTTATCCTAATTGGAGGGAAGGGAGAAATCACCTTGATATATATTCAGCTAAAAAAGAGATGGGTGGAGGAGTGATTTTGGATATGTCTCATGAAATTGACTATATATCCTATCTTCTTGGGGAAATAAAAGAAATCAAAGGAAGTTTTTCTAAAAGGGGTAATCTAACTTTAGATGCAGAAGATTATGCAGACATGATAGTTGAGTTTGAAAACAGTCTTGTGGATATTCATATCGATATTATAAGTAAGTCTCCACAGTGGTATATACAAATTGATTTTACAGATTTAACTATTCTGGGGGATTTAAGTAGTGGTGAAATAAAAGAGTTTAAAGATGGAAAACTGGAAAAAACCTTTAGCTTGGATTATGATAGGGATCAGACATTTAAGGAACAGTTAAAATATTTTTTTGACAACATTGATAATCCGAATATGATGAATAATTTACAGGAAGCAGAGGTTATTTATAGAAAGATCCTCGAATTTAAAAATAAAAATGAATAATATACTCATTACAATTTGTGCAAGAGGCGGCTCTAAGGGCGTAAAGGGAAAGAATATTAGGAATTTAGCCGGCCACCCTCTAATTTATTATACAATAAAACAAGCAATATCCTGGGGGAAAGGTAAACATATTATTACTACTACTGATTCTGAAGAAATTGCCAGTATTGCTAAAGAATCCGGGTCAGAAGTTCCTTTTATGAGGCCTGCAGAGTTGGCACTAGATACAAGTCCAACTATTCCTGTTTTACGTCATGCCCTAAAGATTTGTGAAGAGTTATATAAAGAAAAGTTTGATTTGGTGATGGATTTACCTGTAACTGCACCTGTTAGGAAAATAGAGGATTTTGATAAAGCTCTTAATTTATTTATGGAAAAAAATCCAAAAACTTTAATAAGCGTTGTGCCTTCTCACAGAAATCCGTATTTTAATATGTTGGAGGAAGACTCAGAGGGTAAGATTAATTATTCAAAACCCAATAATAATTTTTTAAGGAGACAGGATTCTCTTCCAGTTTATGATATGAACAATGCAATTTATATTTATAATTCTGATTACCTAAGAGATGAGAAAAACACTAAAGCTGTAAGCGACAATTCAATTGCATATATAATGGATGAGCTAACTAAAATTGATATAGATACAGAGTTAGATTTTCAAATTTTAGAAGCATTAGTAAAGGAAGGTGTTGTTCAAATATGAGTAGCTATCTTGATAAATTTTCTCTTCAAAATAAAACAGCCTTTGTTAATGGAGGAGCAGGATTAATTGGGTCAGAGGTTGCAAAAGCTCTAGCTGAGGCGGGTGCAAAGGTAGTGATTTTAGATATCAATAAAGATAAAGGCAATGAACTTCAAAGGATTCTATCTAAAGAAGGAGAAGTTGTGTTTGAAGTTTTTGATGCAACAGATCTTGAAAATATTGATAGAAATATAGATTTATTAAATGAAAAATATGGAAATATTGATGTATGGGTCAATGCCTCTTTTCCAAGAACTCAGGACTGGGGAGAGAAATTAGAGAATATCCCACTGGCATCTTTTGAAAAAAATGTGGATATGCATCTTAAAAGTTATGCTTGGATTAGTAGGAAGGTTTGTTTAATTATGAAAGAACAGAAACAGGGAAGCTTAATAAATTTTGGTTCTATTTATGGGGTAGTGGGGGCTAACTTTAATATATATGAAGGAACTGAGATGACAAGTGCTTTTGCATATTCTGCTATAAAGGGAGGAATCGTAAACTTAAGTAAATATTTGGCTTCTTATTTTGGATCATCTAATGTTAGGGTTAATACAGTTTGTCCTGGAGGAATTTTTGACAATCAGGATGAAACTTTCGTTAAAGCCTATTCTAAACAAGCACCATTAAAAAGAATGGGAAAGCCTGAAGAAATTGCCTCAGTTGTTTTATTCTTAGCCTCTGATGCTGCCTCCTATATAACGGGTACAGCTATTATGATTGATGGAGGTTGGACTGCTGTATAAGATTAAGGTATAATTTCTGGAATGGACGAATTTAAAAAGTTGTTTAAAAATAAGAGAATATTAGTAACTGGAGGAACTGGTTCTATAGGCAGTGAAATAGTTAGGCAGCTTTTAAAATATGAGCCTAAGCAAATAAGGATTTTTTCTCGGGATGATTCAAAACAATTTTTTCTTCAACAAGAATTAAATGATGAGAAAAATAAAGATATATTACGTTTTTTACTTGGAGATGTTCGTGATAAAGATAGGTTAGATAGAGCCTTCAATGATATAGATATCGTATTTCATGCAGCAGCATTAAAACATGTACCTTTTTGTGAATATAACCCTTTTGAGGCAGTTAAAACTAATATTTCCGGTACACAAAATATATTGGATTTGGCAATAGATCATAAGGTAGAAAAAGTAATTGCAATTTCAACAGATAAAGCAGTTTATCCAACAACAGTTATGGGTATTACAAAACTTATGATGGAAAGGCTTGTAGTTTCCGCATCTAATTATTCTGGTCATCCTGAATTAAAATTTGCTATTGTCCGCTTTGGAAATGTAATAAACTCAAGAGGCTCGGTTATACCTCTGTGGATTAATCAAATAAAAAACAGAAGGCCAATTACAGTGACAGACAAAAAAATGGAGAGATATTTTATGAGCATTGCTGATGCAGTTACGCTTGTGTTTGTGGCAGCTGCGGAGATGTTGGGGAACGAAATATATGTTCTTAAAATGCCTAAATATAATATATATGATTTGGCTAAAGAGGTTATAAAACGTTTTGGTAACGGCAGTAAATCTAAAATAAAGTTTATAGGTGCAAGAGAAAGAGAAAAAGTAAATGAAAAATTATTCACCGAGGAAGAAGAAGAATTAATGATTGACAGGCCCCCTTTTTACATTATTCAACCAAATAAGGAAACTCTTAAAAAGAGGTTGGATAAATATAGAGATAATGGATTAGCAGATTATCCTAAAACAGCTGATATTTTTGAAATTCTGATGGAAAAAGATTCTTCGGCGACCCAATTTTAATTTATGTCCAGTTCTCAAACGATGCAAGAGAAAGTAGTTAGGAGCGGTGTGGTCGCTATTATCCTGACTTTTTTAGGCTCGGTTTGTGCCTATTTAGTAAGAATTTTATATTCTCATACATTAACTATTGAAGATTATGGTCTATTCTATGCAACTTTTGCTTTAGTTAATGCTGCTACTGTATATACCGACTTGGGTTTTGGATACTCCGTTGCATATTTTATGCCCAAATACCTTAAATTAAAAAGTTACTCTAAAGCCTGGAATATTTTTATCTACGGCCAGGTAATCTCTTTAATTATGGCAGTGATTTTATCTGTTATTTTTGCTTTTTTTGCTCCCTTTTTGGCAAAAAATTATTTAAAGGTAACCGGTTCTGAGAATCTAATTTATGTATTTTGTATTTATCTTACTGCATTCGCAGTTATCAATGGATTGATTTTAATTTACAGCAGTTTACAGAAAGCAAAATACTACTCTTCGATTACTCTTTCTAGATGGTTATTTACCCTTATTTTTTCCGTCTTTTTCTTTCTGTTTGATCTACCTAATGTTATCTTTTATGCAGCAGCTTGGGCCTTTGGGCATATATTGACGGTTGGTATTTTTCTATATTTACTCCATGCAAATCATTCTTTCTTAACTAATAATAAAATTGTTTGGGAGATGAAAACATTTAAACTGTTGTTGACTATGGCACTTCCTGCTCTAGCAGAAACTGTTATTTCTATTGTCATTATAACGGATACATTTTTTTTAACGCTCTTTAAGGGCGTAAAGGAGGTTGGTATCTATAATATAATTTATCCACTTGCCTTTATTCCCGTTATTTTATTTTCTCCGATCAATACTCTTTTATTACCCATGGTTTCACATTTGATGGAAGGAGAAAAGCATAGTTTGAAATATTTGTTGCAAAAGATTTTAGAAATAATACCCTTTATGGGACTATACTTTGCTTTATTTTTAGCAATATCCCCATCCTATATTGTGAGCGTGGTATTTGGACAAAAGTGGTCTGGTTTGGTGGAAATCCCCTTAACTGTTTTGTCTGTGGGTACAATAGCAATTCTTTTGAACGGAATCTTAGGAGCTGTAATCTTAGGTATAGGGAAAGTAAGAGAAAGGTTAAAAGTAGCTGCTGCGATGGCAGTTATAGGGGTAGGACTTAATGCCTTTTTAATTTGGTATTATGGGGTGTTGGGAGCTACAGTTGCCATAAGTATAGCTGCTTTAATAATTAGTGCCATGTATATAAAGATTTTAAAGAGTAGTTTAAATTTTTCTATCCCTGTCCTATTCTATTTAAAGCTGTTAATATTTTCCATAACAATCTATATATTAGTGAAATATCTTAATATACAACCTAGCAACTGGTTCGAATTTATTGGGTTTGGATTTATCTATACAATAATTTTTTTATTATTTGGCTATCTCATTAAGCTTATTGATAAAAGATTAGTAGGGTTATTGTTGGGTAAAAAGTTTTAATCTTCTTTTTCCGCCTCCATGCAAATTGCATCATTTAACCGTTCAGGTTGTTCTAGCTTTTTTATATCATATATTTTACTTTTATTTACTTTTCTTTTTTTGATTTTTTTAAATCCGAATTTTTTAAGGTAATAACGTAAGGAGTATTCATCATACATCCATTTATGCGAATCAGTATCATTTAGTTTGCTATATACGTAATGTATAAAATTTTTGGGGGTGCTAGGTTGTTTTATATGCAATCTTCCCATGAATCTGTCGGCATTTGTTTCCCACTCATCTTCTATAACTTTTTGATTTGACAGATAATCTTTTGAAAATGCTTTTAGATCTGGAACAATAATTCTCACAATCCCTCTAGATTTTAGAACACGACCGCATTCTTTTAGTAGTTTTTTCGCCTGCTCCAAATAAAGATGTTCAAGGATATGGGATGAATAAATACAATCTATAGAATTATCCTTGAATGGTAAGGGTTTGGTTAAATCATGCATAAGAATATTTTTTGGCCAGGAAATGTCCAGTAAATTTTTATTTACAAGACCGGTCATCTTTATTAATCTGCGAAGAAAAGGATATTTTGCCAACCATGCATTCCAGGAGCTGTCTATATTTATCCAATCTAAAGGTGCAACTGTACCACATCCCAGATGCAGTTTTTTTAATTTTGTCATAATTGTTATTTTTTCTTTCTAAATCTTCCCATTAACCCAGGCGACTTTTTTTTAGTATTAATCCAGGCTTGTAAAGGAGAACTATCCTTACGAATGATAAATGTAAAATCATTACCCTGATTTCTTGCTAACAAATTCAATATTAAGGCCACCAAATTCATGATAGATTTGCTTAGTTGTTTACCTAATAATTTTGTTACAGCGTTATTCCCCAAATACTCGCCTGGTTCCAGATAAAAAGGGTAATAATGAAAGCTTCTAAAAAAATTAATTTTATGAATTTTCGTTGGATCATAACTGTTGATAGTTTTTTCAACTTCCCTTGTTGTCCAGCGGTAGATAAAGTTTGGTATTGTTGAGTCATTTAATCCACCGCCTCTTTCCGTTACCGCACCGGTTTCATAATCAAATGCCAGATTGAATTTGATCATTAGACGTACTAACAATGAATCCTGAGCTTCATGAACAATTACAGCCTTTTTGGCAACACGATACATTTCGGTAAGTGCTAGGTGAGGAGAGTCGCAATGATGCAATCCTGCATTGACTATTGCAACGTCAAAAAAATGATCGGCAAAAGGAAGGTGTTGGGCATCGGCTTGTCTGTATTTTTTAACCTTCGGCAAATCCTTATAGGCGGATGTTATCAGATAATTGGTAAACTTCAATTTCTTTAATACCATATCATCGTCATTACTGCCACAAATCGCCAATACTTTATCTTTACGATTAATCCAGCCAAGATCGATAATTTTTTTCAGTAATGTTACTTGATCCATATTAATTGTGATATATTAACATGGTTAGAAGCGATCTTCTATTGTGTATTGTTGTTTCCTAATTTGGGAAGGTTTTGTATATAATCATATTATGAAAAAAATATTTATTTACTTTTTCCTTTTCCTGTTTTCTCTTTTGGTAATGATTTCCTCCGGGGTAGTGGATTCTCAGGATGGATTTCAGTATCTGGCTGTTGCCAGAAATATCTATTATAAAGGAAAACCCACCTCTCCTCATTATGAATTTAACACCCGTCAGAATGTTCATATGCCGGTGGTGCTGGGTAAAGATGGTGAAAGTTACGGTTTTACCGGTTTGGGGTTTTCCCTCGCCTTGGTTCCGGCAGTTGCTTTAACTGATTTAGTATATAAAATTTATAATGTTACACCTCCAGTTCATTTTCCTTTAGAGAATGATTGGTTAATACTTTTAACTGCTTCTTTTACCAATGCTTTTTTTGGGACTATCTTAGGCGTGATATTGTTTAAATATTTTCTTGTCCTGAATTTACGAATAAAGCAAGCATTTTTTTTAAGTATAGTTTCCATTTTTGCCACTAATTTATTGGTATACACAAAACACATCAATGCTCATATGATGTTTATTACATTTTTAACATTAACCTTTCTACTGATAAAGCTATATTCTTTAAATAGAAAAAGGGTTTACCTAATATTTTCCGGAATCTCATATGGGATTTTGAGTATTATATACAATCCTACCTTTATTTTGTCATTTTTACCCCTGGTTTTGTATTATCTTTTATTAACCAAACCAAAGTTCAAAAATAATAATATCAGGTCCGTTGTAAAAGACTCGTTTTATGTCCTAATTGGTTTTATTCCTTTTGCATTAATTTTTATTTGGTTTGAGAACCTACGGGCTTTTGTCAATACCAATATCAATTATGCCAGCCCTTCATTTTATAATGCATATGCAGATCACCTTACTAAATTCCCGGTGACTATTTTAATAGAAGGTTTATACGGACAGCTTTTTAGTCCGGGAAGAAGCATATTTATCTACTCTCCACTTCTTTTAATAATTATTTTTTTTTGGTTTAAGATAAAAAAAAGCTTACATCCAGAAACTTTTGCATTCCTTCTACTTTCAGTAATTTATATTCTCTTTTATACAATGCAGTACTCGGTAGGTAGTACAGATCAAGGGTTGGCTGCGCTCTGGCATGGTGAAAACAGTTGGGGACCTAGATATCTAACACCTCTTATACCATTAGGAATGTTGATAGTGGGAAATATCTATATAACTTTATCAAAGAAAATAAAATACATTATATTCTATCCCTTGGCTTTGGTTGGAATTTATATTAGTTTGCTTGGTGTTTTGATTCCCTATCAAACTAAATATCATAATTTAGAAAAGAAATTTTTTCTCAACGGAACCGAATATACTGTTTTTTCTTATTCGAATCTACTTCCAAGATATACGCCAATCCTTAACATTTCAAAAAATCTTATTAAATTAGGGCAAAATTTCCCCAAAACTTTTGACCACGGAGTATTCAATGTAAAATTTTATGACGGAATAGATTTTCCGTTTAATGTTGGTCCAGAAAGATGGAGGGCAATAGAAGGTGATGGTTATATCTCATTTGACAACAACAGCAAAAATCCTGTTTCAGAAATTTCTTTAGGACTAATTAATCACCCTATTGGTGAATCCTCATCCTCTGCAAGTTTACATCTTTATTTAAACGATATACCCTTACTTGCAGAACCATCCAGAATGGCTGTAACGGAGAGAAATCTACTCATGGTTCCCATCAAAAAAGAATTAGTTTTTGACAAAGACAACAAATTAGTGGTCCAGGTAAGGTATGATGAGCCTAAAGTATTAGAAACAAAAGGGCAAATTTTAGGTTTACAATTCTTTGAGATAAACAAAAACAGAATAAATATGGAAAGCATAGATGTACCTTATGTATCGGCCTTGGGTCCGAAAATTGCAGGTGTAACTTACCAAAACTGGGGTGGAACAAATGAACAAGTTCTTGGCTTCGCCAATAAAGACCCTTGGAAATATTATACATACCCAAGCTTTTGAAAGGTTACCTGATTTTTGGTGGATAAGAAACTTGTATTATTGGGATATACCTAAGAGTTGGATACTGATACCTCTTGCCTTAAACCTATTGCTACTTGCGTTCGCAGGATTTAAGTTAAAAAGGGAATTATTCAAGTCTTTTGGGTAAGAATATTATTGTTAATGCAACAGATAAAAGAAGAACATTTGATATAATTGAGCGAAGGTAAAGTAAGCATGATTTATAGATACTTACTATTCTTATTCTACATATTAAATCATCCACTAAATAAGGATCATAAATTTAAAACTCTTATGAAAATTTTCTGGTGGAAAGTGAATAATATTTTTTTTCATTTTCCCATTATAGTACAATTAACTCCAGAGATTAAATGCATATGCCGTGCAAATAATTCCGGTTACGGAGCGCTTGTTGCTTATAATACACTTCCCGAATATGGTGAAATGATGTTTCTTCTAAATTCATTAAAACAAAATGATGTATTTATCGATGTAGGTGCAAATATTGGAGTTTTTTCTCTTCTTGCTTCTTCCAAGATTACTAATGGAAAGATATATGCATTTGAACCATCTAAGAGTATATTACCGAATCTATATCAAAATATATTTCTTAATTCCAAAAAAGATACAATTGAGGTAGTAGAAAAAATAGTGTCTGATAAAGTTGGAACCCATCTCTTTTATACTCATGATATACCAGACTATAATCATATTTCTAATACTGATAAAAAGTCAGGAAAAGTCTTAAGAATTTTAGCTACAAGCTTAGATCGCTTTATAGCTGAAAATAAAATTACTCATATAAAATTAATTAAAATAGACGTAGAGGGAGCAGAATTTTTGGTATTAAAAGGGATAAAAAAGAGTTTAGCTGCAGGATTAATAGATGCATTAATAGTGGAGGTGAATAAGGAGGGTATGAGAGAATTTGGGTTTTTGCCGGATCAAATATTTAATTACTTAACAGATTACGGATTTAAGTTATATTATTTTGATTTTAATTATAAGCTAAAAAAATTAGAAGATAACTTAGATGACGTCAGGAATATAATTGCTGTTCGAGAATCACAAAACATCAGGTCTTTTGAGTAAGAATATGATGATATTTTTCAAATAGCTCTGTCGGTGAACCGTCAGCCAGCATTTTTCCGTGATCAAGCAAGATAACCCTTTCACAAAAATTTTTTACGGATTGTTCACTGTGACTAATAAAGATAATAATTTTATCGCCTTGTTTCTTAAACTCTTTCAGACGGTCTAAACATTTTTTTTGAAAGGCAGCATCTCCAAC
>Ga0209542_10008433_pt1 | contig 19264 bp, 23 predicted proteins | sample RifCSPhighO2_01_FD_184028 | JGI IMG/M metagenome (GOLD analysis project Ga0209542, IMG submission 184028) | Soil microbial communities from Rifle, Colorado - Rifle CSP2_plank highO2_0.1 (SPAdes) (version 2) | ecosystem: Environmental > Terrestrial > Deep subsurface > Rock core/Sediment ...
ATAAATTTACCGTCCTGGATATCAATTTGAAAAGTATCAAAGTATGGACTGAGTTTATTAAATAGATCTATGAACTCGTCGACTGAATAATTTAAAGGAGCAGGAATTATTTTCATCACTATATTTTATCATTAAGAGCCTTATACATGTTACAATTGGTTTTATGAATAAAGTTGAGGTCCTAAAACTACTGTCTGATTTCATCGCTATCCAGTCTGTCTCTGCCGATTCAAAACGCCAAAGTGAGACATTAAAAGCGGTGGGATTCTTAAAAAGTAAACTCATAGAATTAGGATTTGATGTGAAGTTAATGAAAAAAGATAATTTCCCGCCATTAATAATTGGAACTTACCATATTGATGCCGATCGATACCAATATGGTAATAAGAAGACAATAGGCATTTATGGACATTATGATATTCAACCTGAAGATCCGGTTAACGAATGGAAAACGCCGCCTTTTAAATTAACTGTAAGAAATGGAAAAATGTATGGGCGGGGTGTCGCAGATAATAAAGGTCATGTGATTCAAAATCTTACTTCGATTAAACGTTTAATCGAAGTAAATAAGCTAAAAAATAATATTGTGTTTATTCTGGAGGGAGAAGAAGAAGTTGGGAGTGAAAATTTTGATGAAGAGATATTCTGGAAAGGGCTTGGTGCTCTAAATAAGATTTACTCGCCATAGTTAATGTCATTCAAGCAAGCGAGGAACGAGCGCGTCCAGAATCTTACAACGATTCTGGAGTCACTTCGTTCCCCAGAATGACGATAAGTTAGACATAAAATTATTTAAATGGATAAAGACTTATCTTATTACGTAGGCTTTTCGCACTTTATAGGAATCGGGCCTACGCGCTTTTCTGCATTAATGAAACATTTTGAAAATGTTAAAAAAGCTTATTTGGCAAATAAGCAGGATTTAACGGAAGTTATTGGATTGAACTGGGCAGAAAAATTTGTCAAATTCCGCAGCCTCTTCGATCCGGTAAAAAAACTGGAAGAAATAAAACAAAAAGCCATTACAGCTATTCCAATTGGTCATAAACAATATCCAAAACCATTGCGAGGAATGGCCGATCCTCCTATTTGTTTATATATTAAGGGAGATATAAACAATTTTGATTTTGAAGAAGATCTATGTTTTGGAATTGTCGGAACCCGGACACCTACGACTTACGGGCAACAAATAGCCTCTAAATTCAGCCAGGAATTAACCGAAGCGGGATTTGTCATAGTTTCCGGTATGGCTATAGGAATAGACTCGGTAGCTCATCAGACCACATTAAATAATGGCGGAAGAACAATTGCTTTTCTTGGTTGCGGTGTTGATATCATCTACCCGGCTGTTAATGCAAATCTTTATCACAGGATAATAAATAAAGGCGGATTAATAATTTCGGAATTTCCTCCCGGCGAAATGGTTGTTAAAGGTCTCTTTATAGCCAGAAATCGGCTAATATCAGGACTATCCTTGGGAGTATTGATCGCAGAAGGCGCAAAAGATTCCGGAGCGATGATTACTGCCCGCTATGCAGCAGAACAAGGTAAAGAAGTATTTGCTCCTCCCGGACCGCTTAATTCTGAAATGTCCGAAGCTCCCAATATATTATTAAAACAAGGTGCAAAATTAGTTACAGGTATTGGTGATATTTTAGACGAATTTAATATCAGAATTGTTCCTAAGAAAAAAGAAGAAATCGAAAAAGAACTGAATGAAGCTGAAAAAAATATATTTGCAATTTTGCAGGATCAACCTTTGCTTTCGGATGAAATTTCTTCCCAAACAAAGGTATCTATCGATAAAATATTAAACATACTTTCTTTACTGGAAATTAAAGGTATCATCGAAAAAAACAGCGAAGGAAAGTATCAGATCAAGATGTAAAATTTTCCCCTCCGTCATCCTGAGCGATTAGCGAAGGATCTATCTCAATTTAATCGGGAATATTTTACGCTTTGCTAGATTCTTCACTCCGCTGCGCTCCGTTCAGAATGACAGAGTGTAGTCTGTAGTATAAAATTAGAGAGTGAAAAGAGAGAAATTACTGCTAACTTTAGTTTTAATAATTATTTTTTTAGTTCATTCTGGTTATATTAATAACGGTTTTACCTGGTTGGATCACGGAGACATTGAGGGAGGCAGGGCGGTTTTACCGCTTTCAAGATTGCAGCAGGCATTTTTTACCCGCTTTGGAGAGACAAATTTTTACCGTCCCTTGGTTACTATTTTAAATAGTACAGATGTTCATCTCTACGGAAGATCGGCTCAGGGTTTCCATCTAACAAATATATCTCTTTATTTGTTGGTAGTAGTCGCGACTTTTTATTTTGTCCGCACTTTTTTTGAGCTTTCTAAACGGGAGAGTCTTTTTATAGCTTTTGTAGTAGGTATTCACCCTCTGACTATTCTTCCGGTCGGAGCTATATCTTATCGGCAGGAATTACTAACTGTTATGTTTACATTTGTAACTATTACAACTTATCTAAAGTTTTTTGAAACAAAGAAAAGAATCTGGATTATAGTATCTTTATTTTTCTGGCTATTAGCACTTTTTTCCAAAGAAACCGCCTTATTTTGGGTTCCTGGTCTTATTTTTATATGGGAATCGAGTCAAGGGTTTGAAAATTTACGTCAGCAGTTCAAGTATTTTTTAGCTTTTTTATTTACGGCTATTTTTTATATTATTCTTCGTATCCAAACAGTTCCGGAATTTTGGACTGAACAGTCGCAAAATTTAAATCTAAATGAAGCAATAGGAACGAGATTGTCAGTATTTTTGTCGCAACTTTTAAATATTATTGTTCCGTTTCAGTCCGGGTTAAGCGATGCTACCCTGATTACAAAAATAACAACGGTGAAGCCAATACTTGCGATTTTAATCTTATTTGCAGGTTTAATCTTAGTTTTAAGAAATAAAAAAAATTCAATTTTATTCAGGCTGGTTTTTTTTGTGTTAATTATGTTGTTACCTGCACTTTCAATTATTCCCTTGCCCAGATTTAATTCTCCGCATTATGGTTTTATTGCAGCTCCGGCTGCCGGAGTTATTGTTATTTTGATCGCCGGATTTATTACTAATAAATTGGCAAAGTCAGTGTTTTTGATATTTATCAGTACTTGGCTGTTAATTATGATTGTAAGTACTTTCAGGGCGGGATTTCAATTCAAAGATGACTTCACTTTATTTAATCCTGAGGTTAAAAAAGACAATAATTTTAAGGAAGGTCATTTTTATCTGGGAGATTATTATTTACGCAGGGGTAATTTTAAAGAGGCGGAAAAACATTTGGAAGTATCGCTTCAAGAAAATCCAAAGCTTATTGCTTTTGTTGACCGGTCAGCAGCTATGACAAATTTAGCCGGAGCCTATCTTGCCCAACAAAAATTTGGCAAAGCCGAAAAATTATTAGAAGAATTAATCAAAAAAAGTTCAGGCAACAATCGCTTAATGGTTCTTTACAACCTGGCGGTAATCAGCGAACGTAAAAGTGACTATGAAAAGGTGGTTAATCTTTTAAAAAATGAAGTAAATCAATGGCAAGAACCTCAACCTCTTCTTTTGTATGTAAAAGGCTTAGTCAAAATCGGAAGGGAATCAGATGCAGACAATATTCTCAAAAATAAATTATTTGTAATAGACAAGCAAAAACGCCAAGAAATTATTCAATCAGCTCGTTAAATCAAACCTCTTTGTCAATTTTTTTAAGACGGCGAAGGTATTTTTCTTTAGGGAGAGGTTTGGTACTTAAAAAAATATCAACGAAGTGTTTAGCCTTTTCAAAATCAATATAATCAGACGGAAGGGCAAGCATATTTATATGGTCATGTTCCCGCATGTGTTTGACCTGATGCTCATTGAAAGCTAGACCACAATAAATACCTTTCGATCTATTGGCAGCAACTGCTATTCCATTACCTGAGCCACATATCCCAATCCCTAAAAATTCTTTTGGATTTTGCAACACTGCCTGAGTAACTTTATTAGCAAAATCTGGATAGTCATCTTCAGCGGTAGCATCATAATCATATGCTCCTAGATCTTCCACTCTAATGTTTTTTTCCTGTATATATTCAATCAGTTTATTTTTGAGTTCAAACCCCCGGTGATCAGCAGCGATAAAGATTGTCATGTAAAATAGATTACCATATGTTCGACACCCATTGTCATCTAAATTTCAAGGCCTTCGAGGGAAGAGTAGAAGAGGTTATCGATAATGCCAAAAAAGCAGGTATCAATTCTATTGTCGTTCCCGGCACGGATCTAGAGTCATCTAAAAAAGCGGTTGAGATATCAGAGAGGTTTGATCAGGTTTATGCTGCTGTTGGGATTCACCCACACCACGTGTTTGAAATACAATCGAACAACGATTCTGGGCAAGCCGGAATGACTAAAGAAATGCAGGAAATAGAAAAGTTGTTAACGCATAAAAAAGTAGTTGCGATTGGTGAGATTGGTTTGGACAGGCATTATTATAACAAAACAAAATACCCGGATTATAAGATTGACGAGTCTTTTTTGGAACTGCAAAAGGATTTTTTAAGGAAACAAATTGAACTGGCGATTAAATACAAAAAGAGCATTATTTTTCACAACAGAGAGGCAAGAAAGGATTTCTTAGAGACATTAACTGATTACCGATCACTGATAACCGATTACCGCTGCGTTTTTCACTGTTGTGAACCTGACCAGGCGCTTCTGGAATATGCAATAAGACATAAAATATTCATAGGAGTCGATGGGGATATAACTTACCGCAAAGATAAACAGGAATTTATAAAAACAGTTCCTTTAAAGATGCTTGTTTTAGAGACTGATTCGCCTCTTTTACTGCCGATACAGTTGAGAGGTGATAACAAAAGAAGACCTGCTAACGAACCGAAAAATCTAAAATTAATTGCAGATTTTATAGCAGAAATAATCGGAATTAAAGTAGAAACTTTAGAAAAAATAACAGTGGAAAATAGTGGGAAATTATTCAAAATTGTCTAAATGTATTATTAAAAAATTAATTTTTAACCTTAGTGGTTTAATTCCTCGCAGCTTGTTGCGGGATATATAATTTTTATTATGAAAATATTTTAACTAAGAATAATTCATGATGGTTTAAATACAATGTATTTTGTGGTAATATAGGATTGTTAAATTATTGATATGATAAATAGGATCATTTTATGATAGAGGAAGAATTATTAATCTCTGACAATAGAAAATCATTACCAGAAGACATAGTCGAAAGATTATCAAATGTAGCTCCAGGAGTAGATATAATCGGAGTAGAAAGGGTATTTAACTCATACTTTGAACAAAAAGCTACTGGTATTCAGATAGGATCCATGATGACAGGTAATGCATTAATTTATATTCTAGGCGGCTTGTCATTATTACAATTGCATCCTACCTTATCAGGTATTATTGGAACAAATAAAGATACTTTTACAATTAAGACTATAGCTACATTGGGTACTTTATTCATTCAATCCTGGAGAGGGTCTAATCCGGGACCCTCCGCAATTAAATATGCCAATCACAGAATTCAAAAAGATTTAGAACAATTACTTAAAGCAGAAGGGGTTATTAAAGCAATCAAATAATTTAATTTCTATTAAAGCCAATTTTAAGCTCAATTTATAAACTAAGAGTCAGATTTTGATTAAAAATGGGCTCGGCGCAAACCTAAAATTAACAATTCAGATCGTTACAAGACTCTATCTATCACAAAGTAGGCCAGAGTTAGCCGACCAGTGCCTAAAATCCCAATACTCCAATCTCAACTACCAGATCATCGACTCTTGTAAGTCTGTCAACAGTCGGAGAGGTCAATTTTTCATTAGCATCAGCTGTGGTAACATAGAGGAAGAAGCGGTGATAGACTTCAGGTTGAGGCGTTATGGATACGGGTAATACTTGATCAAGAACAGCTCTGTCCAACAGTCCTACTTTAAGAGTAGAAGATGAGAGTTTATTAACTTCTCTTGTCAGTTCTATTGTTAATCCGGTTTTTTCGGCTGAATTCAGGCCGGCTTTTTCTGCAACATCATTAATAAATTCGTTCAGATTATTTTTATTGACTGCAAATCCTTTAGTTTCTTTTTTAAGCTGATCAAACGTGGGTTTAAATAAACTTTTATCATATTCATAATAGAGTTTATTTCTTACTAAACCGTTGGAGAATGTAAGTTTTTCTGCATCCGCCGTAAAATTCCAGACTTTTTCTTTGGAAAGCGGCGGGTCGGAGTAAGTTAAGCCTTGTTTAACCAAGCTAACCGACATTTTTTTAGTTGTGTCCGGGTAAACGTAGACAAAAGGCGAACCTGTGGATACGTGATAACAAGCCGTTTGTATATTTAAATCCGGGGGAACACCGCAGACAGTCGGATCAACCTTGCTTTCTTTACAGGCTCTGGCAACGACAGCCCATAGCTCGACTTTGAGATCGGCTATTCTTTGTGCGTCTACAACCTCACCTGCAGGAGGCACATAATACCAGGTTCGTGGCGGGGTATTGGGATACCAGCCGATATATCCTCCGTTAGCAAGTGTATACATCTGGGTTAATCCTGCACAGGCAAGCGCATTTTTTGGATTAGGAGCAGGACTCAACCAGTTAAATGTACCGTATTGTAAAGTACTTCCCTGTCCGGGAAAAACTGTCGGTGCCGAATTTTGTGCAAACACACCAAGGGTATTTACCTGTTTTAATGCGGGAACAGTCTGTACGAACTGTGCTTGATACCCGGAATTAAGCGTGGTTGTCCCCCTGAAAAGATAATAAGGATAAAGAGTAGTTTGGCTTTTTTGATTGATATCATCGATATAAGTTAAGATAACATCTGTGACAACCGCATTATCTCCAACAGCCTCACTGTTGGGGAAAACATTCATGGATTCGAATACTCCTTCGCCCGTTGGTTTGACTAAAGAAAAAGAGGTTTTTCCGGTTTGTACTTCTGCAAATGCCTCTTCAGGTGTTTTTAGGGTTTGAGCGGATTCTTTTACCTGGGTTTTTGCCAGAATTTTTACATTTGACATTACTGATAGAATAGTGTTGTTATCATCAATTACTGCTACAGTAATGGTATTAAAGTCATTAGGTCTCATTTTTCCCTCAAATCCGTCCGAACTCCAGGTAATATCCGGATCATCAGGCGCAGTTGCTTCAACAACTCCCAGCTTAACATCAGCGAGTCTTTCTGTTTCTTCAAGGTTTAGGGCGCCGACCGGATTCAGAATAGGTAGACCGAGCTTTTCCCAGCTGCGGTGTAATTCAACAAAGGTTACTTCCGGATGACTCTCTCTTTTATAAGTTGCGGTTACTTCAAGAGTATCGTCCATTAAACCCATTTTATTAAGAAAAGATCTGGCTGCACTTTCAGGATTAGATCCTCCTGAAGGATAGCCCAGTTCCGACGCAAAGAGGAATACTCCGTTAGTTTTATTAAATGAAAGCATTGTTTGCTGGTCTTCTTCCTGATTTGTAACTAAGACAAGATTTACTCCGTCGTCAACAACGGAATTTTTAAATCCTATTTTTGTCGCGATATCCAAAGCCTCACCGGTAGTATAGGAAGTTTTCAGATCAGACAGTTTTACCGAGGTTGGAAGAGAAGGTAATTCTGCCTGGAGAGTATAACCTGCGAACTGGGCGCGAGGTAAAGGTAAACTGAGAGGCGGTTGACCCACATTATTATTTTGATTTTGTGATCGGTTGGCCAATTCTCTTATCTTTTTCTGCTTATTTAATAAAGTGACAAAAAGTACAAGAAGAATTACCAAAGTTCCAGCTAGTATATAAAATACTCTTTTATCCTGAAGTTTATGAAAGTTAAAGCTCATTAAATAAGACTAACACAAAATAAATTTAATTGTCAAATGAAAAGCAGTTTTGCAAAACTTCACAAGTCTTGACACAAGTCATGCTGAACGATGAGTTTTGGAGTGAAGGATCTAGCGAAGCGTAAGCTTAAAATCTACGCAAAGCTGGATTCTTCCCCTTCGACAAGCTCAGGGTCAGAATGACACTTTAATACAGTTTTGTCAAGGACAGTGAACTCTTACGCAGTTTTTTTCACTTGTTAGAATCCCAAAACCCCCAATTCTATCATCATATCATCAACTCTTTTTAATTTTTCTATATTCGGGGAAGTTAATTGTTCATTTGGATCAGCCTCAGTTACATAGAGGAAGAAGCGGTGATTGGTCTTTGGTTGCGGTGTGATTGAGACGGGTAATATTTTATCTATGATTTCTCTGTCTAAAAGTCCGATTTTAAGATTGGCCGATGATAGCTTTTTAGTTTCTCTGGTTAATTCGATCATCAGTCCGGCTTTTTCCGAAACATTTAATCCGGCCTTTTTGGAAATAGAGTTAACAAATTCCGTGAGTTTACTTTTTTCAGTAAGAAAAGCCCGATTATTATTTTTTAGTTTATCAAATTCCGAATTGAACACTTTTTTATCATATTCATAATAAAGCTTACTCTTGATTAAGCCGTTTGAAAATATAAGGTTATTATCGGGAGTAAATGTAAAATCCCAGGAATTCTCAGTTGATGCGGGAGGATCGGTATAGGTTATAAAATCTTTGGGTAAATTTACCTGTATTTGTTTGGTAGTTTTTGAATAGACATAAATTATGGGCGAAGTTGCGCCGGCAAAATAGCAAGCTGTATCGAAGGAAGTGGTAGCTTGATCAAAGCCGCAGATATCAGGATCAGCAAGGCTTCCCTTACAGGCTTTTGCAGCTTCCCAGCGTAATGTTGTCTTGACTTCGTCAATTCTGGCTTGGTCTACTGTTTCTCCGGGTGGTGGAACATAATACCAGGTTCGGGGTTTTGTATTTGGATACCAGCCGATATATGCGCCGTTCGGGAACTGGAAAATTTGGGTTAACCCTGCACAGGCGAGTCCGACTTTTGGATTGGGCGCAGGACTTAACCAGTTAAATGTTCCGTATTGTAAAGTGCTTCCCTGTCCCGGGAAGACAGTCGGCTCGGAATTTTGGGCAAATATTCCAAGCGTGTTGATCTGTTTTACTGCCGGAACCGTTTGGACAAATTGAGCATCATAACCCGAGTCTAAGGTTGCCGTACCCCTGAAAAGATAATAAGGGTAAAGTGAATTCTGCGAAGTTTGACCAAGCTCATCAAGATAAGTTAAGATGACTTCACTGACTTCGGCATTTTGGGAAGCGGCCAGACTATTGGGAAATACACTGGCTACATCAACCGTTCCCTCGCCTGTCGGTTTGACCATCGAAAAGGACACTTTTCCGCTTTTCATTTCTTCAAAAGCCTCTTCGGGAGTTTTGAGAGTTTCAGCTCCGGATTTGCTCTGACTTTTACTCAAAACTTTGATATTTGAAGTTGCATTTAAAATTGTATTATTGGAATTGTTTACTGCGACGGTAATGGTATTAAATCCATTCGGCCTTACTTTTCCGGTATACCCGTCTGAGCTTGAAGTAACATCCGGATCATCCGGAGCGGCCTTTTCCAAATAACCCAATTTTAAGTCTGTAAGATTTTCGGTTTCATCCAAATTCAAAACTCCCAGGGGATTAAGATAGGGAAGCCCGAGTTTTTCCCAGCTCCTGTGAAATTCGACAAAAGTAACATCCGGATAGCTTTCTCTTGTATATGTTGCTGCCATTACTAATGAATCATCCATAAAACCAATCTTTTTAAGAAAAGAATTGGCTGCAGTTGTCGGATCAGAGCCGGTAGATGCTACTCCTTTTTCACTGACAAACAGCCAGTTACCGTTTTTTTTGTTTATATTCAGCATTGTCTGTTGTTCTTCTTCATTGCTGGTAACCAGAATTATGTTAACGCCCTCATCAACGATCGGATTTGTAAATCCCATGTTGGTTGCAAGATCAAGAGCTTCGCCGGTCGTGTACGAAGTTTTAAGATCGGATAGTTTTACAGAAGTTGGGATAGAAGGAAGTTCCGCACTCAATGTGTAACCGGCAAATTGTGTTTGGGGAATAGGAAAACTGACAGGAGCCTGATCCGTAGTATTATTTTGATTTTGAGATTGAATCGCCTCTTCCTTTAGTTTTTTTTGTCTGTTTAGTAAAGTTACAAAAAGCACCAGAAGTATTACTAAGGTTCCTGCCAATATATAAAAGACTCTTTTATCCTGGAGTTTGTGAAAGTCAAGACTCATTAAATAAGATTAGCATAAAAGAAATTTATTTGTCAAGGTTATATTGATATTGACATTGTGTTTCTTGATCACCAGAAGATCAGGGAAAGTATTATGGCAGCTCCAAAGCCGAATTCATATAAATTGAGATAGGCACCCATCGCCGCTCCGACTATAAATATTCCTATCATAAGGAATACGTTAAACTCGTCATTTATGCTGATGGCAAAGTGCATGATCATGATGTAGACAAAGGCAAAGACCGTGTAGGTTAAAAGATCCATTATAATAATTTCTAAGTTCTAATATCTAATTTTTAAATAAATCCAAATGTTAAAAAATTCAAAATCTTATTAATTTCGCTTATAAATTTTTTCTGACTAAAAAATTTACTTCTTTTTTCTGCTTCTTTTCCCAGTTTGTTTCTCAGGTCCTGATTAAAGTATACCTCACCGATAGCATTGGCAATATCATGTATGTTATCAGGATTGGCAAATAATGCTCCCTGTTTGTCGGAAATTTCCTGAAAGATATCAGTATCAGATAATATTGATGGGCAACTTTGGGAGGCAGCTTCAAGATAGGAAAAACCAAATCCTTCATCCCTCGACACTAAAATATTACATTTTGCCTTTTGATATAGCTGAATCAGCTCAAGGTCCGGAACATAGCCTAAAAAAATAAACCTTTTGTCGTCTCCGGTTTCTTTAAAGAATTGATTTAGTTCCTTTTGCCAGGGATTATTTATATTGATATTAGATATTGGATACTGGATATTTGGATTTTTGCTTTTTTCCGAATATCTATTTTCTAATATCGAATTTCTTTGAAATACTTTTCCTGCAAATACACATGTAACATTTATTTTTTTTATCGCTTTGGCAAGGTTAACCAGATTTTTATTCCAGGTTGCATCACCGACATATAAACAAAAGCTGGATATCGGATATTGGATACTGGATATTTGTTTTTTTCCCGAATATCTATTATCTAATATCGAATTTCTGCTGAAAACTTTTGGAAGCGTTGGATAAATAACCTTAACTCTACTTTCCTCGATGCCTAATATTTGATTAATATCTTTTTTACTGGCTTCGGAATCCGTCACAATCAGATCATATTTTTTTAGAGCCAGTTTATTTAAAAAAATATTGAATTTACCTTTTACCCCAACCGGAAAATGTTCGGGATATTTAAGAGGAATAAGATCGTGGATCACTGCGATTTGTTTTTTTGCGACTCTTCGTAAAGATAACGGTTTTTGTAAAAAATTATAGAACGGATTTACAAAAATTGAATCCGTGGTAATCCGTAAGTCATCCGTGAAAATCCATTTATCCTTAAAACATTCTTTGAGGATTTGCAGATATCGTCCTACTCCGCGTACTTTACTTAAAGAATCATTTGCGGTCGGATCAAAACAATAAATAAAACTCATGAATTTATTTTAGCATTTCTTCAGTCCACTTTTTCAAATTTTCCGTCAAGAAGGATGTAAAAGAGGTCGACTTTGAGATCGGGATATAATTTTAAAATTTGCTTTTTCGCTTTCTTTAAATCTGTAGCATGTCTTTTAGGAGTGCTTTCTTTACCGTATGCTCCGCAGTCCTCATGATGAATGAGAACAATCTGGGTGATTTTATGGAGTCGAACTGAGATGTCTAACTGTTTGAGAATCGTTTTCAGGTCTCTACTTGCTCCGGCAAATCCCACGTAATCATAAGTTTTATTTCTGAAGTTTTTCCCCAGCCACTTTTGTATATATTTCTGAAATCTAAAATCAATACAGCTTATAATCAGGGCATCACAGGTATGAATAACCATATTTAATTAGACTATTATATCGGTCTCTTATTTTTTTTCAAGCTAAAAACCATCAGACAATAATCTTGACAAAATATACACCATATGTTTTAATGTATATATATGAAAAGGTATCAAATTTATCTCAATCCAGGCACAGTGGCAATGATTGATAAGATGGAAAAGGCAACGACTATTTCTAGATCGCAACTTATAAGAGAGGGTTTAGATAAAGCTATAAGTGAATATATAAGTCTTATTGTTGATTTGTTTTCGCAGAGTAAACGCAAACCTAATTATTCGGTATTAGACAAAATGTCGGGATTTATTAAGTCAAAAGGAGGAAAAAAGACAAACTATTCTGATATGGTTGATGAAATAGTATACGCTGAAGAAAATTTATGAGAGTTTTTATAGACACAAGTGCTTACTTTGCTTTGTTTTCGAAAGATGATTCAAATAATGACAGAGTAACTAAAAAGCTTCAATTTTATAAGGAAATTGAGTCTAAACTATTTACTTCAGAATTTGTTCTGGATGAATTATTTACATTACTTCTGAAAAGATACGCTAAATATATCGTTAAACAAGCTATGGAATACTTTTATGAAGCGGAAACGCTAGGACAGATTAAAATCATAAACATCGATCGGCATTTATTCCGAAAAACTTATGATTTTTTTCTCAAATTTTCCGAGCATAAAATTTCATTCACTGACGCTGTTAGTTATGTTTTATGTAAAGATTTTAAGATGGATGAAATTTTTACTCTCGACTCCGACTTCAAAAAACTCCGTCTCAAAACCTCATTTTAATAATATCTAATAAAATATTTAGATGACTTTCTATTTATCTTCAATCTTTTCATGAATTGAGGTTGTGCCGAAGTTTGGATTAATCATAAAAGAAAAGCCGGAAAGAGGAGTAGCTATAGTATTCATCATTGGTTCCCAGATTAAAGTATTTAAAAAAGCATCAATTCGATTAAGTGCGTCGAGAATCTTAATTTTTTCTTCGTGATTGGCTTTAGAAAATTTTAAATGATGCTTCAAAAAACTGTTTGTTGCCGACCAGCCGCAACCTAAATCATGAGGTAGATGATTTTCTTTTAGAAATCCTTTTACACTTTTTTCACTAAGGGTTTTTAATGCTGTTAATTGTGTGTTCAGGCCTGTTATTATGGCTGTTGGGGTAGATCTTCCTAACAGATAGCCAATAGCAAAATCTTTAAATGGATGTTCAATCGAAACATTGTGTAAAAGAAGCGCTGTTAAATTATCTCTTACAAATCCCCCTCCCATTATTCCTGCGCCAGGTTCAACCGATTCCTGAAGATTTTCAGCAATTCGGCCATCAACACATTGTTTATCTCTCATTCTGCCTCCATCTTTAGATTTGAATTTACCTGTTCCATTTAGTCTTATTTTTCCTCGGAGTTTTATTAATACTTCTGGCATTGCTATGGTTGTTGTTGTAAATCCTGTTAGGAAGCCTAATCCGGTTGCGACGGGTTTAAAAAACTCAGAATTTTTTAAGAGTGAGGGATTATTTAATAAAATATCTAGAGTGGGACCTATTTGTGAACCTATATCAGTATAAATCTGAGGAAGTCCCAAGTGGGCCACAGCATAAATACCACCCGCAACTCCAATGGCTTCAATTCCCCAAAGAGCCAGATCCTTAGGAAGCAATCGTTGTCTAATTTTAGGATTTTCCTGAGTTTGTGCCATAGCAAAGGAGTAATAATATAAAAAAAGGTTTAATTTTTCAATCTTTTGAAAAATCATTTGACACAGACTGTAGTAACTACTACAATTGATATAGTTACTTATTTGATAAATATTATGCAAAATACAATAAATATGCTCGATTTTAGAAAAAGCCCAGGTGAAGTGATTAATGAAGTTTTTTATAATAAGAAAAAGATTATTTTAGAGCGGGGTAAAAAACAGATGGCTGGTCTTATTCCAATAGAATTATTCAAAAAATTATTCTCGGATGATAATGTTGAAATTTATTCTAAAGAAAGAATAGAGGAATTTGAAAAAGTAGATAGGATGTCAAAGCAAGTGTCAGCAAAACTTAAAAAAAATCTCCAAAATCCATGAAATTGTTTTTGGATGCTAATGTAATTTATTCTGCGGCTAAGTCAATCTCGGGAGCCTCTTTTGCTATTTTTCAATTAAAAATTAAATTTAAAATTAATCTAATCAGTTCAAAACTAGCATTAGTAGAGGCTGAAAGAAATATTTTTGATAAAGAAGATTACAAAGTGGTAGAAGGTTTTTATCAAGTAATAAAGACTATCAAGTTCATATCGGTCGACAGCAAAAAAGCAAAAATTTTTTATAAAAATGTAATTGAAGAAAAAGACACTCCGATTTTATATGGAGCAAAACAAAGTAAAGCGGATTTTTTAATAACATTAGATAAAAAACATTTTTTTACAGAAAAGATGAAAAACAAAAAATTTCTCTTTAAAATAATGACTCCTGGAAATTTTATTATGAGTTTAAAATAATAGTTTAAGTTTACTTTAGTGACAGTTTTAACTCTTTCAAAAACACAACTCCATGAGGTGATTTTTAGTAATCGTTATAAATTAGATAACGAATCCACTCCTTCAATTTTTAATGAATCCATGTTATTGAATAAAACTGCAGAAGAATATGGTTTTGAAGTTGTGAAAGAAAAAGCAGAAAAAATCTGTAAAGAAATTTTTAAAGAACAAAATAGTTTGTCTAAATTAAAAGAAAAATATGATGGAGCTGTTTTACAAATCAAGGGAGACTATTCTATAAAACCTGAATTTTCCATGAAAACAAAAGAGGGATTTGTTGCAGGAGAGTTATTTGTTTTTCATGAAACTGTTACAGATAATAATCATAAAATCCTTGCTAAGAAATTAATTGAAGAAAAGGCAGTGGAATTATTTCCAGGATGTGATGAAGAATATCTTTATCAGGCAATTTCGGAAGTAACCGAAACCCAATTTTATGAAACTTTAAGAAAAGTTGCTACAGAATTGCCGATTTTTCATGTAAGTTTTGATACGGATGGCACATTCAGCATTAAAGAAATGGGAAGTATAACATAGATCCTTAGCATAGGCTCAGGATGAAAGCGGAATGTGATCGCTTTCAGTTGAAATCGGTTGAAAACAGTTGGAATCAGTTTAAAATAGGGATATTATGATAATTGGACCAAAGAAATTATTACAACTTGTTAAAAAAGTAAATCTTGTTGAAGATCTGTCTGAAAGGGAATTAACAAATCCCGAGGGTGCGGGTTTTGATCTTAGACTGGGTGAACTTTATAAACTTCAGGGTGGAAAGGCATTTTTAGGTGAGTTTGAGAGAGAGACTCCAGGTTTGAAGTTGATTAAAACTTATGAAAAAGGCAAAAGAAAAGAAGTCGTAATTAAGCCCGGTGATTTTTACATCGCAACGACAATTGAAAAAGTAAACACTCCTTTGGATATTACTATCAATTTCAAGCCGAGAACAACAACCTTCAGAAGTGGTTTGTTTTTGCGGACAGGAAATGTTGCGCCGGGCTATAAAGGTAAATTATCCTTTGCGCTTAAAAATGAAGGACCAATGCCGGTAACTTTGGAAATGGGATGTAGAATAGTCCACGCTCAATTCGAATGGGTGGACGGAGGAGGAAGTCAGTACCGCGGTCAGTGGCAGCACGGTCGCGTTACAACTAAAAAACGCGAAAAACAAATTTAATGTTTACAATTAAAATTTAATGTCATTCTGGTAAGTCCCGACTTAGTCGGGGCGCATCCAGAATCGTAGTTTTAAACAACGATTCCGGACAAGCTCGCCTCGCTGGAGCTTTGGCGAAGCAGGCTGGAATGACAAAATCAAAAATGACGCAGAAAAGAGATTTGGAATTATTGTATGAGGTAGGATGCATGCGATTTTTGCAGCGCAACTGGCGGCAGTTTTTAAATGCTGATTTTAGCAATGAGACAGAACATAGTTACCGTGTTTCCTGGATTGCCATGACTTTGGCTGCTCAGGAGGGAGTCAAAGATCTCGGAAAAGTCGTGAAGATGGCAATGGTCCATGATGTTGGGGAGAGTCGCAGTGGTGACGTACACTATATTTCCAGAATGTATACAAAAAGAGATGAAGAAATGGCAATAGAGGATGTATTTTCTGAAACTTCTTTGGAAAAAGATATGGTTGCCTTATGGAAAGAGTATGAAAAAAGGGAATCGATTGAAGCAAAAATAGTTAAAGACGCTGACAATCTGGATGTTGAGTTTGAGTTGAAAGAACAGGAAGCAAAGGGTGAAAAGATTGGCATATATTGGCGTGACGCAAGGGAAATAGTCTACAAAGGTCTTTTTACCAAATCAGCTAAAAAAATGTGGAAAGATATCCAGGATTCAAATCCGCATGACTGGCATTTTCTGGCGAGAAACAGATACACGGCCGGCGACTGGCAAAAAAAACCGAAATGAAAAAACATCCCGAACAACAATATTTGGATCTGCTTAAAGAAGCCCTGACCAAGGGTTATAGGAAAGTTGATAGGGGAACGGGAGACGCTTCATTTAGCTTATTCGGTAGACAGATGCATTTTGATTTGGCAGACGGATTTCCTCTACTTACCACAAAAAAAGTTTACTGGAAAGGAGTTATCCATGAGCTTTACTGGTTTATGTCAGGTCAGTCAAATATAAAATATTTAGTAGATAATAATGTGCATATTTGGGATGACTACCCCTATAAAATATACATTTTAAAAAGTAAAAATGAAAAACTAAAAAAACTGACCAAGGAAAAATTTATTGAGAAAATAAAAACGGATAATAAGTTTGCGAAGAAGTGGGGGAATTTACCGAGAATTTATGGAGAGTTGTGGCGGCATTGGCCCACCTCCGCTAAAGCTTCGGCGGGTAAACCGACTAAAAAAAGAACAATTGATCAGTTGAAGTGGGCAATTAATGAAATTGTGGAAGATCCTGCAGCACACAATGTAATTGTCAATTCCTGGAATCCAGAATATCTTTACACAATGGCCAGATATGAAGACACTTCCCACTTCCCGATCTGTCATAACATGTATCAATTAAATGTGATTAATGGAAGATTATGCTTACAGCTTTATCAAAGAAGCGCGGATTTATTTCTGGGAGTTCCTTTTAATATTGCTTCTTATGCTCTTTTGACTTTGATAATTGCCAAAATTACAGGTTATAAGCCGGGTGTTTTTGTCCATACTTTTGGTGATGTCCACATCTACGAAATTCATAATAATCAGGTTAGAGAGCAGTTAAAGCGAAAACCCAAACCTTTTCCAAAAATTAAATTTACAAAAGATTTTAATACTATAGACGATTTCAAACCCGAATATCTGGAACTTCTCAACTACAATCCGCATCCCCCAATAAAAGCCGCTCTATCCGTTTCCGGTGGATATTATAAAAAGTAGATAATAGTTATTAGTTAGTAGTTAGGAAAAAAGGGAAAAATTATGGCAATAAAATCTTTCACTGATTTGATTGTTTGGCAGAAAGGCCATTCTTTTGTATTAGAGATTTATAAGACTACATCTCAATTTCCAAAAGATGAACTTTATGGGTTAACATCTCAAATAAAAAGAGCGGTAATTTCGATAACTTCAAACATTGCAGAAGGATTTGTCAGGCACTTTAAAAAAGAAAAAGTTCAATTTTATTACGTTTCTTTAGGTTCTGCGACAGAGGTACAAAATCAATTATTAATAGCAAGAGATTTGCATTTTATTGATACAGATCAATTTAACCTTCTTAATGGTAGGGTAAATGAAATAGCCAGAATGACTAATAGTTTAATCAGAAGTATTAATTATTCCTAACTTTTAGCTACTGGCTAATAACTACTATATATGGTGCAAATCAGCATGATTGCTGCAATATCGGAAAATAAGGTAATAGGAAATAAGGGAAAACTTCCTTGGCATATTCCCGAAGATATGAAGCGATTTAAGGAATTGACTACAGGGAATATTGTTATCATGGGTAGAAAAACTTATGAGTCGCTTCCGGAAAAGTACAGACCCCTCCCCAATAGAATTAACATTGTAGTTACAAGGAATAAAAATTACTTATTTAAGCATGCTTTTGTTTGTGCCTCATTAGAAGAGGCAATTAATAAGGCTAAAGAGTTTTCAAAAGAAATATATATTATTGGAGGAGCTCAGATATTCGAGCAAAGCATCAAATACGCAGCAAAATTATACTTGACTATAGTCAAGGGAAATTTTGAAGGTGATGCTTTTTTTCCGGATTACTCTGATTTTAAAAAAGTTGTTGCTAAAAAAGAATCAGGAAATGAAAAGTATCAATTCACATTTCTAGATTTAGAAAGGTAATTTTGTTATTTGACCCTTTCCATTACTAGTAATTAATCCAATTACTTTATTACCCTCAATGCACAATGTTACCGATTTATTATCACCTCTTACAGTTTGAGTTAATGTTGTCATGCCATGGATTGAGAAAGCAAATGGACCTACGCCATTAATCCATAACTTATATAAATTACCAGAGTCAATTTCACCTGTTAGCGCTGAATCAAAATTAATTTGATTGATAGTAAAAGATTCTATCATAATTCTTTTTGAACTATTTCAGATTATGTTATCATAATGCAATGAAAAATCCGAAGTATCTGGACGAGGCGTTTAAGGAAGTTAATAAAGAATTATTAGAGATGTTCAGGAAGAAACATAAGGATTACGGTAAAGGAAACATTCTGGATATGGGTGAGTTGGGAATATCCTTCAGGATTTCTGAGAAATTCAACAGGATAAAGCATCTTCTGATGTCGGGTAAAAAACCGACAAATGAATCAATTGAGGAATCCTGGATTGATATTGCAGTCTACGCAATTATTGCCGTACTTCTTAAAAGAAGCTGGTTTAAGAAGCTTGAAATGAAAGAAAAAACTACTTCCAACAGGTAATTCTCTTACTTTTGTAGCTTATAAACGACAGACTTGTCTACAATAAAATAAACTCTTGTCATGCTTGCAAAAGTTTTTTCGGCCACCACCGCCGGTTTAGACGGAGAATTAATTGAGGTGGAAGTTGATGTCGCAGGCAAAGGTTTTCCTACTTTTACAATTGTTGGATTGCCAAGCAAGTCAATCGACGAAGCAAAAGACAGAGTAAGAACCGCTATAGAAAATGTAAGTTTTGAAATGCCGGATTCACGCTTAACCGTAAATCTGGCTCCGGCAGACATACCAAAAGAAGGCTCCAGTCTGGATCTGCCTATTGCTGTCGGAATCCTGGCCGCCTGCGGCTATC
>Ga0209542_10008434_pt1 | contig 19262 bp, 18 predicted proteins | sample RifCSPhighO2_01_FD_184028 | JGI IMG/M metagenome (GOLD analysis project Ga0209542, IMG submission 184028) | Soil microbial communities from Rifle, Colorado - Rifle CSP2_plank highO2_0.1 (SPAdes) (version 2) | ecosystem: Environmental > Terrestrial > Deep subsurface > Rock core/Sediment ...
GAATGAAAAATGATTGGAGTTTATTTAGTTTTCTATTTCTTCATTATCTCCTCGCATTTATTGATAAAATCATAAGCATCTTTTTTTATTTTTTCTGCAATTGTTTTTTGAAGTTCTTTTTGTTTTCTCAACTTTAATTAAAATCTGAGAATACAATATTTTTCATGCACCGACTGGGCATCGAGTTTTGATTTTCTCTATGCACCAATCGGGCATGAAAGATTTACCCTATTCATGCCCTTGCCGAAACTCAAACCTCACTTAAGCTTGAATTTAAGCAATTTATTTTTAACTCCATGATATTTTATTTCAGATTCGCTCTCTCTTAATCCAAGCTTTAAACTCTCTTCAATAGATTTTCCAACAATCTGTCCTGCAACAAAACCAGAAGCAAAAGCATCTCCTGCTCCTGTTCTTTCAACAACCTTTATTTTGTTGGGTTTTAGATAATATTTCTTTTTTCCATCATAAGCAGAAATCAATTTATCTCTGTCAGTAATAACGATAATTTTTGGTCCTAGCTTTCTTAATCCTTTCAGCAAATCTCCTTTTTTAACAAACATTTGAGCTTCTTCTTTATTTAAAACAAGCACTTCGCAAAACTTCAAGATTGGCTTAAGGTCAAGTTTTCCTATAATATAAGAACTAGGGTTAAAAGCAATTTTTGTTCCTCTTTTATGTAAAATCTGAACAAGTTTTTTCTGGGTTTTAAAACTCTCTCCAAGGAGAGCAGAAAGATAAAGCCATTTTGTCTTTATTTCTTTCATCTTTAACTCTTTAAACTTCAATTTATCATTAACTCCTTTATAAGTTAAAATCACTCTATCTTTGTTTTCACTATCTAAAACAATTGAATGACTGCTTATTTCTTCTTTCTGTACCTTTCCAAGAAATTTAATTCTTTCTTTTTTCAATAACTCTAAAATCTTTTTTTCGTTTTCATCATTTCCGAGTTTTCCAACATACCCTGTTTTTAATCCAAGCCTTGAAAAAGCAACAGCAGTATTAGTTCCTCCTCCCCCAATATTGAATTTCATATTTTTAATCAAAATTTTGCTTCCAATAGGATAGCTGATAAATTTTCCTCTTTCAGGAACATCTGTGTCTACGAAAACATCAACTACTGCAGAGCCAAAAGTTATTACGTCGTACATTTTTTTATTTATGTTGCTCTTTTATTTAATTAAATTGATTTGTAGTAATTTTTGATTGATAAGATAATTTCTAACATAATTAAATCTATTAACACTATAAAACTGCTTAGAATACTGCTTATCCTTATATTATTTATTTTTTTAAACATTTTTATCAAATTATATCCTATGCTTCATCACTATGTGTTTCATCCCAATGCCTCCAATCCAGGAAGGTTCTCTCCTATAATATATCTCAATGAAGCTCCTCCGCTTAAGCTGACATACCCAAACTTTTTTGGGTTTATCTTGGATTTTTTAATTGCATCACTCAGATGTCCTCCAGAAATAAGAGAAAATCTCTTATTTTTTGATATTGATTTTAAAATTGCATTTGTTCCTCTAGAAAATCTCCTGTCTGCGCAAAAGCCAGCAGGCCCTTTCATATAAATTGCCTTTGCTTCTTGAATTTTTTTTGTGTAATTTTTCATAGTTTTTTTTCCAATGTCATAAATTTCATATTTGCTTGGAAACTCTTCCAAACTTAATTCTTTTCTCTTGTTTTTTATTTTAACGGCAAAATCAACAGGAGTTTGAATTTTTTTGCTTCTTTTTTTTAAGTTCTTTTTAAGTTTATTTAGCAAATACATTTGGTCTTTTAAATATTTATTCTGTGCTCCAAGATTTTTTCCTTTTGCAATTACACACAACTGTCCAAACAAACCACATGATAAAATTTTATTATTGCTGCTGTGCTCTAAAAGTTTTATGTTTTCTTCTGGTTTTGCTCCTCCAAGTATATAAAGGCAATTCTTAATCTTAACTTTTTTAAGAGCATTTAACTCACTTTCTAAGAGTCTGCCAGCAAAACTAGGAAGATATTTTGGAAAACCTATGATAGATGTCTGTTTTCTGTGGCAGACTGAAAATGCATCATTGACATAAACATTAAACAAAGGAACAAGTTTTTTGATTAATTTATTTTGCTTATTCTTATAATCAAACTCGTCTTTTAAAAATCTTATATTTTCTAAGAGCAATGCCTCTCCTGATTTTAAATTCTTGATTTCATTTATCGCCTTTTCTCCAATAATATCATCGACAAATTTTATTTTTGTGAATTTATTTAAAAATTTAGAGTGCTGCCTTAAACTCAAAAAATCACTGGATTTTCGCCTGCCTTGATGTGCAATTACAACAACTCTTGCACCTTTTCTCTTTAACTCAGAAATTGTTTCAGAAGATTTTCTTATACGCTCAGACATTAAAACTCTCTTGTTTACAACATCAGAATTCAAATCAGTTCTTAACAGAACTCTTTTATCCTTAAAATTAAGAGATGATAAGGTTTTCATTTTTCTTCATCTTAATTTCCCTAATAATTTCATCAAGTCAATTATTCTGCTGCTATAACCATATTCATTATCATACCACGACAAAACCTTTACAGTATTATCAATTACCATAGTAGAAAGCCCGTCAACAATAGAGGAATGAGGATTCTCGATTATATCAGAGGAAACAATTTCATCTTCTGTATACTGTAAAATTCCTTTCAATTTTCCAGAGGCATTTTTCTTGAATGTGTTATTTAGTTGCTCTTTGGTAACTTTCTTATTTAATTCAGCAGTAAAATCAACAATACTTCCACATGCAACAGGGACTCTAAAAGCAAGCCCGTCTAATTTTCCCTTTAAGATTGGTATGACTTCTGAAGTTGCAGTTGTTGCTCCTGAGGTCGTTGGAATAATGTTGCTGGCTGCAGCTCTTCCTCTTCTTAGTTTTTTATTTGGAAAATCAAGAAGAGCCTGGCTTGTTGTGTAAGCATGAACAGTTGTCATAAATCCTTTCTTAATTCCATAATTGTCCTGAAGGATTTTAGCTATTGGAGCCAGACAATTAGTTGTACAACTCGCCATTGAAATTATTTTGTGTTCTTTCTTGAGCCTGTTATCATTAACTCCGAGGACAACTGTAATGTCTGAATCTTTTCCTGTTGCACTTATTACAACTTTTTTTGCTCCAGTTTTTAAATGCTTTTCAGCATCTTCCCGTGCTGTGAATTTTCCTGTTGATTCAATAACAACATCGACATTTAATTTTTTCCATGGAAGATTCTCAGGATCTTTCTCATTTAGTATAATAATTTTTTTACCGTCAATTTCTATAAAATCCTTTCCATAACTAATTTGTTTGTCGTAATTTCCGTAAACAGAATCATACTTTAACAAATATGCCAGTGTTTTTATGTCTCCTAAATCATTTATTGCAACAAAATTTATCCCTTTCTCTAAACCTACCTTCAAAACAATCCTTCCAATCCTGCCAAGACCATTAATTGCGACTCTCATCTCTTGTACCTCTTTTTCTTAATTTTAATGATGATATTTTGTTTAATAAATCTTTCTGAATTGATTTTTCAAACTGTCTAATTAGTGTAAAATAAATCACAATCACAAATTGCTGCTTCTGTCGTAGCAGATTTATAGTTAACTGTTAATAAGTTAATATAACGACGACGCAAGGAGGAGTGCAATTCATGTGCTTTTGTATTAAGTTATCAACTTGATTTAACATGAATGAATAAGGATGAATAAATTAAAGAGGAGTGTTAATTAGACTATAAATCTTAATTAGAAATTTGTGTTTTTATTGTCGTATTATTTTATTGTTAACGTTAGGGATATACGAAGTTTTTCTTGAGTGTGGCGTAAGAAAAATTTTAGTGAGGGGTAAGCCAGCCCCAGAACCGTGTATCTTTTGTTATATCCTCAGATGACTGAAATGAGGAGAGCGTAGGGCGACTTGAGTTCAAAAAAATTTTTCATTCTTACTCATTATGACAAGATTCTCTTAAGTCTTATAAATTTTATTTTTTCAAAACTCCTTATTATCTATTAAATCTAAGTCATTTTATCTAGTTTGTATCTGTCTGACAGATTCAGAAGCGATTGCAGATGGATTGAATCCTTTAATTATCAACCATAACGCTAGAACCATTTCATTCATGGCTATTGGAATAGCCAACAATACCTTTGCCGTCGAAAAAGGACCAATTTGGCCGAACATAGATAACAAGGCTGTTGCTAACCACAACGCAGCTCCTAGAAAACCCCAACTTGATAGCCAGCGGGGAATGAGTTTTGATTGATAAAATATGCAGTAATACATCAAAGCACCAAGACTAAAAGCGATTGCCGCAAACACTTGGATCGCCCAATCACGTACTGATAGTAATATATTCAAAAATTATCAAACAAGTGAAACTTTTATAAACTTAAACTTCTTGGTTAATTGAACATGGAACCAAAAGAGAGTGATTCAGAAGTTGTATCTAATGACCCAAAAACATGTTTTCTCAGCAATTTCCCTCCAAAAGAGTGCGGGATAGCAACCTTTACAAAAAATTTATCCAAAGCTATGGACAAAAGATTTAACCCCAAGCTAAAATCAAAAATAATAGCAATAAACGACGAGGGAAGTTTTTATAACTACAACAAAAAAGTAATATTCCAAGTTAATAAAGAAGACATTGAGAGTTACTTAAACATAGCTAAGAAAATAAATGAAAGTGATCATATAAAAATACTTTGTGTGCAGCATGAATTCGGAATTTTTGGTGGAGATTACGGCAATTATGTAATTCCTTTTTTAGAGGCAGTTAAAAAACCAGTTGTTGTAACATTTCACAGCGTTCTCCCAAATCCTGAAGAAAAAAGACTAAGGGTTGTCAGAGCAATTGCTTCAAGATGTGCTGCAATAATAGTAATGGCAAATTCTGCAGTGGATATTTTAACAAGAGATTATGGTATTGAAAGAAAAAAAATTTATGTTATACATCATGGAATACCTAATGTTCCATATCAAGAATCGGAAATTGCAAAACAAAAATTAAAAATTGATGGCAAAATTGTATTATCAACATTCGGATTGTTAAGCAGAGGGAAAGGAATAGAGTACATGATTAAAGCAATTCCTTTTCTTATAGAAAAATATCCTAACCTTTTATATTTAGTTATAGGAGAGACTCATCCAGCAGTAAGAAAATTCGAGGGAGAAAAATACAGAAATGAATTAATTAATTTAGTAAGAAAACTGAGCATACAGGAGCATGTAAAATTTTACAACAAATACCTTTCATATGAGGAAATAATAGAACATGTCTCTGCCTCAGACATCTATGTCGTTACTAATTTAGAAAAAACCCAGATAACAAGTGGAACTTTAATAGAGGCTATGGGATATGGAGGAAAAGCAATAGTATCAACGCCAAGCACGTATGCAAAAGAATTATTAGCAGATGGAAGAGGGATAGTTATAAAAGATACTTGCTTTCCTGAATATTTTAGTGAAGCTATTGATAAACTTTTGTCTAATCCTGAACAAAGAAAAGAGATGGGAAGATTAGCATATGCTTTCTCAAGGCAGGCTGTATGGACAAATGTTGCATTGCAATATTTAAGGATATTCAATGAAATAGTCAAATTAAGAGAAGAAGTAGTAGAAAAATTTCCTAAGATTAAATTAAACCACATTATCAGCATGACTGATAATTTTGGAATTATACAGTTCTCAAAACACTCAACTCCTGATAAAAATTCTGGTTACACTGTCGATGATAATTCAAGAGCACTAATAACTGCAATATTGCACAATCATTTGTTCAGTTCAAAGTTATCTCTTGACTTGGCAAAAATCTATCTCAATTTTTTAGAGTATTCCCAAGGAGAAGATGGAAATTTTAAGAACAATCATAAAAATGAAGAAGAAATCATAAATTCCCATAGTGAGGATTCTTTCGGAAGAACTATCTGGTCACTTGGGTTTACACTAAATAAAACAAAAGAACAGGAAATAAAAGAAAAAAGTGAAAAAATATTGAGAAAATCCTTGGAATATATAAAAATAATAGAATCGCCAAGAACAAAAGCTTTTATTATCTTAGGATTATGTGAGTATTATAAATCCTCAAAAGATAAAGAGATTCTTTCTAAAATAATAGAACTTACAGACAGTTTAATTAAATTATACGAAGAAGAGTCATCAAAAGACTGGCATTGGTTTGAATCTTATTTAACTTACTCAAATGCAAGCCTTCCAGACTCTCTTTTCAAAGCATATGAAATAACAAGAAATGAAAAATATTTAGAAGTGGCAAAAAAAACAATTGATTTTTTATCAAACCTCATGTTTATAGAAGGAGAATTATCTCCAATAGGACAGAATGGATGGTATAAAAGAAATGGTGAAAGAGCTTTTTTTGACCAGCAGCCTTCAGATGCTTCTTCAATGGTGCGAGCTTATGTAACTGCATATAACATAACAGGCGATAAAGGTTATTATGAAAAAGCTATTCTTGCATTCAATTGGTTTTTGGGAAAAAATCATTTAAAACAAATGATGTATGATGAAACAACAGGTGGGTGCTTTGATGGACTAGGAAGACATACCGTAAATCTAAATCAAGGAGCAGAGTCAACTATATCTTACTTAATAGCAAGATTAATGCTTGAAGAAATTAAAAGAAAAAAAGAAGTTTAAAATAAAAAATTTGTTAAGTAAAATTTAAGTCATAACATTAGAAACTCTCTGTGGTTTGTTCGGAGTTTCTAAGCCAGAAATTTTGTGTTCTATTTCTGTAGATTGATATGAGATTATTAACCGCTAATAGCACAATGAGATTAATTGCTTATCTATTAAGGGATAACTAAATACTTTTCAACATTAATTGTCAATTACCCAAAAAATCTTCAAGGTTACGAGATGATATTTAGAAAGAGTGTTAATTTCACAAATTAATCCAGTAAAACCTTAAAGTATTTAAATGAGATTTCTTTTTTCTGAATATAATGAAAAAACTGGTGTGGATTTCAAGTTATTTGCCCCGTTCATGTGGGATAGCATATTACTCCAGTAATTATATTAGAGCATTAAAAGAATATGCAAAGAAAACAAATAAAAAAATTTCCATTAAAATAGTAGCTCATACTGACGGAAAAAAAGCTGACTATCCTATAATCAACTTAAAAAACAAAAACTGGCATCACTCTGTTCTGAAAATAATAAAAAAAGAGAAGCCCTCTATTGTTCATATCCAGCATGAATACGGCTTATATGAGACTGATAAAGATAAGAATAAAAGAGTTATTGAGCTGATTAAACTAATAAAGAATGAAAAAATACATGTTGTTATGACTTATCATTCTGTTTATGAGAAGTTAAGCCCAGCTTTTGCAGAGTTTACAAAAAAATCATTAGAAGAGTTAGATGCAGGTATTTTCCACGAACAATATCAAAAAAATGCTTTATTAAAGAACATTGGGTATATTCCAAAAAACATTTATGTCCTCCCTCATGGCTCAAGAGAAGACATAAAGCTCAACAGAGAAAGAGTAAGAAAAGAGTTTAATTATAATCATAAAAATCTAATTGTTGGTTCTGCTGGAATTGCAGATGAAAGAAAAGGATTCAGAACCTTAATACATCAATGGCCTAAAGTTGTTAAAAAAATTCCAAACGCTATTCTTTCTTTGGAGTTAAAACCACATGCAGCCAATCAAACAAGAATTTACATAGATAAAGTCTTAGAGGAGATTATGAAAAGTCCTGTAAGTAAAAATATAGAATTTACTGTCAAAGATTATCTTGATATAGAGTTTTATAAAAGATTGATAAGTTTTGATATTCTTGTTCTTCCATACAGAAGCGAGTCTCAATCTGGTGTTTTAGCCCATGGCTTTTCTGTTGGAGTTCCTTCAATTGTAACAGACATTGAAGGATTAGGAGCAGAGATAAGAAACAGCAAGGCAGGAATAGTTGTGAAAAAAAGAGAAGATTTTTACAAAGCAATAATAAAGCTTCTAAAAAATACAAAACTCAGGAAAAAATTTTCAAGAAATGCATTAAAATATGTCAAGACAACAAATGGCTGGAACATAATTGCTAAAAAAACTTTTAAAATTTATGATGAAGTTAGCCAAACCAATATTAAGTAATTTTAATCCAAAAAAAGTTTAGTTAGATAGATATATTAACACCTGCAGTCCACTCTTCTATCGTGGCATTATTTTGTTGTTAATTATTAATTATGAAAAGTTCGTTATAAGTTGCTATTTGTTGACTTTAACAGTTTATTTTTTAGATTAATTCCTAACAAAATCTGCGAGGTGATGAGTAGGTAATAACATCATCACATCCATTTCAGTCCTTCAAAATCAAATTTGAAATCAATAATTTTTTCTTTAAACTTTCTTCTTAATTTTGTTTTATCTCCAAAAAACAAAATACTCCCTCCATCCCCAGAACCGCATATTTTAGCACCAATCGCTCCACTTCTAAAACCCTGTCTAATGATATTATTTGCATTTACAGAAAGAATATTCCTGTGAAGTTTTTTCCTCTCTTCGGTTTCCTGGTTCATTAACTCAGAAAATTCAACAAGGTTTTTTTTCAACAAAGCATCTCTCATGCTTTTGGCAATATCCTTGATTCTTATTAATTCCTTGACGTTTTTTCCTTTTTTCATATTTTCAATGCTTTTTTTATTTGAGCTTCCGGCAAAGTGAGGCTTGCCTGTATAAACCAAAGCAAGATTATCCTCTAATTCCTTGACAAATTTTTTATTTAATCTTAAATTCTCCACATTAACTTTATCGCCTTTAAATTCAAGAAAATTTATTCCTCCGATTGCTCCAGCATACTGGTCTTGTTTTCCCCCAATAATTCCAATTACCTGCTCTAAATCATAAACTTTTTCTGCCAACTCAATTTTATTTTTATTCTGAGAAATAAGAGCCAGCCAAACAAGATTCATTACACCTGATGTTCCAAGCCCGCTTGAAGTAGGAATGTTTCCTGAATATTCAAGATGAACTCTCCTATCACTCCTTATTATTTTTCCTACAATATATCTGTTTATTGCAGCGTTGAGAACTGCTCCTCCATATTTATGAGTAAAAGGAGCAATATCAGTAGTTCCTCCTGCAAAATCTATTCTTACAGGGGCTCTGACAATATTTGTTTGTTTCATTTCATGTAAGGCAATGATATTTTATTAGCGATAGTTTATTGATGAAGTATATGTTGATATTAGCTGCAAAAACTTTGGGTAGTTTGTTATTGATACAGCAAAATTTGTTTAATATTACATTATTCATTATTTATTATCAACCTCAGTTATCAAAGCATGTTTCATTTTACCAACAAACCAGCTCCAATTATTCCAGGATGCTTTAATTTGCTCCATTTAATATCAGGAATTCGAGGAAGAATAACATATTTTCTTACATGTTTTTTTATCATATTTAAAAAAGGCTGTCCAACCTCTCTTACTCCTCCAGTCAAAATAACAATCTCAGGATCAAAAACATTAATCAAGCTTCCAATTCCCTGAGCAAGATAATTAGAAACTTGTTCTAGTGATTTTTTGTCTTTTTTCTCAAATAGCTCTTTAATCTTGTTCTTTTTTCTTTTCCATAAACTCTCTAAGTCTTTTCCATTGTCTAAGATTATATGCCCTAATTCCCCTGCCATTCCCTTGCCAATATACATTTTTCCGTCAATTATCACGCCACCACCAATACCTGTCCCTAAAGTTAAAATAAAAAAATTCTTTTTCTTGTATCCAAATTCAGCCTCAGCGAGAGCAACACAATGAGCATCATTCTCAATTTCAACTTTTTTATTGAACTTCTCTTCAAGGTATTTTTTCAGATTAAAATTTCTAAGATGAATGTTAGGTGGATTTTTTATTATTCCTTTTTCAAGAGGCCCTGGACTCCCAACCCCTATTCCTTTAACATCTTTTGACATTAAACTTGAAATTAGCTTAACCATTAACTTCAGCAAATCTTTTTTATTCTTTGGAGTTGGCTCTTTAATATATTTATATATTTTTTTCCCTTTTACCAATGCAACTCTAAGATTTGTCCCCCCTAAATCAACAGCAATATTATTTTCTGCCATATTTGTCCTCTAATCTTACTTCATCTCTCTCAATGAATTTTCCAAAAGAGATTTCTAAGACCTCTACTTTTTTGTTTTGTGCTATAATTCTATGAGGAATTTTTTTTCCAATTTTAACAATTTCTCCTTTCTTAATCTTTCTTATCTTGTTTCTTATCTGAATAACTCCAGGAGTTAAAAAATACCACATCTCACTTCTTTTTTTATGATATTGTAAGCTCAGCATCTGATTATGATTAACACTAATAATCTTTACAGTGGATTTCTTGTTTAAATCAAGCTGCTTAAAATTACCCCAAGGTTTAATCACTTCTTTCATTTCTAAAACAAAAGAAAGAAACCTTAAATAGTTTACTAAGTTGATAAGTCAACTTTATAATGTAATATAGGTACTATTCATCTTCGCCTAGCAAATTAATAATATAACTTAACTAATTTCTAAAAACCCGAGAAAATCTACAAAAGAGATTTTCTGGGCCAAGAAAATTTAATTAGAAATTTTCTTAGGTCTCGCGAATTTATGAGCAAGCAAATGTTGCATTAAAGGGTTTACTTTAAGATAGTTAAGTTTATCTAATTAAAAAAAGTGTTATTATCATGAAAAAAAAGGTTTTGGTAATTGTGGCTCATCCTGATGATGAAACTATTTGGATAGGTGGAATGTTAATTAGAAATAGAAAAAATTGGAACATAACAATAATAAGCCTTTGCAGAGCTGATGATAAAGAAAGAGTATGTAAATTTAAAAAAGCATGCAAAATCCTAAATGCAAAATGCTTTATCTCGAATATTGACGATAAGAAATTTTATTCTATAAAAAACAAAGAGATAATCAAAGAAATTCTAAAATTCGCAGAAAAAAGATATGATTATATTTTCACACACGGAAAAAATGGGGAATACAATCATATCCGCCACAAAGAAATTCACAAAGCAGTAAAGCAGGCTGTAAAAGACAGATTAATCAATACAAAAAAAGTTTTTTTCTTCTCCTATTTGAAAAGAAAAAATAATTTCCAAGGATATTGTATATATGATTCAAGTGCAGTTAATTTTATAAAATTAAATAACGATGAACTGCTATTAAAAAAAAATCTTATAATGAAAATCTATGGGTTTCAGAAAGGAGGATTTGAAGAAAAGAGTTCAGCTGAGATTGAATCATTCAATGAATTAAAATGAAAATATTAACATCATTAGCTCAAAAGGCAGAAACAGTTAAGATAGCAGAAATAAATAGTATAGAAATGATTAAAATTTTAAATAGTTTTTGTAATATTAACAGTTTTAATTGTCACAAAAGTTATCTTGTTAATACAGAAATTAAAAATTTCTGTCCTTTCAACTCAAACGAGGTTGAAAGTAACAGATTAAATTTATCAGTGAAATTGATTAAATCAATTCAAGAATTAAATTTTTATAATACTGGTATTCAATGAAAGCATTAGTTTTATATCCCTACCCAGTTGAGCCCGACGGACAAAGCATTCAGGGAGATATGTTATATAAAGGACTCTTGCATCATGGAGTTAATGCAATCCCTTGTCATTTCAAAGAAAGCATACAAAAAGAATTTTATCTAAGGCATTTTAAACCAGATGTCTCTATTGGAATTGGGTTTTGGGGAAATGTCCAAGAAGTTATTAGAGAGCCCTTGAAATGGAGTATAACTCCAGTTCCTTGGTTTAATGCAGATGGGTGGGTGGCTAATTACAAAAATGAATTCGAAGCGCTTAAATTAATGTTCACAACAAGTGAGTGGGTTAAAAGCATCTATAAAAGAGATGGAATAGATGTAAGCAAGATTGTCCCAATGCATATTGGAATAAACACAGAACTCTTTAAACCAATTAATGATAAAGAAACAAATCTCGCAATAAGAAGAATGTTAGGTGTCAGGAATTCAGAAAAGATGATATTAACAGCAGGAGGTGATGTTACGTCTAAAGGAGCCCAAGAAATGATGAAGGCACTTGCTTTAATAAATAAAGAATTCAAAGACTGGAGATATGTGTGCAAATCATGGCCAAGCGAGTGTGCTCAAGAATGGAGAGAAAAAGAAGAAAAACTTGCAGATGAATTGGGAATCAGAGATAAAATAACTTTTATTGATGATAGTTGGAGCCCGGAATTTATGGTTAATGTAATCAACGCCTGCGATATCTATGCTGCTCCTGCAAGAATAGAAGGATTTGGAATGATTCAAGTAGAGGCAATGTCTTGCGGAAAACCAGTAATATCTATAAATAAAATGGGTCCTTCTGAAACAATCATTCATAATAAAACAGGTTTTCTAGCAAATATAGCTAGTGAAGTTAAAAACAATGATGAGTGGGTATATCCAAGCATGGGATTTTCAACAAAGCAAATAATAAAATTCAATGAGCCAAAAACTTTTGCATATATAGCAGATGTTAATGATCTTTATAATTATACACTAAAACTTCTAACAGAGCCAGAACTCTGCAAAAAGATGGGAGATGCCGGAAGACAACATGCAATTAAAAATTTTGACTACAAGGTAACTTCAAAAAGAATGCTTAATGTCATAAAGGAGAAATTAGGGGTGAGTTGAAATGAGCTGGAAAAAACTTAATGAAATTGTCTCGATGTGTGAAAAGCCTGTTCTTGGCAAAGTTAAAGCTGAAAAAAGATATATGGCACTCAGTGTTGACAAATCAACTTTAAAAGATAAAACAAAACTAGGAATAGCAAGAGAGATAACAAAAAGCCAGGGTCATCCGGATGTTCCAGGTTTTATTGACGAGAGCAAATTAATCATTGTAAAATCAAATGATTTGTTAAACTGGATAAAAATTAGTGATTTAAAGATTAATAATATTGAAAGCATAATAGAAAAAATTTCAGGAAAGGACAAATATTTTATTGGATTAGAAGATCCAGATATTTTTGTTGATGAATTGGAAATAAAACATGTTTATTTTACAATTGCTTTCAAATTAAAAAATAGAATCGGCTATAAAGTTTATTTGGGGCATGCAATGGGGAGAAATCTTGAAGATTTAACCTCAACTTATCCTGTTTTAGGTCCATTAGATAATATTGACGGATTTAAGGAAACATGCATATGTCCTGTGAATAACACAGGATTCAGATATATTCTTAATGAGATTTTAGTATATAATAAAAAAGAGGGTTATTCTGCAGTTTCTGTGTCAACTACAAACAACATAGGTGAACCATGGAAATACGAGAAGATTATTTTAAATCCAAAGGAACAAAATTACTCATGGGTTAGGGGCCATATCTCCCCTTGTACATTGTTTAGTCCTAATTTAATTTCAAAAGATAAGTTGTTGTATGGGATTGCTAATGGCAGAGAAAGAACCAAGAAAATTAATGGAAAGCAGATTTATGGAAAATTCCGCCCGGGTTTATTTCTGTTTAATCCTAAAACAGGGGAAATTCCATGGGTGGATAAAAAACCCCTGATTGAAGACCCTGATGCTACAACAATCACATTCGCGTCTGATTTTGTACAAACAGAAAAAGATAAAGGAGTTTTATATTGCCATGTAAATGATTCCTTTGTAAGAGCTTATGAAATAGACGCAAAAGAATTAAGGAAGTATTTGAAAATGACAATTAGATTTTGATTTACAATTAAGCATTTTTAATTATTTTTTAGTGGTAACAAAATAGAAAGATTTAAATATTAGTGTTTCTTATATATTTTGAGGTAAAATAAAAATGAAAAATAACCAAAAAATCTCTAAAACAGAAGTGAAAAGATATTTCTTGCTAGCAAATGCATTTAAAAATCCTGCAAAAAGAAAAAAAGAGCTCGGCATTAATGGATTAAGACATGAATACCAAAAACTCAAAGAATATTTTTTAAATTTAAAAGAATCAGAACTAGATGAGAAGTTTAGCGACAAAGTTAGACTAAAAAGATACAATTCAATGGATTGGTATAAATCTGAAATAGAATTAGAAAAGGCAGGGGTTTGGCCAAAAATGAAAGGATTAGATATAAAATTAACTGTTGAAAATGTTCCTGTAACTACAGAAGGTGTGAAAAAAATTTTAAACGGAAAATTAAATTTGGAAGTCCCAAAAAAATTTTTAATTCAATTAAGTTCATTAAGGGAAATCGCAGAATTTGTTTATGAAAATTTCCCATTAGTATTTTATCCTGGAGGGGAAGTTAGAGAAAAAGATTATAATGTTTGGGCAAGAGAAAATAACCAGCCTTTGTGTAATATTTATGATTTTGACATTGATGATGGGTGTTCAAGAGCAATAGCTTATTGGCTTAATGGTGTAAAAAAAGCCCCTACTTTTTTTGCTGAATATAAAACCTAAGAGCTTTTTAAACTTCTTAAAACATCATCTATTTTTATTTTCTTTACTGTAACATAAACATCCCCTGCTCCTGAATACAATAAGATGTATTTGCCTTTTTTGTCTAATACAATCCCTGTAGGAAAAACAACTCTTTTGCCCTCAAAAGATATTTCATATTTTTTCTTAGGGATAATTATTGGATTAGAGGACTTTGCTATTAACTTTTCAGGATTATTTAAATCTAAGAGTGTAGCCCATACATTGTAAACATCAGGACCTGGTTTTATTTTTATTCCAAAAAATCTTTTAACATTAAGCCAAAATCCAGAAGACTGCTGAGAAGTAACTTCATGGAAAATAAAAAGCCATCCTTTTTCTGTTTTTATTGGAGGCGGGCCTGCTCCACTTCTAAAAAAATCTTTATGTTTGGGAAAAAGTTGAATTGTTTTAAGCTCCCCCCAGTGCAAGAGATCCTTAGAATACGCAATCCAAATATGAGGAGTAGAAAATTCAAAATTTCCTTCAGGCCTGTCAAAAGCAACATACTTATCTTTAATTTTTTCAGGAAATAAAACAACATCCTTGTCCTGTTCTCCAAAAATTATCCCTTTTCTCTCCCATTTTATTCCGTTTTCTGAAACAGCTAAATATGTGGAAATCCCTTCATCTCTTGAAAGTCCTACATAAGTCATATAATATTTACCATCAATTTTCACTATTCGTGGGTCTTCAACACCAAGTTCTGCATTATTTAAAGTTCCATAAAAACCAGGATTCTGTTCTATTTTTAAAATCTTAAAACCACTTTTATCCAAAAAAACTCTTCTTAAGTGACTTAATGTTGTAAGCCTTTTTGTCCCATTCTCAAATTCAATAGCAAGATTATCCCAACGAACTATATTTTCTTTAGGAAATTTATCTACCTTAATTTGAAATCTGTTTCTTCCAGCAAATCTTGGAACATAAAAATATTTTTTATCTTGTATTTTTTTAAGCCTTTCAATAACTCTAACATAAAGCACAATTCTGCCGTCAGATAATCTTAATGCACCAGGGTTTAAGACTCCTAAAACTTCAAATCTTCTTGAACTGGGTTTAATATCCTTAGGATATAAAAGCAATTTTTCTTTTTCAATTCTCACCATTTTACATCAAAACTTTCTTCTTTTTTAAAGAATTATAAGCCAAAATATAAATTCCTGCACTCCATGCCTGAAGATTTCCATGAGTTTCTTTGGTTATTGGATTTATCCATTCTGGAAACAAATTATTCTTAATATTAGATTCAGCCAAAAACTCAAGTTCTTTTTTGGCGTCTTTATATTTTTTGAGCTTAATCAAAGCCAAAACATAAAATCCACCTATATAAGGCCATATTCCTCCGTTAAGATAATGATTTGGGGTTGCACCAGCGTCGTAATAATAATCTTTCCAATACTCACTTGTCTTTTTTATCGGCGGATAAATTGATTTAACAGGATATGGTCTGGCTATTTTATTTTTTTGAATGTAATTCAAAATCTTCTCAGACATTTTTTTGTCAGCCAAGTCAAAAATAATAGAAAGAGTGTTTCCAAAAGAATCAAACCATTTTCCAATTTCCTTGTATTTGTTATGGTTTTTCCATCTATAAGCCCAGTAAAACTCATTGTTCCATAATTTCTTATCAGAATTTTCATTAATATTGTATTTTAGTTTTTTTAGGTGTTTTTTATTATTTAATAATTCTAAAATCCTGTAATAAAGAGCTTGAGTGCTGATTACTGTTCCGTATTTGTCAGGAAACGCGTCTTGCCAGTCAGTAGTAGAAAGCTGTTGAAGCCTCATATCTTCTCCAGCATCTCTGTATTTAATCCATGTAAAGGCTCTTTTAATTGAATTTTTATATTTCTTGAATAGACTTTTATCTCTATATCTTTTTTTATAAATGTAATGCCCAATAACAAACCACAAACTAGAATCAATAGAAAGATAATCCACTTTTGGTTTTTTTTCATCAAGCTTAAGAATAGCATTAGGAATTTGTCCAATTTTGCTCTGGTATTTTGAGAGAGTAATCAAGCTTTTTTTAAATTGGGTTCTAAAATCTTTATCATTGTCAGTGCTTGCTCCAATCAAAGTGATCATGCTGTCTCTTGCCCAAACTCCCCTATAACCTCTTTCACCCCCTGAAGCATATAATCCATAAGGAGTAGAGCATTTTTTTATTGCTTGTTTTGCTTTTTCATAACATATGTCTAAAGTATTTTTTGACACCATCTTTTTCATATTTTATAACAAACAACAAGATTATTTAAAACTTATCTCCTGCAAATCTCGCTTTTCATTGTTTCTCTAGTAGCCATTTCCAAACAGGAATTACTCTTATTATTTTATCTTCAATTGTAAACTTATCTTCTTGATTATAAGTTAGAATTAAACATTCTTTTAACTTAAACTTTCTCATTGCCTCAAGAAGACCATTAATTTCTCTATCTTTATTCTCTTTATTAATTTCATAACAAACTTGTATTGCATTTACAATCTTTATACCCTTTCTTATCAAAAAATCACATTCATTGTTTTCTTAAAAATAGAATATCTCTTTGTTCTTGTGTCTAAGAGTTATGAAGACAAGATTTTTAAGCATCCTGCCCCTATCTTATAAAGGTTTGCATTACTAATGAATACTATTGTTCATTATTAATGAACACTATTTTAATTCATATCTATTTAGTTTTTTTAAAATTTAATCAAACATCTCTCTATCAGCAATAACAACAAGATTCTTATGCCTTCTTAATATGCTTACAGGGCATTTTTTATTAATATTACCTTTTATTAAACATCTTATAGCACTTTTTTTATTTTTTCCAGATGCAAGCAATATAATTTTTTTGGATTTCATTATAGTTTTAATCCCAACTGTCAGTGCCTTTTCCTTAAAATCAGCAAGCTCAACCAGTCTTGTTAATGAATTAAAATCAGATCCAGGCTCATTAAAACCAATATGCCCATTAACTCCTACCCCTAATATTTGAATATCAATTGGATTTTTCTTAATTTTATTTTCATAATCCCTGCACTCTTTGTCTGGATTTTTTGTTTCTCCATTTAAAAGATTTATATTGGATTTCTTGATGTTAATATGATTAAAAAGATTCTTAAACATATAATAATAATAGCTTTTTTTATTGCTTTTCTTTATAGGATAATACTCATCAAGATTAAAACTTGCAATTTTTGAAAAATCAACCTTTTTTTTCTTATATGCACTCACTAATTTTTTGTATAATCCTAAAGGAGTAGAACCTGTCGCAAAACCTATATTAATATTAGGTTTTTTTAAAATTTCCTTGATTATGATTTCACAAGCTATTTTTGATAATTTATTATAATTCTTGGTTTTGATAATAAGCATAAAATAACTAAGATAATTTAATTTAAAAAATGTGCTAATTGGGAAATTCAGCTACAAATTAAATTAAATATATTCATAAGCTCCGATGTCATATCCAGAACCTTGTGGGCGTGGATTGTGTTCATAATCTTCTGTAACCTCAGAAAGAGTCAATCCAGCATCTATTGCAGGACTTGTTGATTGTAAATGGAAATCAGAGCCGGGATTTACAAATAGTGGATTTCCTATTATTGCGTTGCTATCTGTAATTACTCCATTTATATTAGGAGTATTTTCATAAAAATTATTATTTAATGTCACGCTCTGTGCAGAGGAATAACCGGCCTTAAGGTCGTACCCAGCTATGTTATATAAGATATTGTTCTTAATTGTAATACCTGAGGGCTCGCTATCTGTAACATAAATGGCATGATGATTAGTATTGTAAATTATATTATTGTAAATGTCGAGATTCTTTACTGTTTTTCTTATTCTAATAAGTCCATCGTCTCTTACTAATCCTACATCTCGTGTAAATATTACATTATTTCTAATTTGTATGTTCTTAACATTTATTATTAATCCTCCATTTTGAACAAACTGAACAATTATAGCTCCATTAAAACCATCTCCGCCATTATTTGTAGCATCAAGCCAATTACCTTCAATTAAACCTGAAACTTCTTTATATAACTCAGTCTTCCTTTTTTCATCGTAATAATGAATAAGCCACCACGAGCCTCCATGAATTTCGTTATCTATAATCTTTCTATTTAGTCCACTGCTCATATAAAGAGAATAGCATTTAAGAGTTCCAGCTCCAGCAGGTGTATACTTAATGTAATTACCTTGAATGGTAAAATCATGCCCAAAACCATCAATAGCATGATCCAAATAGCCTGAAAATTCATTTCCAATTGCATTTACTCCATAAGACACTCCATGAACACTATCAGCAAAACCATTTCTATCTCCTAAATGCAGAGAAACATGAATTGGAGAACCAACAAATCCAACAAACGATAATCTTGTGAATGTCCAGTATGATGACCTTCCACCTATCTCATCATTCACTATTGCTTCTTCACCAGGATAACTTGTCATAGTTATTCTTTCTGCGTCAGTGCCTGGAAACCAATCAGCAGGATTATCCCAATAACCAATGTTAAAATCTTCTCCTGAAAATGTACCTCCGTTGAGATACAAGAAATCGCCTGGCTTCATCTGGTCTGCAGAATAATCCAATGTCTTCCAAGCTTTTGCTTTTGTAGTGCCATCATTGCTGTTTAAACCATTTTGATAATCTACAAATCTAATCCTACCAGTACCATCACAATCAAAAGCATAGATATTACTTGTATTACCATTAACATTAACACTTATTCCACTGCCACCAAGCATGCTTGGCTTAAGCCAAAAAGTAATTCTTTGAGTATTTTTTGCTGTGTGGGGTTCAAGATTTTCACCCCATTCTGCAA
>Ga0209542_10008435_pt1 | contig 19260 bp, 23 predicted proteins | sample RifCSPhighO2_01_FD_184028 | JGI IMG/M metagenome (GOLD analysis project Ga0209542, IMG submission 184028) | Soil microbial communities from Rifle, Colorado - Rifle CSP2_plank highO2_0.1 (SPAdes) (version 2) | ecosystem: Environmental > Terrestrial > Deep subsurface > Rock core/Sediment ...
AAAGCAACTGAAAGAACTTGGAATAAAGTTGGGGAAATAAATTCTAAATGTACTACGTAATCTACGGCAAAGTTATAAAGGGTGATGGTTATGGCAAGAAAATTGGCTATCCTACCATAAATATAACCAGAACATTTTTTTCTAAACTAAAGAGAAAACCGAATTTCGGTATTTATACCGGAAGGGTTTTCTTAATGAGGAAAGTATACAAAGCGGGAATCATCATAGGTCCAAAGGATAAAAAGGGCCTGCCCAAGCTCGAAGCTCACCTTATCGGTTTTGAGGGTAGCGCTCAGGGAAGGAAGGCAATATTTGAAGTCGGTGAATTCATCAGAAAATATAAAAAATTTAGCAATGAAAAAGAACTGATTAAGCAGATAGAGAAAGATTTGAAAAAATGCTAAGCTGAACACTCATGAAAAATTACACCGGTCCTATTTTTATAATCATTGCGGCTACTTTGTGGGCGTTCGACGGCTTGATTCGCCAGCATTTATACACCCTACCGCCCATCACTATAATATTTTTCGAACACCTTTTCGGATTGATAATTCTGTTTCCGTTTATTTATAAATACCTTCTCGGGACAAGGCTAACCAAGAGAGAGTGGTGGCTTGTGATTTTAATTTCGATTTTGAGCGGGCTTTTTGGAACTCTGTGGTTTACCACAGCCCTCGGCAAGGTGCACTTTATTTCCATATCGGTAGTATTTCTTCTACAAAAGCTCCAGCCTATATTCGCCATCACCTCTGCCAGAATTTTCTTAAAAGAAAAGATAGATGGACGATATGTAAAATGGGCCGTGCTCGCTTTAGGCGCCGCATTTTTCGTAACGTTTAAAAATGGATATGTAAATTTCGCCACAGGAGAAGGCACCATCATCGCCGCCCTCTACGCCCTAGGCGCCGCATTTGCTTGGGGAACTTCAACTACGTTTTCTAAAATGCTTTTAGGTAAAGTAGATGCGAAAGTGAGCACTTTTTACAGATTTCTTGTTACTGTAATTATTACCATTCCGATATTATTTTTATTCGGATACGGGGCGAGTTTATCCACTCCAACTATTTCCCAGTTTGGCTTCTTGGCGCTTATCGCCGTCTCCACCGGTATGCTGGCGCTTTTAATCTACTACAAGGGACTTGCAAAGACTTCAGTTCATGTATCCACGATTTTAGAATTAACCTTCCCATTCATTGCCATTATCTTAGATATGGTAATCAACAACACTGTACTATCTCTATCCCAGTGGATAGCTTCATTTGCACTTGTTTACTCTATTTATAAAATTGTAAAACTAAGAGAAGAAGTAGCTTTACTTTAATATAAACAAAATGGTATAGTTTTTATGTAAAAAGTGTTTTTCTGGCACTTCGGCCAGACCAACACAGTTCATTTCAGCACAAGGATTGACCATCATGCGTACTAGAAAGACCAGGTTCCAGGATCGCGACTTCGTCAAGGGAACGGGAAGCGACCACAAGCCGTTCTGCTGCGTTATGGTCGCACGGGATTCCCAGGGTGTCGCCGTGCGCGACTCCAAGGATCCGACGAAGGCCACGCTCGAGTTCAACAACGCCGAGTGGAACGCATTTGTCCACAGCGTGAAAGTCGGCGACTTCGAGGTCATCGGCTAGCGTCGAGCAAGGGATTCATCTCGGGGGTGACCGTGTTTTACACAGTCGCCCCCGCTCTTTTTTCAATGACAAATTTTAAGCGTATTGTATGAAGAATGTCTAAAGATTTACTAAAGAAAAAATGTGTACCGTGTGAAGGGGGAGCAAAACCCTTAGACCACGAAGAAATTATGAAACTCATGGGAGAAGTTTCAGACTGGAAACTTTTTGAAGAGGAAAGTGCTAATTTAAATAAATTCGGAATGGGTGCAAAAATTTCTAAAGAATATAAGTTTCAAGATTTTATCGGCGCAATAAATTTCGTAGAAAGAGTGGCCGATGTAGCGGAAATGGAGGGCCATCATCCGGACATACATATCCACTATAACAAAGTCCTACTTGAACTCTGGACTCATGCCATAGGCGGACTCTCGGAAAACGATTTCATTATGGCGGCCAAAATCGACGCCAGTAAGTAATCGTTTAATTAAACGTTTACTTAATCGATTACGTAATACATTACGTAACAATTTTTTCTCTTCTTTTTCTCACTCTACTAACATTATCCAATTAAAGTACTTTAGCAAGGTAAAGTAATTAGGTTAGAGTACTAGTTAGTTGAGATAAAAATACTAAAGGGCGGGCCGTTCTTCCGAACGAACACCACCCTTTTGCACATTGTGCACCTATCGAGAAATATGATGAAGAAAGGCATTTGGATCACTGAAGTGCTTGTTGGCGTAACTGCTAGCAATCTCCGGATCTTTTCTCAGAGTACTAATAGAATTAACCGGAGCCCTTTGTCCGTTGGTCTTGCCGACCAAGCAGCTAGCGTAAACACTTGAATAACCATTCACGCCAGACTTTGCTTTCGCCTGTGGAATCTGTGCTACCCACGCCATCCCCAACCACTTGGCTTGGGGGAATCGCCACGCATTCCTTTGATAAAGCTTGTGCATGGTGAGACCGGAACTGATGACATCGTCGACAACCACAACTGTCTTCACTCCCATTACTAAAAACATTTTGGGAAGAATGACATCAACGGTCACCACTGGATCTGCGCCTGGTTCACAGATGCGTTTCGCTATAACGCTCGTGACTTCACGATACTCCCGACAAATTCTTGAGAGCCGACGTGGATAGTTAGAGCCGTTTCCAGGAAACACAAAAAGAATATTCTCCTCCTTTTGTGTTACATTTCCCAGCGCCCTCTCCAGATCTACTGTAAGTTGTTCTCCTTCAAGGAAAACCAGCTCCTGTCCGTTCTTTGTCTTCAACCTCTTAAGATCGTCACGTGCTACTTCCGAAATATCCTCATCAGCGAGAATAATTCGCCCATCGGTTATCACAGAACTTGAGTATGATAACCCCGTGTACTCCTCCAATTTCTTCATCTGTCTCTCCATTGAGTTTTAAAGAACAAAAAAAACCTCTCAACAGAGAGGGGATAGGTGTCCTTTTGCAAAAGAAAAACTAGCCTCTCTCTATTAGAAAAAGGTTGTGATGATGGAAAGATAAATTTTTATAAGTAAATTTATTCATAAATTCCCTTGGCAAGCTCGATGGCTTTCCCTACAGCTTCTTCGGGAGTCTTGGCGCCGTAGGTCAAAATTAACTTAGATTCGTCTAAATAATTATTTATCAATTTGTCGTAGTCAGGATTTATGCCTTCAATTATGACGTTTGGCTTTTTGTTTCTGTAAGCTATACATACCTCTGCGAAAGTTCCAGCTCCGCCAGGAATGGTTATAATTGCATCACAACTTAATATCCCAGCGAATATAAAATCTCCAACGTCAATCGGCGTTAATACCTCAATGTCTACATATTTGTTTGACATATTCCTTGTTCTTCCCGGCGTACCAACAGTTATTCCATTTTTATTTTTTGCGCCTTTGCTAGCAAGCTCCATAACTCCATCCATTCCACCAGTAAAAACAATCACGCCTCGCTTAGCTAGCAACTCGCCAATTTTTTCAGCAAATTCACAAACCATCTTTTTTGTTTGAGGGTTTTGTGGGTATTCGCTAACCGCTGGTCCCATAACTCCTATTTGTAATTTTCTTTTTGTTTTCATTTTTTTATTTTTATCTTTTATAATAAATTAAAACCCCTTCCGGTTGGAAAGGGATTATATTCGAAAAAATGATGCGCTCAATTACAACCCTTTCCTAACCGGAGAAGGGTGATGGTGGTTAATTCTATTTAGAATCAGGCGATAACCTCCGAGCGAACCCCCGAGCCATTTGGCGATACGAGCGATAGTGGTAGAGGAGAGGCCGGTCGATTCGGTGATGCTTTCGTACTGGACATCTCGATAAAGTTGCGATGCGGCCTCGAGGCGATTAGCAAATTCTTTTATTTCTAGGGGAGTCATGAGGTCACGAAGAAAGCGCTTGCCTTCGTCTTCGTTTTTGAGCGCCAAAATACCGGCGACAAGTTGCTTGTTGGCCTTTGTGCCCCAGTCAATATCCGAGCCGATCTGCTGAACGAGCTTCACGGTCTTTATCTTCGTTTTATCATTCATTCCTCTCATACTGGTCACTTTAGCAAACTAAAGTACTTTAGTCAAGTAAAGTAACTAAATGGCTGTGGATAACTTTTAGAACAAAAATAAAAATTTCGCTTAAAACTTTGAAATTTCGGTAAAAAGTGTATAATGAAAGGATGAAAATAAGTTTTAAAAACAACGTAAAAGACGTGAAGGGAGGGTTTCTTTTGGTGTCGGTTGGTTCTAAAAATACGGATGAAATCGTCAAAGAAAACGGCATAAAAACGCTCTATCTAAAGTGTGATGAAAAAGAGAAGATGAATTTAAGAAAAATTTTCGTGCTTCTTCGGAAAATGGTAATGATGGCTAAAAACGCCAAAGTAAAAAATTTAGTTTTTCACTTCAACGATTTCAAATTCAAAAATTCTAAAATAGGAGACGAAGAGCTGGGAGAAATTATCGGCTCACAGCTAGATTTTGCTAATTATGAATTTGTTCAATACAAAACGCCGCCAAAAGAAGGGTTCAATTTTGTGGAGGAAATTTTTATTTTGGGAACTTCCAAGAAAATACAAAACGCTATCTTGAAGGGAAATACAATTGCAGATGAGGTAAATAAAACACGTTCGCTTTCCAACATGCCGGGCGGGGATATGACCCCTCAAATCCTAGCGACTAAGGCCAAAGAATCAGTAAAAGGTCTGCCGGTAAAGGTAACTGTCTTAGGTGAAAAAAAAATGAGGAAAGAAAAAATGCAGGCGATACTTTCAGTCGGACAGGGTTCGGAAGAAGAATCAAAATTTATCATAATGGAATATTGGGGCAATAAAAATAAAAATAAACCGATAGTGCTAGTCGGCAAGGGGGTCACTTTCGATACCGGGGGAATTAATTTAAAGCCTTCCAACAGCTTGCTCGGTATGAACATGGATATGTCCGGCGGAGCGGCGGTAATACATACCCTTGCCTTGGTGGCAAAACTAAAATTAAAAAAGAATGTCGTCGGACTCATTCCGTCTGTAGAGAACATGGCCTCGGGGAAAAGTTACCGTCCCGGGGACGTAATCCGTTCAATGTCTGGTCAAACTATTGAAGTATTAAACACCGATGCTGAAGGGAGAGTGATATTGGCTGACGCGCTTACTTATGCGCAAAAATACAATCCGGAAATGGTGATAGATATTGCCACCCTAACGGGCGCAGCCGCAGTAGCTCTCGGAGAACGCGCTTCGGCCATTTTTACCGATAATGACAATCTGTCAAAAATGATGGAGAAAATCGGGGAGAAAACGGGAGATTATATTTGGCGCCTGCCTCTATGGGAAGAATATGAAAATGAAATAAAAGGTTCCTTGGGTGATTGGACCAATATTCACAACAAAGACTCTCGTTACGGCGGAGCGATTTACGGAGCGATTTTTCTTCATCAATTTATCAAGGATAAGGCCGGAAGCGAAAAAGCTCCGAAGTGGGCACATTTAGACATTGCTCCCAGGATGACCTCAATGGCTGGAGAATATTTGGCACAGGGCGCTCTGGGTACTCCGGTTAGACTCTTGCTCAAGACAATAGAACAATATAAATAAAATATAATTGATGGAAACAGACATTCTGCACAATTCTACATACCAAATTAAAATTTCTGGATTCGAGGGACCTTTGGGACTTCTTTTGGGTTTAGTGGAAAAAAGAAAACTTTTTATTAATGACCTTTCTCTTTCCACGGTAACGGAAGATTATATAAACTATGTAAATAAATTGAGTCAAAGCAATTCGGGGGAAATTTCGAATTTTATAGTGGTAGCGGCGACTCTTATTCTGATAAAATCCAAGTCGCTTTTACCCAACCTCGACCTGACCGAAGATGAAAAGAGCGATATACGCAACCTCGAAGAGAGACTACGTTTGTATAAAATTTTTACCGATCTTTCAGTAAATGTGAAAAACACTTTTGGTAAAAAAATAATTTTCGCACCCTTAGATAGAAAAATAGATACTTTGGTATTTTTACCGGATGAACAAATTACAAAAGATTCAATGATGGATTTTGCCAGAAATGTCATAGGGACTATGCCCAAAAAGGTCATCCTCCCGGAAGTTGAAGTTAAAAAAATTATAAGTATTGAGGAAATGATAAATAAATTAACCCAAAGAATACAAGATTCTATAAAAATGAACTTTAAAGATTTTTCCGGAAAAGCTTCTACTCGTGAAGAAAAAGTGGTTGTCATTGTCGGGTTTCTAGCTATGCTTGAGCTTGTCAGGCAGGGAATTCTTCATGCCATACAAGAAAATAATTCGGAAGATATTATCATTATGAAAAATAAAGAAAATCAATCATGACCTTAGAATCAAAGATTGAAGCAATTTTGTTCTGGAAGGGAGAACCGTTGTCACGAAAAAAGTTGGCAGAAATTCTGAACGTAAACCAGACAGAGATAAATGAAGGTCTGGAAAAATTGAAAGGCAATTTAGAAAACAGGGGAATGGTGCTCTTGGAAAAAGACAACGAGATAACGCTCGGTACCAACCCTGAACTTTCAAAGTTGATTGAGAATTTACAAAAAGAAGAATTAAACAAAGACCTTTCCAAGGCATCTCTCGAAACATTGTCTATCATTCTCTATAAAGACGGAGTAAGCAGGGCTGTAGTTGACTACATACGCGGAGTGAATTCTAGCTTCACCCTGCGACTTCTTTCGGTCAGGGGATTGGTAGAGAAAACTCCCGACCCGGAAGACAACAGACGCTACATTTATAAACCGAGCTTTGAACTTCTATCTTTCTTAGGCATAAAATCAAAAGAAGAATTGCCGGATTATGCGGAAGTAAGTAAATCAATTAATGATGTAGCGAAAGACTTGTCGGAGCAGGAACAAGATGCATAAAGACAACATGGAGGAATTACGAAAAAATCGTTTTTTTGTTTTGATTATAGCGATAGTTGCCCTGGAGGCAATTTTGTTTTCTACTGGAAATTTTAAATTAAATGAAGAAGAGAGATTGAAGCGAGAAGCTGATACAAGAATCAATGCTTCTTTACAAAATATAGAAATCGAAGCCAAGGCACTTTCTGTCTATGATATAACTGAAAACAAAAAAATTTATGGTAGAAATGATGCCGTAGCAATGCCCCTCGCCTCGCTCGCTAAAACTATGACCGTCATCGTTACCCTAAATAATCACTCGGAAAATGACGTTGTATTGATCTCTAAAGACGCTCTTCGCCAGGCTGGAGATTACGGACTCTGGATAGGGGAGAAGTGGGAAGTAGGAGATTTAGCTAAATTTACTCTTTTAGCTTCTGCTAATGATGGCGCTTATGCCCTTGCTGGAAATGATAATAGCTTTTTAGAAAAAATGAACGACAAGGCGCAGAGAATCGGAATGGATAATACTTTATTTTTAAATTTTACGGGCCTTGACCTAGACTTAGGGCAAGCAGGAGCTTTCGCCTCTGCGGAAGACGCTAACGCTATGGCTGTATATGGACTGCGAGCTTATCCGGAAATTTTCAGCACTACCGCAATTTCTGAAATAAATTTAAATTCTGTTTCGGGCTTTGTTCATAATTTTAAAAACACAAATACGATAATTAGAAAAATACCCGGCCTTTTATTTTCCAAAACAGGCTACACAGAAATCGCCGGAGGTAACCTAACCGTTGTTTTTCAAGATAGAAAGGGACACTATCTTGCCGTGACAATTCTCGGCTCCAGTTTTCTGGGACGGTTTTCTGATATGGAAAGAATCGTAGAAACGTTGTATAATATGTAGATATGAAGGCAGAAAATAGGTTATGCCAGAACTGCAAAGCTGATTTCGTCATCGAGCCGGATGATTTCGGGTTTTACGAGAAAATCAAAGTTCCGCCACCGACATTTTGTCCGGAGTGCCGAAGGCAAAGACGTTGGGCCTGGCGAAACAATATGTCGCTTTATAATCGTAAATGTGACTTATGTGAAAAGCCGGTGATCTCAATTTACTCTCCGGATTCTGGTTTAACCATCTATTGTAATAAATGCTGGTGGAGTGATAAGTGGGATCCAAAAAGTTACGCAGTAGATTACGATTTTTCTAAACCTTTCTTTACTCAATTTAATGAACTAATGAAAAGAGTACCGCATATGGCAGTGGTTAATGATGATGGCATTGCAAGTTTAAACTGCGAATACACCCACGACTGGTGGTTTTCCAAAAATTGTTATCTGTGTTTTTCTGGTTGGCATGTAGAGAATGTGATGTATAGTTTTTTTATCCTGGCCGGGAAATACGTAATGGATTGTATGGAGCTTCGCTCAAAAAATGAATACATGTACGAGTGCAGACTGTGCTCTAAAAATTATCAATTAAAGTATTCCGATGTATGTAAAGCATGCATTAACAGTGCGTTTCTTTATGATTGCGATAATTGTCAAGATTGTCTGATGTGCGTAAATTTACGCAGTAAGAAACACTGTTTCAAGAACCAACAATATACGAAAGAAGAATATGAGAAAATCTTAAATGGATACAAATTAGATACATTTTCCGGTGTAGAAAAGGCAAAAAAAGAATTTAAGAAGTTTGTGGCTGGTTTCCCTAAACGATATGGGCGAATTTTTCATTGTGTAAACTCTACGGGCGATACACTGTCTGGGGCGAAAAATATAACACGCTCTTTCGGAATCAGGAATGCAAATAATTTAAAATATTGTGATTTTGTCGGAGACAGCACTGGCCTTACTCAGGATTGTTGGGACATCACGACTACCGGAGGATCGTCGGAATGTTATGAATGCATGGTTGGAGACCATTCTCAACTCAATCTTTTCGGGCTCTTTTCTGTCAAAAGTCAAGATATTAAGTATTGCCAACACTGCCATAATTGTAAACATGGCTTAGGGTGTGTGGGACTACGCAATACAGATTATGCTATTTTCAACAAGCAGTATTCAAAAGAGGAGTACGAAAAACTAGTTCCTAAAATTATTAAACACATGAATGATATGCCCTATGTCGATAAGCAGAAATTTGAGTACAAATACGGAGAATTTTACCCAATAGAACTCTCACCCTTCGGTTACAATGAAACATATGCGCCCGAACTGGTGCCACTCGCACGTGAGGAAGCCAAAAAGAGAGGATACAAATGGCAAGATAATATACAAAAAACTATGGGCAAGGAAACAATACAACTGGAGAAAATTCCAGATTCTATTAATGATATTGGCGAAGAAATTTTAGAAGAAATATTAAAATGCATTGATTGCAAACGAAACTATAAAATTATAAAGAACGAATTTCTTTTCTATAAAAAAATGGAAATCCCGATTCCGCGTAAGTGCTTTATGTGTCGGTATAAAGACAGAGTGACCCGACGCAACCCCCTCAATCTCTGGCACAGACAATGCATGTGTGAGAAAATAAATCATTTTCACGGGGAGGGGAGATGTCAGATAGAATTCGAAACCACATATGCTCCAGAAAGACCGGAGATTGTGTACTGCGAGAAGTGTTATCAGCAGGAGGTTTACTAGTCTGGAGTTGATTTATCAACAATTTCTAAAAAAGAGCTAAAATGATATACTATATCTATGTATTTAGACTTGGTTAAAATTTTTCTACCGACTACGCTGGCCTTTTTTTTAGGTCTTTTTATTACCCCTCTTGCCACTCATTTCTTCTATAAATACAAAATGTGGAAGAAATACTCTCGAAATGGGGGCATAGACACGCCGGACTTCCAAAAAATCCATAACGAGCAGGAAGAATTGAACACTCCCAGAATCGGGGGCATAATTATTTGGGTTTCAATTTTGCTTACTACGTATCTTTTTTATTTAGCGTCAACTTTTTTTCCTTCTGCCGTCACGGAGAAAATGAATTTTTTAAGCAGAAATCAAACTCTGATACCATTTTTTACTTTGTTTTTTGGGTCAGTCTTGGGGCTTTGGGAAGATCTGATCCAGATTTATGGAAAAGGTAAGTTGGCTCATGACCACGCGGGCTGGCGAAAATGGAAAGTAATTTTAGTTATTATTTTTTCTTCGTTAATCGGAGCCTGGTTTTTTTATAAACTCGGTATTACTTCCATCCACATTCCCTTCGGGGGAGAAATGAGTTTGGGTATTTTGATTATTCCTTTTTTTATACTTGTGGCGCTAGCGACCTGGTCAGGCGGAATAATAGACGGCATAGACGGACTCTCGGGGGGGATACTAGCCGCGATTTTTAGCGCTTATGGAGCTATCGCCTTTGCCAACAACCAGATAGACATCGCTGCTTTTTCCGGAGTGGTTGCAGGAGGTATTTTGGCCTTTCTGTGGTTTAATATTCCGCCGGCAAGATTTTATATGGGAGAGACGGGCATTGTGGGACTTACCATGACCTTAGCCACGATTGCATTTTTAACCGATTCGGTTTTAATTCTCCCCATTGTTGCCCTTCCCCTGGTTGTTACGTCCGGTTCAGTTATTTTGCAAATTTTATCCAAGAAGTTAAGGGGAGGGAAGAAATTATTCAGACTCACGCCGATTCATCATCATTTCGAGGCTCTCGGCTGGCCGTCTTATAAAGTCACTATGCGTTTTTGGGTTTTGTCGGTCGTGTTTGCTATCGTGGGCATAATTTTGGCGGTTATTAGCTGAAAAAATGAGAAAATGAGAGAGAAAAAAATTGATAAATTTTTCTTAACAGTTGTGCTTCTCTTGATTGGTATCGGAGTAGTGATGTTTGTATCCGCTTCTTTAGGAATCCTGGCAAAAAGCGAGAAAACTTTTTTTTCGGTTCTTTTCAGCCAGTTGGTTTTGGGGCTGGGCTTGGGGCTTATTGGTATGTACATATCGTTAAAAATAAATTACAAGTTTTGGAGAAAATATTCTTTTTATATTTTTCTGGGCTCAATACTCCTAACCGCGGCTGTTTTTATTCCCAACATTGGTTGGGGTTTTCAGGGCGCCGAGAGATGGATAAAACTAGGACCAGTATCGTTTCAACCAGTGGAAATTTTAAAATTTGGATTTGTAATTTATTTCGCAGCTTGGCTCTCCTGGATAAAAAACAAAGTTCAAGATTTCAAATTCGGTATTCTCCCGCTTGGCATAATGCTTGCAATTATCGCAGTGATTTTATTCAACCAACCGGATACTAAAAGTTTTATTCTGATTACAGCAACTGGAATTTTTATGCTTTTTATTGCTGGAGTACCAATAAAATACGTATTGGGGCTTTGTATAGGAGCAGTACTTGTTCTCGGGTCTCTAGTTTTCTTTACTCCGTATCTCCAAGAAAGAGTGAAAACTTTTATTGACCCATCTCAAGATGCCCTGGGGTCTTCTTACCAAATTCAGCAGTCTTTAATAGCCTTTGGTTCAGGAGGAATATTAGGTAGGGGATTGGGGCAAAGTATTCAGAAATTTAGTTACTTACCAGAACCACAGGGAGACTCGATTTTCGCTGTTTTGGGTGAAGAATTTGGTTTTGTGGGAACTGTTGCAACTATATTCCTTTATGTACTTTTTGCTATGCGGGGACTTCGGATTGCCAATAATTCCCCCGATCTTTTTAGTAGACTTTTAGTCTCTGGAATTGTTATACTGATTACAATGCAGTCGTTTATGCATATCGCTTCTATTATTGGAGTTTTTCCTTTAACTGGAGTTCCTTTAGTTTTTATGAGTCACGGGGGCACTTCGTTAATGATATACCTTATAGCCACAGGAATAGTGCTTCAGATATCAAAATTCCAGCATAAAGCTGTGTAGTAAAATTTTAAATTTATGAAAATAGTTTTCACAGGAGGCGGAACGGGCGGGCATTTTTACCCGATTATCGCCGTAGCCGAAAAAGTAAACCAAATAATAAGTCACGAGAACATAGTAGGGGTAAAGCTTTATTATTTCTCTGATAGTCCTTATGATAGAGAAATGCTTTTTGAGAATGGAATATTATATGAAGAAGTAGGCGCTGGAAAACTTAGAACGTATTTTTCTTTTAGAAACTTCTTAGACGTTTTTAAAATGTTCTTTGGCGTCTTAAATGCTATTTTAAAAATGTTTTCAATTTATCCAGATGTTGTTTTTGGTAAGGGGGGTTATGCATCCTTTCCAACAATTTTTGCCGCCAGGGTGTTGCGTATCCCTGTTTTAATTCATGAATCGGATTCCGCACCTGGACGAGTAAATAAGTGGGCTGGACACTTTGCTAAAAAAGTAGCCGTTTCTTTCAAAGAGACAGCGAATTATTTTCCTAAAAAAACTGTCGCGTGGACCGGCCATCCAATAAGAAGCGAAATAGAACATCCTGGTCTTCGTGCAGAGACGCTAAAATATTTTAAACTAGAAGAAGACTTGCCAATCATTTTAGTTTTGGGAGGTTCACAGGGGGCAGAACTGATAAATAACACCATTCTCCTAGCCCTGCCTCAACTTGTTAAAAGTTACCAAATTATTCATCAAACCGGCGTTAGAAATTTTAAAATAGTGACAGAACAAGCCAAAGTTATACTGGCTGATAATCAAAATAAATCAAGATATTTGCCCATTGCTTTTCTTAATCCTCCTGACTTAAAAATGGCAGGAGGTGGAGCAAAAGTTATCGTCTCCAGAGCGGGGTCAACGTTGTTTGAAATAGCATCTTGGGGAATACCATCAATCTTGGTTCCATTCACCAAATCAAACGCTGACCATTCCAAAAAAAATGCTTTTAACTACGCTCACGCAGGAGCTTGTATTGTAATTGAAGAAGTGAATATGACTGCAAATATTTTAAACTCAGAAATACAAAGGTTGGTAGAGGACAAGGTAAGTTGGGAAAAAATGGCGCGTAATGCGAAAGCTTTCAGTACCCCGGGAGCTGCAATGAAAATCGCCAGAGAATTGGTGGACATGGCCTTGAGCCATGAAAAATAGGAAATATATGCTAAAATAGCCTTATGCCCAATAAGGTTATTACAAGAATGCCACCGTCTCCAACAGGACCATTTCACATAGGTTCTGTTAGAACAGCTCTTTATAATTTTCTATATGCCAAACAACATAATGGTAAATTTATACTCCGCATAGAGGATACGGACAAGAAAAGATCAAAGAAGGAATTTGAGGACAATATTGTAGAGTCTTTAGCCTGGCTTGGTTTGGCTTATGAAGAATTTTACAGACAATCAGAGAGAACTGAAATTTATAGAAAATATTTAGAAAAATTAATTGATGAAGGCCTGGCTTATGTTTCAAAAGAAAATCCAAAAGAAGAGGGAGACAGAGACGAAGTAATCAGATTTAAAAATCCAAACAAAAAAATTAAGTTCAATGACCTGGTTCTGGGAGAAATAGAATTTGATACCACAGACCTGAAGGATTTCGTAATCGCTAAAGACTTGGATGCTCCGCTTTACCATTTTGCTGTAGTGGTGGACGATATGGAGATGGGGGTAACGCATATAATCCGCGGACAGGATCATATTTCCAATACTCCAAGACAAATTTTGATTGGAGAGGCACTGGGAGCCATGTTGCCCCAATACGCCCATATTCCGCTTATACTTTCTCCCGATAAAACCAAGCTTTCTAAAAGACACGGGGCTTTGTCTATTTTAGAGTATAAAGAGATGGGTTATTTGCCGGAAGCTATGTTAAATTTCCTTGTGCTTATCGGCTGGAATCCGGGCAACGATAAAGAAATTTTCACTCTAGATGAATTATTGAAAGAATTCAGTTTAGAAAAAATACAAAAAAGTGGTGGGGTATTCAACATAGAAAAACTGGATTGGGTAAATAAAGAACATATTAAAAAATTATCTAAAGAGGAAATAAAAAGAAACATCTTTGAGCGTTTGCCGGAACTGGCAAGAAACGAGAAAATAATTCCGGTTATTTTAGAAAGAATTTCCAAATGGAGCGATGTATCAGACATGGTCGGGGCAGGGGAGTTGGATTTCTTTTTTAAACCGCCAGAGATAAAGAAAGAAAAGCTTGTTTATAAAAACACCCCAGCTGAAAAAATTATAGATAACTTGAAATTAGCGATCGGAGTACTGGAAAAAATAGAAGAAATCGATTTTGAAAAAGAAAATATAAAAAGCACTCTGATGCTCATTGCTGATAATTTAGAAAACAGGGGAGAGCTACTGCATCCTGTGCGTTATGCTCTGTCGGGACTGGACCGTTCTCCTGACCCTTTTATAATCGCTGAAATTTTAGGCAAAAATGAAACATTACTTAGATTACAAAAAGCTATTTAAATCAACATTTTGGGGAATTTTGGTTCTTTTTACGGTTTTTGCGGTGCCTACTTTTTTTTCTAATGCCCAGACAGCCCCTGAACTTCAAAATAAAATAGAGCAAAGAAACACGGATATAGAGAAACTGGAAAAAGAAATAAAGCAATACCAGATACAGCTTAATGATTTGGGCAAACAGAAAAATTCTCTGGCCGGGTCAATTGCCGAACTTGATATCACGAGGAAAAAATTAAATGCGGATATTTCCATAACTCAAAACAAAATTGATAAAACAAATTTTAAAATAGAGGGTTTGGGTTCTCAAATCAACACCAAAGAAGATTCAATAGTGGGGGCCAGAAAAGCGATTTCTCTTGATATTAAAAAAACAAACGAATTCGAGCAAAACAGTCTGGTGACAACTATATTGTCTAAAGACAATTTCACATCGGTTTGGAACGATATAGATAACATGGCCACTATACGCAAAAAAATAAGAGAAAGAATTACCGAATTACAACAAATAAAGGGGGAGTTAGAGGATACAAGAAATGAAACCATTGAGGCAAAAAAAGAATTAACCATCCTTAAATCTAAGCTGTCCGACCAGAAAAATGTGGTAGAGCAGAATAAATCGGAGAAAAATAAATTACTTACCCAGACAAAAAATAGTGAGACAAGTTACCAAAAGCTTCTAAAAGACCAACTGGCAAAAAAAGAAGCCTTCGAAAGGGAATTGCGTGATTTTGAATCACAATTAAAGTTTATTCTAGATCCTTCGAAATTGCCTGGTCCTGGAGTGCTCTCCTGGCCTCTGGATGAAATTTTCGTCACCCAAGAATTCGGAGCCAAAACGGGACCCCACAGAACTTATGCCAGTGGACATAGCGGTACTGATTTTAGAGCTAGAACTCCGCTACCGGTTAGAGCCATGGCAGACGGCATAGTAAAAGGTACCGGAGACACAGACACAAGTTGCTCGGGGGTTTCTTTCGGTAAATGGATTTTTATAGAATACAACAACGGGCTATCCAGTACTTATGGACATCTTTCGTTCATTAAGGTTCAGGAAGGACAAAGAGTAAGAAGAGGAGAAGAAGTGGGTTACAGCGGTGGCACGGGCAGAGTCACGGGACCGCATTTACATGTTTCGCTTTACGTCTCAAGTGCCGTCAGTGTAGATACTGTGCCCAGTAAATCTTGCCCTGGGAGGATCCTAAAACAGCCCATAGCGGCTATTAACGCTTATCTAGACCCTATGTATTATTTGCCAGCTTTATAATATTTTGTGATAAAATAGTAGAATATGAAAAATAATATAAGAAATAAAGAAGGTGGCTTTTTACAAATAATAATTTTAATTCTTATTGTCTTGTTTATTATGAAATACTCTGGGCTTACCATAAGTGATGCCGTAAATTGGTTTAAAACCACCTTTAATAGTGTTTTAAGATAGCCAAAGTGGATTGTACGACATTTTAATGTCGATACAATCCACGCCCATCTTTGTGGTATATAAGGTATACCGCAAAGATATATTGTGCGACACGGTATGTTTTATATAACTCCTATCCCCGCTCCACAAACTAGCTTTGAATTTATTTACACGACGTAGACTTAGAGTAGCCGGCAGATATGGCTTCGGCCTCGGTGTTAAAATAAATTCTATTTTCTTGCTTGATGGTTTTCCCACCAGAACAACCTATGGAATAATATTTCTTTCCCCTATTGGAGGCAAAAAAGGCTTTGCCGGTAGTTTTTGTTTCAGAAATAGTTTTAGATTCTTTTTCTAAAGAATAAATAACGTTGGCTTCTTGGTTTGTTGTCTGACTAGTTGTTTGGTTTAGGTATTCTATTTCTATGCCTGAATTTTGATTATTCTTTGACAATCTACCCAATCCAAAAGAGGCAAAACCAACTAAAATAACAATAAGAGCAGTCAAAATACCCTTCCCGTTGTCGCTCTCAATAAATTGCTTGATTTTTTCCATGAAATTGCTTATACTGTATCACACATATGGCACATAGAAAAGCTGGCGGTACAGCCAAAAACTTAAGAGATTCCAACCCTAAATACCTCGGCACGAAGCTTGGTGACGGTCAGAAAGCGCAGTCTGGCTCTATCATCATCCGCCAGCGCGGTACGGTCATCATGGCAGGTACAAATGTGAGTATGGGTAAGGACCACACCCTCTTTGCCCTAAAGCCCGGTACTGTTAAATTTAGCTCAAAACGCAAGGTCTCCTTCCACGGCAAAACCGTGGTAAAGAAGGTAGTGAATGTAGTCTAGTCTATTTAATTTATTAAGGCTTTTTGGGGAAGAATTTCAAAGAAATTGAATTCACACAGTGACGAATATTCTTAGGAGTCATTCCCTCTCCTGTAAAAACATGGCCCAGGTGCGCGTCGCAGTTGGCGCAAGTTATCTCCGTGCGCATACCGTCAACGTCCAACGTCCTTTTCACTGCACCCTTTATCTCATCATCAAAACTTGGCCAGCCACACTTCGCATCAAATTTATCTTTCGATTCATAGAGCTTCGCATCGCATCTTTTACATACATACACTCCTTCTTCATTCAATTTTTCATACTCCCCTGAAAAAGGTGCTTCTGTCCCCTTTCCCTCAATAACTTTTTCTTCTTCTTTGGTTAGGGAATTCAATTTCATAAAATAACTTTGCTAAGTTTATTCCCCTTCCACTACAAGCTTAAAAGAAGATTTTTGTTTCCCAATTTTAATTGGAATTTCAAACTCCCCTACCCCTTTGACGGGTTTTTCTAGGTCAATGTATTCTTCACTAATTTCCACATGGTGTTCACTGTGCATGGCTTCTAAAATTTCCTTTCTGTGAATAGCAGAGAATAAATGTCCTTGCTCGTTGGCTTTTGCCTTTATTGTAACAACCTTGTCTTTTATAGTTTCTAGATTTTTTATCAGCAAGTCTTCTTGCACCTCCCTCTCAAGCACAATGTCTTTTTTGCGCGTTTCAATTTCTGCTAGAGCTTTATCGGTAGCAATAACAGCCAACTTCCTGGGCAATAAAAAGTTCATGGCATATCCACCATTCACTTCTTTTACTTCGTATTTTCTGCCAACTCTTGGCACATCATGTAAAAATATTACTCGCATATGTTTGCTTTATAATTTTCCACCAAGCAAAAGCTCTATCGCTTTATCCATTTGTGTATCGCGTCCCGCATCGACATCTTTTTTTAATAATTCCACTTCATAGTCTGGAGTTAACCCCTTAAGCGAAATCGAAAGGCCGTTGGGCGTTAGCCACTTAGCTACCGTAACTTTCAACAGAGTATCTTGTGTTATTTTTACAACCTCTTGGACAGAACCCTTTCCGTAACTCTGGGATCCGACAAGAACAGCTCGTCCGTGGTCACGCAATGCACCCGCTAATATTTCAGATGCCGAGGCCGAACCATCGTCTATAAGGATTACAAATTTTAACTTATCGCTAAACACATTATATCCCTTGCTTCTAAATACTGTCGGCTTGATGTCATCGCCATAATCTTCGGTCACGATAGTCTTACCGCCCGGCAGAAACCAGCTCGCCATGCTAACAGCCGTATCTAAATATCCTCCAGGGTTGCCTCGTAAATCAAGCAGGAGCTTGTCCGTTCGAGCATCAGCAAATTGCTTCAAAGCATCTCTGAATAGCCCACCAGCATTAGCCGAAAAGCTGTAAAGCTTTATTACAAAAATTCCATCCGGGCGCAGTTCTGTATCTAAAGTCGGTATGTTTATAATATCTCTAATTATTTTTATTTCTTTTGGTTCTTTGATGGTATCACGCAAAATAGTAAGAGTAACTTCTGTGCCCTTCTCCCCTCTTATTAGTTTAACCGCTTTTTCAACACTTAAATCGTTGGTTATTGTTTGGTCAATTTTTAGAATTTTATCACCGGACTTGATGCCCGCCCTGAAAGCTGGAGTATCTTTAAGGGGAGCAATAACTGTTAGTATTTTATTTTTTAAACCAACTTCCATGCCAATTCCACTGAAATTTCCCGATATATCGTCTTCAAACATTTTTGCATCGTCGGGACTAAAAAATACATTGTACGGATCATTAAAAGAACCCACTAGACCTGAAATTGCTCCATAAACACGCTCCTGGTCAGTCGTCTCGCTAGCGCTCGGATATTTTTCATTAAGAATATTCCAAACTTTCCAAAAAGGAGAAAAGTCAGCGGTAGTTTCTACTGCTGTTTCTTTCCCGGAAAGAGAAATAACTTTCTCTATTTCAGGACGCTTGTTAAATCCTATATAAACACCAAAGACAAAAAATCCAGCAATAAGCAGGATGACGAGGGCATTACGCCTTACCTTCAAAAAATCTTGAGAAAATTCTATCATTAGCTCTTTATATATATTAAATTTCTTCTCTTTCTAATTCGGGATGTTCAATTACTCCCCTTCCTTTCTCCATTTCGTTCTTGTCTTCGCCGTCATGCTCATCTACCTTGAAATTGTGATTCTCTGAAAAATTATCAAAGGTTTTCACCTCTTCACTGTCTGTCTTGGCTTCTCTATATAATAAATAACTAAAGAAAGCGAGCCCCAGACCCGAAAGAGAAAACAGGGTATTCTTCATAGAAGACGGAAAGCCAAGATATGGCAACACCGCCACCCACACACTCAATACTAAAAGTATCCATGCTTTACGCATAGACATATTATACTTTATGGACACTCCATATGCAAATTAATTTTTTATCCTTAAGGAGACAATATTTCTATGACATTCCCGGTAATATCGCTCGTTGGCACCCTGGTTTCAAGATGCGACATTTTAATATTTGCAAACAATAGTAAAATTACAACAGAAAAAAGAGCAACTCCGCGTAGGATTATCAAGGGATGTTGTATTTCAAATTTTATGAAAAATGCCAAGAGAAGCGACAGAATGATAAGTAAAGCCATTCCTCCGTAGGCGTA
>Ga0209542_10008439_pt1 | contig 19255 bp, 20 predicted proteins | sample RifCSPhighO2_01_FD_184028 | JGI IMG/M metagenome (GOLD analysis project Ga0209542, IMG submission 184028) | Soil microbial communities from Rifle, Colorado - Rifle CSP2_plank highO2_0.1 (SPAdes) (version 2) | ecosystem: Environmental > Terrestrial > Deep subsurface > Rock core/Sediment ...
CTTTTAAACCTCGGTTTTACTATGCTGCAAAAGAGCGCTTGGTTTGGTCCCGCACCGCTACCGAAAGAGTTTATCCAATCTCTCCATTATATGAAGATGCTGCGCCATATAAAATTTTTCAAAGCACATGAGGCCGATATTGTATAGCAACAATCTGTTTAGTGGCGTTGGCGGCAAAGTTTGTTAACAATGAACGATCGCGCGTTGTTAATAAATTTTAAAATCTTATCTTTGGTTTAGTTGAGGCCGAGGTTGACACGAAAAATGGAGCCGTGCTAGGAATATATGTAAATTATTTGATAATATAGATATATGGAAGAACAAAATAAGAGCCATTTTTGGCGATTTGCCGCGGGGCTTGCGGCGCTGATGGCGTTGGGACTCGGGATATATTACGCAACGGGATGGTATAAATGGCAGAGCGCACAAAACGAAGCTGCTGCCAATGACCGCGCCTTGCAAGACATAAAAGAATGGGAAGCGCAATATGAAAACGACACTTACGGCGGCACAACCCCCGAAGAAACCTTGGCACTTTTCATTGATGCTCTCAAGAAAGGAGACATTGACCTTGCTTCAAAATATTTTGTGGTTGATGAGCGAAGAATTCAACTAGAATATCTGACGAAATTAAAGCAAAACGATGCAATTCAGCGCGCTATTAATGAAATGACACAGCTTCAACTAACTAAAAAAACAGACGAAATAGCATTTTTTACTTTAGTTGAGAATAAGTTTGCCACTGCTGAGGTTGTTGTTGGTCGCGCAACAAATGGCACATGGAAAATTCTAGAATTATAAAAACAATATTATTTGCGTCCACGGCGTTGCTACTGGCAACGCCGTTTTTCGTATTTTCCTATGACGATAAAACAACGCATCCCGCGCTCGCTCAAGAAACTATTGCGCTTTTCAATCTTTACTATCCGAAATTGGCATTTACTGAAGATGAAAAACAAGCAGTGATATCCGGCGACATCGGAGAAGACGAAAGCGCGCGATGGATGCACCATTTCTACGACCCCATGTTTAATAGGGGACTATGGGGGTTTTCGTCTTCCAAGGTTTGGGCGCTGGATACCAAAGCGCAAGCCGCGCTTGACCCCGCTTATACCCAGACCGCCGGCGTTTTTTACGTGGCAAATCAAAAATTGTTTGATTCCAACACTGATTATTCTTGGGATCGCGCTATTTATGACTATGTCTGGGCTGATCAGGAGCGAGGGCTTGCAGCACTCGGCCATATTTTGCATCTTATTCAAGATGCGTCAGTGCCTGACCACACGCGCAATGACGCGCACCCTCCGGTTTTGGACTTAGGGAGTCCGTACGAACATTGGACAAAACGCTTTACGCCGCAAACGCTTTCCGGACTCGGAATTTCGCTCTATCAGCAAAGTATTAAGCCGCCGCAGTTTCGAATTTTGCAGCAATATTTTCATTCGCTCGCGCTGTATTCAAATAATAACTTTTTTAGTAAGGATACGATTTTTGATAAAAGCTATAGACAACCGCAAGTTGCATATGAACAGAAAGAGTTTTTAAAAAATGGTAGATCAATAACTTTTGACTATGCTGCCAATGGTAACGATCATTATAAGCTTGTTGCCGTTTCAAAAGGATCTGATTGGCAAGAATTAGTTAATTCAGATCAGTCTATATATTTTCTAACAGACGATGATCATCTTATCCTCACCGATTACTGGGAGCGGTTGTCGAAACAGGCAGTGGTGCATGGGGTTGGGGTGATGCGGCTGTTTTTTGAAGAGGCGGAAAAAGAGCGCATCAATAAATCGCGGTGGGCGCGCAATCAATCGCTTTCTGATAAACTTTTCTCATCGCTTTCAGGGATTTTCGGAAATCCAAAACCACCCGAGCCGCTTGCTGATCCGTTGCCCAAAGACGCATTGGCGCTTGTGCCAAGCGAGAATTCACAGGTATTAGGTGCTTTGGCGGAGCAATCAACTTTACCAACTTCATCAACACTTGGTGACCCACTGCAAGGTAGCGTGACACCCAGTGTTGGTGGTTCTTTGCCACAAATCGGATTAACACCTAGTGTTGGCGTTGTTGCTGACTCATTGCAAAATGATCCGCCGGCTCGTCCTGTCGATGTTCGAAGTCGGACTTCGAACATTTTTGCGCTCTCGCCCGGTTTTGGCGGCGGAGGCGACGCGTTGCTGAACGATGAGCAACATCAGATGTTGCTCAAAAACGAAGAGGAACACGAGAATAATGGCAACGGCGGTGACGGCGAATCATTCGAAGACAATGGAGGCAGCGGTGATCAGGAAGGCGATTCTCAAGAGGAACCAGACGAAGCGAACGCAGAAAACAATGATGACAATGAGGGCACAAATTGGGATGAGGAACCAAACAACGGAGATGACGTGCCAGAAGGCGACAACGGCGAGACAGGCGAAACGAACAACGGAAATGATGAAAATGAAGACGCGCCAGATTCATCCGATGCGTCTGATGGCGAAAGCATTGCGCTTTCTTTTGAAATACTTTCGTGCGGCGATTCGTTTATCGCCGGGAACTGTGCAGTTGCTACCACTTCAGCGGCATTGGTTTGGTCTTCCGATATTTCTGACGCTTCAACTACCGCGTTGTATCGGCTTACGTGTATGTTCAACGGCGCGCCGTGCGATGGATTTGATATAGAAGGGACACAAGCAACGTCAACTATTTTTTATGCTGCTGTCGATGGGCACTATCAATTTACCGCGCAAGTATTTGGTAACGATGAACATGCAAGCGCACTTATCGAACGCGATATTTTTCTCATCCCACATCCAATCGTGATTAATGAAGTCGCGTGGGGTGGCACTGCTGCTTCAACGAACGACGAGTGGATTGAGCTTTATAATCGCACACCATTTTCCATTGATCTTGCGAGGTGGGCAATACGTACAAAAGGAAATACCATTCCCGATATTCCTCTTGCGGGGATTGTGAACCCCGAATCTTATTTTTTGCTTGAGCGCACAGACGATAACACCATAAGTGATATTTCTGCCGATATGATGTATGGAAACGATGGCACATTTTGGGCGCTCAATAATGCCAAAGCAGATGCGCTTGTGCTTTCGTTTGCGTCTTCAACGGTTGACGAGGTTGCGATATGTAATTTTGACCGATGGTGCGGCGGATCTGGTTCGCCATCGTTTTATACTATGGAGCGAGTGGATTTTAAAACATCGGGTGGCAACAGGACGAATTGGAAAAGCGCTTTGGGCGAATTTATTCTCAATGGACACGATGCGAACGGGATGCCAATCAAAGGGACGCCAAGGTCACGCAATAGCATGCATTATTTGATTTCCACGAACAGTGCGGTAATGAACGATATAGTGCTGGATGCCAACTATTCGCCGTACCTTATTGACCGAAACGGCCTCACGATTCGCCAAGGCGCAACATTACGCGTGCCTGCCGGCGTTGTTATTAAATTGGTAACGCACAATGAACCATCGCTCGTTGTAGAAGGAACGCTTATTACTGAAGGCACCGAAGAAGAGCCGGTTGCGATTACCTCGTTTTTTGATGATGAATACGGTGGTGATATGAACAGCGATGGTATATGCGGAATGGACGAAGATGCGCGATGTCCGTTTGCGGGGTCGTGGAAGCAGGTTTGGTTTCGCGAGACGAGTACTAATTCACGGCTTGAGCACACGGCGGTGCGCTACGGCGGCAGGTGGTTTACGAATATGTCGCTCCGCGCGATGGTTGCGATTGACCGGTCAGATGTTGTCATTCAACACAGCGTCTTCGAATACGCAACAAAACGGGCAATTCAGTTGGTTGGCTCGCAGAGCGTTATTGAAGATAGTGAATTTCGTTTCAATGTCGCGGACGCAGATGCGACCGGTATTTTAGTTGGCGGCGGTTCGCGGATTTCCAACAATACTTTTTCTGGCAACAACGTAGGGATTGATATACAGAGCGGTTTTGCAGAAATTTTTGGCAACAAGTTTTTGGATAATCTTAAAGAGGCGATGAAGGTTACCACGTTGCGCCCGATCATTCGTGATAACGAAGGATCAGGAAATGGAACGAATGGTATTGTGATGCGCGGGATGGCATTCCCCGACGACGGCGCTTTGAGTATATTTCCCAATTCGCTTCCGTATGTCATTGATTCGGGGGTCTATACAACATTAAGCGTTGCTGCCGGCGGCGATTTGACGATCGAGCCAGGCGTTGTGTTTCGTAACAAGTACGACGCAATTATTGAAGTTGCGGGTACTTTACGTATTGATGGGCAAAGTGCAGAAGACATTCTCCTTACATCATTTACCGATTCTGCATCAAGCACATGGCGGGGGATTGAGGTAAAAAACACCGGCGTACTCGCGGGCAACGGCTTTACTCTGCGTTACGCGGGTCAGGGGTGTCGGAGAGGCAGTCCGTGTGCCGGAATTTTGGTAAATAGCGGCCATGTTGAATTACAAAACGCGCTCATTGAGAAAAACAAAGACGCCGGCGTTCGCCTCACCGGAAGCGTTGGTTCGTATTTTACTAACGTTTCTTTTGTTGGCCACCAAGAGCCACTCGCAAAGGCAACGGGACTTGTGCTTGTGAATTCCGATATTGGCGCTGATACGCTTCATTTTGCCGACAACGCTATCGGCGTTTCGGTGACAAACTCTACGGTTGCGGTTGCCGACCCCTCGTCCATCACCTATAGCGGTAATCTCATTGATGCTATCCCAAGCCCATGGTTTTAAAATGTTGAACACCGAGTGTTCAACAATACCTTGCGTTTTACAAGGCAATCATCACTCAGCGCATTTTCGTCTGAAAAAACCATATTTTTCAATCTTATTTGAGCTCTATACCAAAAAACAAGAAAAACTGTTGTAAAATAAGGGCTTTTTAGATTTTTTGACCTTATTTTTAAGATATTTAGCTCTATTCCTTAGTAAGCTGCCGATTTTGCTATTGACTTTTTCTATAGGAGGAGTATAATGGAGCTAGAAAAAGTAAACTAGAAAAAAGAAAAAATAAAAAAGAAAAAAATAAAGGAAAAAAAATAAAGGAAAAAACACGGGGAGTTCGCTGCAGCGGGCTCCCTCAACTTTTTGCCCCACCTTGCTACTTATTCTATCTTTCACGTGGGCAGATTTAGCTTATTGATGAGTATCATCCTTCGTGAAAACAAAAAGCCGCTGGCTTGCCCTGAATTTATCGAAGGGGCGATACCATGCGGCTGATAACAATGATAACAAAAAGCGCTATGTGAGTATCTCGAAAACTTGAATAGCGCAAAGTTGTAAATATCATTTAGCTGTGCTATGCATGAGAGCAGAACAGAAAGGAGTACCTTATGAGACGCGGGAGGCAATCCTACATCGGAGTAACAGGCTTTATGAAAAGCAGTGAAGTCGCTGATACATTAGCGCTAGTTCCGTCTCGTACGACTCGGTGGCTCATGGTTGGTATTCTTGTGAGCTCCAAAACACTTGTTGGGCACACTAATCCATGGCTACCGAATCGGTACCCAAAACGAGAATGTATCAATATACTCACCAGCAGTACTCACCCACGTGCGTTTAATCTTATTCACTACCACACAGACGAACCCAGTACGCTGGCTGATCAACTCGCGATGGCGGTGGAGCTATCCAGCCCACAGCTGCACGGCTTTCAACTCAATGTACGATGGCCAGATCCCGGCCAGATTAAGAAGTTCTATCAGACAGTGGGAGCAAACTACCACATAGTACTCCAAGTCGGCAGCGGGGCTTTCAAGGATATTGATCACTCGCCCGCAAAGTTGGCGAGAAAGGTTGCCGAGTATCGAGATTTAATCGATTACGTGCTTCTCGATCCAAGTGGAGGGAAGGGTATTCCGCTCAATCCGGAAATGCTGGAACAGTACATTGTTCAACTGGATACTACGGTCCACGAGATTTTCTATGGTGTCGCGGGTGGGCTTGATTTCTCGAACCTCGATCTCATTGCTCCATTGGCGAAGCACTTCCCAATACTCTCAATTGATGCTGAAGGAAAACTACGGACGCCTCAACCGCGGGATCAGCTCGAGATGGGAGCCGTCAGACGATACATTCAGTCAGCATTCCGAACACTCAAATAAACGCCACAAAGAAACACTGAAAGGTCACGGGAAAACCCGCGACCTTTTTAAATTTGAATGGACAATATTTTTGTATAAAAAATCTTATAAGTTTTTTGTTTGTGAAAAAGAAAAAGCCCGCCTGAATGATATCAGTCGGGCAGGCCGCTGGACGATACCATGCGGCCGATAACTAAAATTGCTATGCGAGGATCTCGCAAACTTGATCACGCTCAACCCACACGTGCTTACCATCGTGCAACACATCCACATCAGTTACTTCGATATCCGTTTCAAGATGAACTGTCGGTTTGGCTGCGGCGTTTCTTGGCGGGTGAAGAACGGTAATTCTGCCTTCGCACGGAAGTAATCCAAAATCAAATCGAACCTTCTGACCAACCTTGAGCGGCAAACATTTATTCTCGTGATCCTTCGTTAGCCGTTTTGATTCAAAGAACTCGCCACATGTTTTGCAAGAAAATACTTCGTGTTTCCTCATTCGTGGAGCCCTCCTTTCTACTACACTAAATAGCATAGCTGACCAAAACACGCAACAGCATGAATAGCGCATAGTTGAATTACGAGGCGTTTTGCGATATACTACTTTGTATTATGACTATTATTGGCGCGCGGAAAATTAGTTATGCGTTTTCGGGGGTTTTGGTAGGGTTGAGCGTTGCGGCACTTTTCGTTTTGGGTTTGCGGCTCGGGATTGATTTTAACGGAGGGTCGCTTTTGGAAATTGAATACCGCGCCGAACGCCCGGCGCACCAAGCAATGCTTGATGCACTTGCGGGCGCGGAGGTTCAAAATGCAACGGTTCAGCCCACTGATGATCGCGGGGTTTTAGTGCGCATGCGCCATGTAGCGGAAGAAGAACACCAGAGAGTTCTCGCGGCGCTTTCCGCGCTTGGCGAGCTTTCGGAAAAGCGATTTGATTCTATTGGACCTACCATTGGCGCAGAGCTCCGGAAAAAATCGCTTATCGCGCTTCTTCTCGTTTTGGTAATGATTGTAATTTATATTTCATGGGCGTTTCGCCAGGTTAGCCGTCCCATGTCTTCATGGAAGTATGGCGTCGCTGCGGTAATCGCTCTTGTTCACGATGTCTTTATCCCGCTCGGAGTTTTTGCTTTTCTCGGTCATTACTACGGCGTGGAAGTTGATACGTTGTTCGTAACGGCAATTTTGACTGTCTTGGGTTTTTCGGTGCACGACACGATTGTGGTATTTGACCGTATTCGAGAAAACCTTCGTAAATACGGCAAAGAAGATTTTGAGTCGGTAGTTGATAAGAGCGTTCATCAAACATTGGGGCGGTCTATTAATACCTCGCTTACCGTACTAGCAGTTATGGCGGTCCTTTATTTTTTTGGAGGAGTGTCTACTAAATTTTTCTCTCTTGCTATTCTTATCGGAGTATTTTTTGGTACCTATTCTTCCATTTTCATCGCCAGCGCCTTTTTGGTCACTTGGCACAACTACGCATCACGACAAGCTGCAGCGCGGATTTGACATTTCTTGCTTAGCGTGGTAAGATAGTCGTTACGCCGTTTTTCTGTAATGGCGTTTGGCGGAGCACAACCGCCGCTTCATGAAATTGCCTTTTATCAAAAGAATTGCCCCAGCGGCACTGTTGGCGGGGTTGATGGTTTTGGCTCTGCCGCAATCCGCTCTGGCAATGACTATAGCGGAACAGATCGCGACACTTAAAGTATATTTTCAAGAACGAAGCATCCTCTTCGCTTATTTTCGCGCGCCGATAGTACCACCAACCGCATACGCGGAAGACAGAAGCGATAACGAGCGCGAAGCGGCGGCTATCGAGCGCTATATGCAAGATCGCAGTATGCCGCTTGCGAAATACAGCGCGCTGATGGTAGAGAAAGCGCACGAACATAGCATTGATTGGCGGCTGTTGCCGGCAATCGCGATTCGCGAGTCAAGCGGCGGAAAATTTGCGTGTGGGAACAATCCGTTCGGATGGGCTTCGTGCAAGACGAATTTCAACAGCATTGAAGAAGCGATTAATGTTGTGGCGTGGAATTTGGGCGGGCATAATCCCAACACCGCCGTGTATTACCAAGGAGAAACCGCAGAAAAACTTCAAAGTTATAACGGCGCGGTGATCCCGCGCTATCCCGCGGAGGTGATGCGCATCATGGAGCGCATCACGGCAGAACTTTAGATATCCACAGGACAGCATTTGTGCTCTGTGCTATACTTTCTCTATATGGGCAAAATACATTGGTTCAAGATAGCGGGTGCGGGCGGTTTAATCATTTTTCTTGCCCCAACGCTCGTATTGGCGCAGCGAATGGCGCCAAGTCCCATGATGCGAGAAAAATTAGAGGATGTGCGCATGCAGCATCGGGAACTTCAGACGGAATTACGCGACAAGCAACGAATGCTTCAACAAGAAACCAAGGATCGCCGCGCGATGATGCATCAGGAGATGCGTACCATTCCTATTGAGGAGCGCAAGACAAAACTCGAAGAGCTTCGCACAGAAACGATGGAGAAGCGCGAAGCGCTTCGCGAGGAAGCACAGCAGAAGCGAGAAGCGTTTCGCCTCAAAGCAGAAGAACGCAGAGAAGAGTTGAAGAAAAAAGTCGGCGAGATTCGCGCAAAGCGCATTGAGGAATTTTTCAGCAATATGGTGCGGCGATTGGAGGCGGCGATTGATCGACTGCGCAAGCTCGCGGATCGCATACAGGGCCGTTTGGATAAACTGGTTGTTGCAGGCAAAGATGTTTCTGCCGAGCAGGCATTATTAGATACTGCACATAGCGCCATTGATGCCGCACAAGCGGCATTGGATGATGCGCGGGAGAAATTTGATGAGTTTTCGGCAAATGAAAATCCAAAAGAAGCGTTCGCCGCGGTGCGCGAAGTGGTGCATACGGTCAGTGCCAAGGTGCGCGATGCGCATCGGGCGCTGGTTGATGTTATTGCCTCAATCAAGCGAGGCCGGCTTGATGTTGTTGAAGATGAGTCAGCAACAACGACTGATCAATAAATTTATTCATTACTAGTTTATTTTTGAAACATATTATGGATTCTATGACATCTATGCCGGTGCAGGTAAGTCCAACAAACAAATCTCACGTGGGATTTGTGGTTGGTATTATTGTGGCGCTTCTAGTTCTTGCCGGGATTTTGTATTATGCGCGCCAGGCACGGCAGTTGGCACCAGCGCCTCTTTCGGATATTCAAGCGCTGGAAGAGCAGGGAACATCTGATGAGATTACGGCAATTGAACAAGATCTTGCAAAAACCGATTTAGGGAATCTCGACCAAGAACTAAGCGATATCGAGCGCGAACTCGGGGCTGTTTCTCAGTAAAAGTTACCCCGTGTGGGTTTCGTTTTTCAAAGTATGGTGAAGAACATCGAGCTTGCAGTGCTCGATGTTCTTATTTACTATGGATACTATGCGACGTGTTTATCTTGATCATGCAGCAGCAACACCTCTTGATTCTCGGGTGAAAGCCGTAATGGAGCCCTATTTGACGACGGAGTTTGGTAATGCCGGAGGATTGTATGAAGAAGGGCGGAGAGCAAGTGACGCTCTTATGAACGCGCGCCAGGTTGTAGCACGCGCTTTGGGCACTCACCCCAATGAGATTATTTTTACTTCCGGCGGCACCGAGTCGGATAGTTTGGCGATTTTCGGGGTTGCCGGTTTTTTCGGGAAAACATCGAATGTCGCTCGTATTCGAGAGTCATTCGATGTTGAGGAGAAAAAACCACACATTATCACAACAACATTCGAGCATCACTCGGTGCTCAACCCGTGCGAGCAACTGGAAAAAGAAGGATTTGATGTAATCTATCTTAATGTCGGATCCGATGGCATTGTTGACCCTCAAGATATACAAAACGCTCTCTGCCCCGAGACGGTACTGGTTAGTATTATGTATGCAAACAATGAGATTGGTACTATCCAGCCGATTGCGGAGATTGGAAAAATTATTAAAGAATTTATTCAGAAAAAGGCGGTTGCACCCCCACTTGGGGGTCCGACCGCCAAGTGGCCAGTATTTCACACCGACGCATGCCAAGCAGCGGGGTATTTAGATATCAATGTCAATAATCTTGGTGTTGATTTGATGACCATAAATGCGGCAAAAATATATGGACCAAAAGGCGTTGGGGTGTTATATCGGAGAAGCGGTGTTCCGCTGAAGGCGCAAACCATTGGCGGCGGACAGGAAATGCGCATGCGCGGAGGAACAGAAAACATTCCTTGTATCGTTGGTTTTGCAAAGGCGCTCGAAATCGCAGAGGCCTCGAAGGAAGCAGAGATTAACCGGCTTACGCCGCTGCGAGATTATTTTATTTCTGAGTTGGTGCGTAGAATATCCAAAACAGTTCTCAACGGCCATCCCACGAAACGCTTGCCGAATAACATTAATGTCTCAATTCTTGATATTGAGGGCGAGGCGCTCGTCCTTTATTTAGACGAGAAAGGCATCTCATTTTCTACCGGCTCTGCGTGTACATCGGAATCGCTTGACCCATCGCATGTAATCCTTGCGCTTGGCAAACCCTACGAATTCGCGCATAGTTCCATGCGTTTTACCCTTGGTCGCAGTACGACCAAAGATGATATTGATTATGTGTTGTCGGTTTTGCCGCAAACCGTTGAGTGGCTCCGCACCGTTTCCCCCATTTCTATTGATATCAACGCAACCAGCATGTCGCACCCCGAAGCGTTTGCGGGGCAGGGGATGCGCGCAAAGGCAAAGAGCAAGAATTATAAATAGTTTATGGACGTAATCAATCAACATACCGGCGAGAGATGGTATTACTCCGATATTGTTAAGGATCATTTTTTTCATCCACAGAATTTGTTGTTGGATCGCCCAAAGAATGAGGATGAATTTGACGCACACGGCATGGTGGGTAGCCCAGCGTGCGGCGATATGATGGAGATGTGGATGAAAGTATGCCCGGTAGGGCAAGCGGCAGCCGATAAAGCGATCATGGCCAGACAAGAGCACGAAGTGCGCATTGTAGATTTGAAATGGAAAACATTCGGTTGTGCGTCAGCTATTGCGGCGACAAGCATGTTCTCGGTGATGCTTACCGAAAACAGGGGGATGACGCTGGCCGAGGCGTTGAGGGTGCGCCCCCAAGACGTGATGATGCGCCTCGGCGGACTTCCGAATCGCAAAATCCATTGTTCGGTTTTGGCGGACAAAGCGTTTCAGAAAACAGCTAACGATTATTTTAGGAAGAACGGTCTCTATGATAAAATTATAGTAGATGGGGCGCGGGTGATTGATCCGCGGCTCAATATAACAGATAAAGATATTGAAGAGGCAGTTTTAGAGGGAGCGCAGACACTTGAGGAGGTGCAAAAAAAGCTTAAGGTGGGCATTGGTTCCCCTGAGCTTACAACTGAAATCGAACAGCTTATTCGATTTTACAAGGAGAAATATTATGGCTAGCGATACGAATGACACAAACAAAAACAAAAAACGTATTGGCCGTATTTATGTTGATCGGGATTTGTGTATTGGGGCGGCAAGCTGTGTTGCCATAGCTCCGGGCGTGTTCGCGCTCGATAAAGAAAACAAGGCTTTTGTGGTAGACGAACACGGCGCAGACCAAGAAACCATTATGCTTGCAGCCCAAAGTTGCCCAACACGCGCGATTTTTTTATATGATGAGGACGGGAATCAGATATACCCATAGCGCCCACTTATGCACTTTTAAGAAATCGGGTATGCTATAATATAAGCGATGCTTACTATGCCGCAAAACCTAGATTGCCACCTTTTTGGAAGCTCGACGGCTCCGCGAGGGGTTCGGATCCTTTCGGTAATTTTTTCTCTTCTTTCCATTGCAGCGCTTGCCATTTTTATTATTAGTCTTTGGAGGAATATCGATGGGCCGCCCATTGGCATTAAGATTTTGCGTCTCGGGCTCCCGATTGTTGTTTTAGCCGGCGCGTATATGATCCGGCGTCTTTGGATCGTTGGCTTGTGGATTTTTGGAGGTGGCGTAGTGCTCTGGTTTATTCTGCTGTCTCGCAGCTTACTTGTGGTCAGTCAAAGTACTCAATCGTTTATTGTGGTGGGAGTATTGTGGTGTTTTTCGCTCGGTACAATAATTTATTTAATTATGGTGCGCAAGGCATTTATGATTCAGACGTTTTCCCATTCGACGACAGCACTCGTGTCGCCATCACTATCGCCGATCGTGCCAGTGGAGGTATATCCTGCGCCACTCGCTACTCCTTTGCCGGATAGTGTACAGAAAGAGGAGACAAACACGAACTTGCCACATACGCAGTAAGACCTATGGCGCGTGGCCCAAAATAATATCTATTATGAGCACAATGTCATTAAAGAAAATCGTGCCATTGACCCAGATGATATTTTTTGTAATCATTCTTGCTTATATATTTTATTTATATTTTTATGCCGGGTGGCTTCAATGGGACGATCCTTTGATAACAATTTTCGGATATGTCAATTATTTTCTTGGGTTCTCAATGCTAGTTTCTTTTATTTTGATTTTGCTTTGTTTAGCTGACTTACTTCGTTATACGTTCGGTTTTATAAAAAATCGAAGTGTAAGATATTTGGCAACAAACACCGGTTTAAATATTGGAACAATGCTTGTTGGTCTTGTGCTCTGGATTCTTAATAATTTATTAGTAGTATCGTACTAAATTCTTTTTTAAAATTTTTTAACATTTAAATTACCACTATGCGCGAACCAAAACCACTTAAATATACAGAGCTTGATGGGTTGAGTGAACGGCAATTGAAAGAGCACCATGATGTGCTCTATGCGGGGTATGTAAAGAAAGTGAATGAGATTGAGGAAAAACTGAAAAATGTTGATATATCAACGGCAAACGCAACCTACAGCGACTTGAGAGAGTTAAAAATGGAAGAAACGTTTGCGGTCAATGGGGTCAAACTGCACGAAGGATATTTTGATAATATGAATAAAATTGACAAGCCGGGCTTGTCAATTTTAAATGGGAAAGTAGGGAAGCTTATCGAGCATGACTTTGGGTTGTATGAGGTGTGGGAGAAAGAGTTTAAAGCGATGGGGCTTTGCGCGCGTGGATGGGTTGTGTTGGGGTATGATTTGGACGAAAAGAAACTGAAAAACATTTTGTGCGATTCACATAACCAAGGAGGTGTGTGGAATATGATCGCGCTTTTAATTATGGATGTGTATGAGCACGCGTATTTTATTGATTACGCAACAGGACGCAAAGCATACATTGAAGCATTCTTTAAAAACATTGATTGGGAAGAAGTAAATCGGAGAATTGAGAGGTTCAATGTGTGATGAGTCAAGAGGTGCTGAAAATTAAGGAAGTTTTAGAAAAAGAAATAAAGCCCTTGCTTGCGATGCATTTGGGGTCTTTGGATTTTGTGGACTTTCAAAACGGCGTGGTCAAAATTCGTTTTGCGGGGACATGTAAAGGATGCCCGCTCTCGGCACTCACGCTCAAGGCGGGAATTGAGAATGTTTTGAAAGAAAGAATCACTGGTGTCAAAGAAGTGATCGCAGTATAATAATATATGTGTGCGAGAGACAAATGAGTTTCTGAACGGGTTTTGAGTAAGTATTAGCATGGTTTTTTGCAAAGCCAAGCTGATCTTGGCGAAGCAAAAATAATACTTGCGAAACCCCGAGCGGACCAATGCTCCACTGGAGCATTGGTCCTGGAGCGAGCGAGGAAAGTGAAGAAACTGCATTTGTTTTCGAGCATAGCTTATAATTTGCCATTTCATGGAAGACATAACCAAAAAACAATTATTTTTGCTCTTGCTGTTAGTGAGTATTGTTACCGGGGTTTCGACGGCAATTATTGTTTATACGCTTGTTGAGCAAGCGCCCCCGCCGATTACGCATACATTCCAGCGCATTATTGAGCGAGCGGTCGAGAAAAAGAGTGCCGACGCGCCGCCGCTCCCGCCGGAGGTTGTGTTTGACCTTGAAAAAGCGGCGCTTGCGCGCGATACGCTTATTGAAGATATTGCAAAACGGCTTTCTCCTGCTGTTGTCAGTGTTATTGCTACCAAGGATATTCCGGTCCTTGAGCGCGTGTTCATCAATCCGTTTTTTGATGATCCGCTATTGCGCCAATTTTTCGGCGAGTTTCAAGTTCCGCAACTGCAACAGCGCGGGACGGAGCGCCGGCAGGTTTCTTCCGGCAGCGGATTTTTTGCTTCGGCTGACGGGTTTATTATCACCAACAAACATGTTGTTGAAGATACCGAAGCTGAATACTCGGTCATTATGAATAGTGGCAAAAAGCTTCCGGCGAAGATTCTGGCGCGCGATGTATTGCAAGACATTGCTATTTTGAAAGTTGATGGGGAAAAGTTTGCGTTTGTGTCTCTCGGTGATTCGGATACGGTCAATATTGGGCAGACCGCCATTGCTATTGGTAATGCGCTCGGTGAATTTCAAAACACGCTCTCGGTTGGCATTATTTCTGGTCTGCGCAGGACCATTATTGCAAGCGGGGCCCGTTCTGGGCCCGAAGAACTTCCTAATGTCATTCAAACCGATGCTGCAATCAATCCGGGGAACTCCGGCGGGCCGCTGTTGAATTTGCGCGGCGAGGCAATCGGGGTCAATGTTGCTATCGCAGAGGGCGCTGAAAACATCGGTTTTGCTATCCCCATAAATCAAGTAAAGAAAGCGCTTACTGATGTTCAAAAAACGGGCAAAATTACCTATCCGTTTATCGGTGTTCGGCATATTATGGTAACTGCGGATTTGCAAGAAAAGGAAAAATTGCAGGTGTCATACGGCGCTTTGATTCTCAAGGGCGCGCAAGGGGAGCCGGGGGTGACTCCGGGGTCTCCCGCGGAAAAGGCTGGGCTTAAAGAAGGAGATATTATTTTGGAGTTCGGCGGCGCGCGCATCACACCGGAAAATACTCTCCTCGGTCTTATTCGTGCGCGGAATGTGGGTGATTCTGTTGAGCTTAAAGTACTACGCGATGGCAAGGAACTTACGCTTACCGTTACGCTTGAGGAAAGGAAATAATTATGCTACAAACTAATCCATATGCCACCATTTTCACAATTTACCATTAAAGCCCAGGAAGCGCTCAAAAAAGCCCATGAGCTTGCGGCAGAGCGGGGCGCTAACCAAATTGACGCGCTGCATCTTTTGGGCGCCTTGCTGATCCAGGAAGATGGTTTAGTACCCTCTATTTTGGAGAAACTTGAAATAGACCAATCGGCGTTATTGGATTTGGTTTTGGGCGGGCTTGATTCAACGCTTCGCACCAATATATTGTCGCCTTCCCAACAGGTATATCTAACGCCGGAACTTGCGCGCGTGCTTGAAGAAGCGCATAAGTCAGCTGCATTTCTCAAAGATGACTACATTTCGACAGAGCACTTGTTTTTGGGGCTTTTGGAGGCGCCATCGCGCGCGCGCGAAGTATTGGGGCGTTTTATGCTTAATCGCGAGCAAGTGCTGCGCGCGCTTGCTGATATTAGAGGGTCGCAACGGGTGACTGACGTAGAGCCGGAAAATAAATATCGGGCGCTCGAAAAATATGCCCGGAACCTTACGCGCCTTGCGCGGGAAGATAAGCTTGATCCGGTGATTGGTCGTGATGAAGAAATCCGCAGAGTTATGCAAATTCTCTCGCGACGGACCAAAAACAACCCGGTATTGATCGGCGAAGCAGGAGTTGGTAAGACCGCAATCGTTGAAGGTCTTGCGCGACGCATTGCATCGGGCGACATTCCAGAAACACTCAAAGATAAAGAGCTTATTTCGCTCGATCTCGGTTCTCTCGTTGCCGGGACAAAATATCGCGGAGAATTTGAAGAACGCCTCAAGGCGGTTATGAAAGAGCTCGAGCGTGCCTCGGGGCGCATACTGCTTTTTATTGATGAGCTTCATACGTTGGTTGGGGCGGGAGCCGCAGAAGGCGCGATGGATGCATCCAACATGTTGAAGCCCGCACTTTCACGCGGCGAGCTTCATGCCATCGGCGCTACGACGATTAAAGAATATCAAAAATATATAGAAAAAGATGCTGCGCTCGCGCGGCGCTTTCAGCCGGTGCATGTTGAAGAACCATCGGTGGACGACACTATTTCTATTTTGCGCGGTATTAAGAGCCGCTACGAATTGCACCACGGTATTCGTATTACGGACTCCTCGATTGTCTCGGCAGTCAATCTTTCTGCTCGCTACATTACGGATCGTTTTTTGCCGGATAAAGCGATTGATTTGATTGATGAGTCAGCATCGTCCTTGCGGTTGCAGATGGACAGCATGCCCGATGATCTTGAGAGAGCGCATCGCGACATCATGCGGCTTGAGATTGAACGCGAAGCGCTGAAAAAAGAAGAAAGCGATCCGGAATCAAAACAAAAATTAAAATCAATTCAAAAACAAATCGAGGAGTTCAAGGAAGAAACATCGGGGCTGGAATTGCGATGGAAAAACGAAAAAGAAGTTATCAATATCATCCGCCAATTTAAAAAAGATCTCGAGACGCTTCGCCAGGAATCCGATATTGCCGAGCGGCAGAGCGATTTTTCTAAAGTTGCAGAACTTCGCTACGGCCGTATTCCGGAAATAGAGCGCAGAATATATGCCGAGGAAGGCAAGTTGCGCAAGCTCCAAGGGCGCGGAAGGATTGTGCGCGAGGAGATTACGAGCGAAGATATTGCCGAAATTGTTTCTCGCTGGACCGGGATTCCGGTGCAACGCATGTTGGAGTCCGAAGCAAAAAAACTTTTGCGCATGGAGCAGGAGCTTGAAGAGCGCGTGGTGGGGCAAAAAGAAGCGATTGAAAAAATCTCGGCGGCTATTCGCAGATCGCGCGCAGGGATTGCCGATGAAAAGCGCCCCATCGGGTCCTTTATGTTTTTGGGTCCCACGGGGGTTGGAAAAACCGAACTTGCGCTCGCTCTTTCGGAATTTTTATTCAATGATGAAAAAGCGCTGGTTCGTATCGATATGTCGGAATTTATGGAGCGGCACGCGGTTTCCAAAATGATCGGTTCCCCGCCGGGCTATGTCGGTTATGAAGAAGGCGGCAATCTTACCGAGACCGTGCGCCACCGCCCGTACTCGGTGCTTTTGTTTGATGAGATTGAAAAAGCGCATCCGGAAGTGTTTAACATCATGCTTCAGATTTTGGATAACGGCGCTTTGACTGATTCCAAGAGCCGGCATGTTAACTTCAAAAACACGGTTATTGTGATGACATCAAATATTGGTGGTGAATTTATCCGCGAGATGGAGAGCATGGGATTTGTACAAAAAGCTGGCGTGAAAGCAAAACGAGAAGAAGAATTAAAATCAAAAATTCGGCATTCTTTAGAGAGCTACTTCCGCCCAGAATTTTTGAACCGACTGGACGAGGTGATCATTTTCAATTCTCTGGATATGCCGGCCCTGCGTAAAATCGTTAAAATCCAACTTGCTCGTCTGACGGAGAAAATTCAAGGACGCGGTATTACTATCGAAGTTACCCCTGATGCGGAAGAGGCGGTTGCCAAAGAGGGCTATGATCCGCAGTACGGCGCGCGTCCTATTCGGCGCCTGATACAAACAAAAATTTTAAACCCTTTGGCATCCCAGATCATCGCAAAAAAGATTCGACAAGGCGATCGCGTCAAAGTCCGTCATCAAAATGACGAGTTTGTTGTGGGTATTGAAAAGCAAGGAAAGCGCGTGCGCGTCCGCGCGTCGGTTGCATAATACTTGACTTTTGGCCTATACTGAGATGTGGCGCGCAGGTGGCGGAGTGGCCAATCGCAATGGACTGTAAATCCATCGCCCGTAAGGGCTACGAAGGTTCGAATCCTTCCCTGCGCAAAAATGAATTGGCGATTTCGTATTTTGGGGGAAGAAAATTTATACATGCATATGAACCAAAAAGGTTTTGTAAACATAATTTTAATAGCAGTAGTTGTTATTCTTATTGGTATTGCCGGATATTTTGTGTTAACAAATAAATCTGGCTCTGTTCCTAAAATTCCCTTTCAAAAAACTGGCACAATAAACATCAAATTACTTGACGCTTTTTCAGGACAAGCTATTTCTAATGCCGATGTAAGAATATACAGCGATAATGGTATCCTGTGTTTTACAACACCATGCAACACTGAAGGACAAGAATGGACAGGAAAGTCAGATAATGGCGGTATTATTTCAATTCCATCGAAAGTAATCAATGTAGTTACCACCATCACAGCAACCGGATATAAATCTGGCAGAGATTTAAATAAAGATTCAGAAAAAATTGATAATAATAATTGGCTCATAGAATTAGATCCAGATAGTAAAATTGATCATTTTGAACGTCGGCTCAAACTTATTGATTCTCAAACCCAGAAACCACTTTCGAATACCGCTGTGTGGATAACAAATAACCAAAATTGCCGTCCTCCGGAATGTTCTGATTACAGCTTTACAGGAATCACTAATTCTCAAGGCAATATCTACTATCGAATTTCTTCCGTAAAGGATAATAGCTGGGTATTTGTAAATAGCTACAAAGTCGTAAAATTCCCCACGGGTTGGGTTAATTTTAAAGTTATTTTGGAAAAAGAATAATTTCATAATCATAAAAGAATTTGCCGCCAAAGAGCAAAATTTGATAAAATTTTGCCTGCGAGCATTGCTCGCAAAAACTTGAAATTGTCATCGGCGCGGCGGAGCCGCAATTTGCTGGGTTGGCTTCTCGCCGCCTGCGGCGGCGAAATGCGTTCGAACTATTTTTAGAATACAGCACCAGTATTCTTGAATTAGTCCGAACGCATTTCGCTCCGCCAGCTGGCGGACAAGGCGGCGAGGAAGCCCCCCGCGAAAATGAGCGGCTTCGTCGCGAACCGAAAAACCACTAAAGAACCTGTAAAAACATCGGCTCGAACCATATTTTGTAAAAGCAGAAAAGAAAAATTTTTCAGACACTCCCAAGAGGCGGCACTTGCCGCCTCTTGACTTCTGTGTTCTAAAATGTTAAGCTCAAGCGTCGTGGAAAATACGTAATTCCATGAACTCTGCCACGCGAGAGACCGTGGTAACGCACATTCAAAAATTCGAAGGAGGTCAGAATGGACATCTTCCTGCAAGTGTGGGGAGGTGTCGGCTACCTCCTCAACAAGATCTTTCTGTGGCTCTCGGAACACGCGCGCAACGGCGG
>Ga0209542_10008440_pt1 | contig 19253 bp, 23 predicted proteins | sample RifCSPhighO2_01_FD_184028 | JGI IMG/M metagenome (GOLD analysis project Ga0209542, IMG submission 184028) | Soil microbial communities from Rifle, Colorado - Rifle CSP2_plank highO2_0.1 (SPAdes) (version 2) | ecosystem: Environmental > Terrestrial > Deep subsurface > Rock core/Sediment ...
TCACCCTGGTTAATGACCATATTGCCAAATCAGGAAAAAGACCTCATATGCTCTTCTTGACAGCAACACCAATTAACAATACCCCTTGGGATTTATACTGGCAGATTATGCTTCTTGTTTTAATGGACAGATCAGCGTTCATAAAAGAGAACATAACAGATTTATTCAAATTCTTCAAGCAGGCAAAAGACAATCCTTCCTTATTGAATGATTTGTTGAACGAAATTTCCATAAGAAGAACAAGAGACTACATCATAGAAAATTATCCAGATGCTTTTATTGTGGTCGAACTGCCTAACGGAGAGATGAAAGAGCAGAAGATAATCTTTCCAGACAGGGTTTTAGAGAACATCAACTATAAGCTAGATAAGGCTTACAAAGGAATGTACAAAGAGATCTCTGACACAATCACAGAAAAGCTGACAATGGCTTATTATAAGATCCTAGAATACAGAAAAGAAGGCTTAAAGTCAGAAGAAGAAAGGCTTGCATTGGGAAGAATGATTGCAATAGGCGGAATATTCAGAACTATTCTTCTCAAAAGATTAGAGAGCAGTGTTGATGCATTCAGGAAAAGCATCTTTAATCATATTAAATTCTTAGAAAAGCTGAAAACATATCTTAAATCAGGAAAGCTTCTGACAAAAGAGACTTATTACAAATACTTAATGAGCATTGACGAGGAACTGGAAGAAGAGGACTTAAAGGATATTTTAACAGAGTTCAAGATAAAGGAATATAACGCAGAAGAATTGTTTAGGGATATCGACAAAGACATTAAGTTGCTTAAAAATATATTGGAAAAAGTAAACAAGATTGAGCCAGAAGACGATGCCAAGCTCAAGGTATTGAGGGACAGATTATTAGATTTGGCAAAAGACGGCCAGATTGTTCTATTTACGTATTATGCAGACACCTTGAACTACATTCATAATGAGATAATAAAAGACAAGAGGTTTTCAAAATTGAAAATCGAGGCGGTATCCAGCTCTGGTTCAACGAGCAAAAACCCCCAACAGAGAGAAAAAATTATGGAAGATTTCTTTGCAAAGAAAATAGACATTATACTTAGCACAGATGTCTTGTCAGAGGGTCAAAATCTTCAGACGGCTAAGTATCTTATTAATTATGATCTCCACTGGAACCCTACAAGAATGATTCAGAGGGCAGGCAGAATTGACAGGATCGGTTCTCCTTACAAGAAGATATTTGTCTATAACTTTTTCCCAGAAGACGAATTAGAGGAATTACTTAAATTGGTGGAGATTCTGCAAAATAAAATCATAGACATCGACAAATCAGTCGGCTTAGACCAAACTATACTTGGCGAAGAAATACATCCGAAAGTTTTCGGAATTATCAGGAGAATTAGAAGTAAAGACGAAAAGATATTCGCAGAATTAGAGCGTGATGTGTTTGGTGGAGGCGAAATGTTCTATCAGCCTCTAAAGGATTTCCTTAAGAATAAAGGGGTAGAAGAACTTGAAAAAATTCCTTATGGAATATTCAGCGGATTAAATAAAGGCAAGATTTCTGGAATATTTTTCTATTACAAATACGGGAATGATTTCCATTTCTGGTATCTTTATGATATAAAAACCGACACAATTATAACTAACAAAACAGACATTCACGAGTTTATAAAATGCAAACTTAAAGAAGAGCGGGTAATTCCCAACTTCTTCGAGAGAATATACGAAACTAACAAATTAGTAGTGGAAGATATAGAGAGGGTCTACAAAGAAATTGAATTGAGTTATACTCAGGATTCAAAACTAAAAGAGCTAAGCAAATCTAGAAGCACAAAGTTTGTAAAGAATATGATTAACGAGATTGAACTTCAGATTAATTCTTATCTCAATGAGTATCCTAACGATGCTTCAATAGAAAAAATATGGGAGCCTATCAAAACAAAGCTAATATCCATTCCCCAGACGAAAAAGAGACTGCAAACTTTAAGGGGAATATGGAGACAATATAAAAAAGATAATGACTGGAGAAAACTCATTAAAGAGCTGGGCGGATTCTTAATAGAGAAGGGAATATTCAAGAAAACAGTTGTCGAGCCTTTTGATAAGTTAAAGCTAAAATTAGTAACAATAGACTTCATTTCGTGATAAAATGCCATACAAACTCTCCCCAACAAGCATAAACTTGATGCTAGAATGTCCCAGATGCTTCTGGCTTCAGTTGGTAAAGAAAATTAAGAGACCGGAAGGTATCTTTCCGTCTCTTCCTGGAGGAATGGACATGATTCTCAAAAAGCATTTTGACAAATTTATGCAAAGAGGAGAATTGCCACCAGAAATAAGAGAATATGGGGTTGGGAATGGTTACAAATTGTTTAATGATAAAGCAAAATTAGACATTTGGAGAAGTAATCAAAAAGGAATTCAATATAAGGATAAGACATCTGGTATTTTGTTAAGAGGAGCTGTTGATAATCTTCTAGAAAAAGGAGAGAAGTTGGTTGTTCTTGACTACAAAACAAGGGGATATCCGTTAAAAGAAGATACCCATGAACATTATCAAACCCAGATGGATATCTATAATTTCTTGTTAAGAATGAATGGTTACGATACAGAAAATTATGCATATTTGTTGTTCTATTATCCGAGAGAAATTGCCGAAACAGGAGAAGTTATTTTTGATACTAAACTAATTAAGATACCAACAAACGTTAAGAGTGGCGAGAGTGTGTTTAAAGAGGCTATAAAAATACTAAACTTAAAAGAACCACCAAAAGCTAGTCAAGATTGCGGATTTTGCAAGTGGAATACTGAAACTAGTCTTTTATAAGTCTTAAAGGAACCTTAAAATCTAGTTGATGGCACCGTCAACTTTGCCAACTACTGAAGACAGCGAAAACTTTATAAAGATGTTAATTATTCTGTTCTTAACCTTGATAGTTCTGAAATAAAGTTTAAAGGTGATGTAAAATTATGCAAGACGGAATGGAAAAAAACATCCTTAAAACAGGAACGACTACTGTCGGCATTATATGCAAAGACGGTGTGATATTGGCAGCAGACAGAAGAATGTCCGCTGGTTATATGATAGCAGGAAAGAAAACAGAAAAGATAATCCCGATAAGTGAAGATGTTGCAGTCACAACAGCAGGGATGGTCTCAGATGCACAATTATTGACCAGAATAATTAAGGCTCAGATAAGACTTGAAAGCATTAAGAGAGGAAAAAAACTTTCTGTCAAGGAAATAACAAATTTTCTTGGAAGCATGGTCTATAACAATATAAGAAGAATGTCAATGGTTCCAAGTGTTGTCGGCTTCCTGGTTGGTGGGAAAGATAAGAAAGGATTTCACCTGTTTGCCCTTGGAATAGATGGCTCTATAATAGAATATGATGATTATTATGCAGATGGCTCTGGCACAATGTTTTCAATTGGTGTCTTGGAATCTTCTTACAAAAAAGATTTGTCAGTAGAAGAAGGTATAAAACTTGCTGTAAAAGCAGTCAACACATCAATCCAAAGAGACATGGCATCAGGCAATGGTATAGATGTCGTAACAATAACAGAGAAGGGAATGAAAAAAGTAATAGACAAAGAAATTAATACATCTTTAAACATTTAAAAATAAACAGAAATTGGGAAAAATTTTTCTAAGGAGTTAACCAATAATGACTGAAATATTAAAGGAAATATCAAAAGAGCTTCCTAAAGATGCAGACGTGTCTGACATCAGCTTTGAAGGAGCTAATATTGTCATCTATACAAAAAATCGTGAATTCTTTGCGAACAATAACGGAACAATAAAAGGCATTGTTGATAAGATAAAGAAAAGAGTTGAATTAAGGGCAGATCCTTCTATCCTGCTTGATGAGGAAAAGACTGAAGAAAAACTAAGGTCCATAATACCTAAAGAAGCAATTGTCGATAACATAATCTTTGACCTGCAGAGATCACAGGTATTCATAGAAGCTGAAAAACCAGGAGTGGCAATCGGCAAGTCAGGAGAAGTTTTGCATAGGATAAAACAAGAAACATTATGGAGCCCTGTTATCCATAGAACACCTGCAATAAAATCAAAGATAATAGATAACATAAGGCAGGTTCTCTACGAAAACAATGATTACAGGAAAAAGTTTCTGAACAATGTAGGAAAAAGAATCTACAGTGGATGGCAAAGAGGCAAAAAGCAGGAATGGATCAGGATTTCTTTTTTAGGTGCATCAAGGCAAGTAGGAAGATCATGCTTTCTTTTGCAGACGCCAGAATCTAGAGTTTTATTAGATTGTGGCATTGATGTAGCTGCACAAGACCAGGATGCCTATCCTTATTTAGATGCCCCTGAATTTAACATTAAGGAGCTAGATGCTGTCATTATATCCCATCCGCATACAGATCATCTTGGCTTCCTTCCTTACTTATTCAAGATGGGTTATGAAGGCCCTGTATATCTTACATATCCTACACGTGACATAGGTGCCTTATTGTGCCTGGATTATGTCAGCATAACGCAGAAAGAAGCAAAAAAAGCCCTTTATTCAAGTACTGACATCAAGGAAATGGTCAAGCATACTATTCCCTTAGAATATGAAGAAGTCACAGATATAACACCAGATATAAGGATTACATTTGTCAATGCAGGTCATGTCCTGGGAAGTGCAATGGTTCATATCCATGTCGGCAATGGTTTGCATAACATTCTGTATTCAGGAGATCTAAATTATGAGAACACAAATTTATTATCAGCTGCTGTAACAAAATTCCATAGGTTAGAAACCTTAATAATAGAAGGCACATATGGTGGAAGAGAAGACATACCTCCGACAAGGAAAGAAGCAGAAGAAGAGATCATAAGGATAATAAAAGAAACACTTGACAAAGACGGAAAAGTACTGATGCCTGTTCTTGGTATAGGAAGGTCTCAGGAAGTAGCATTGATCCTAGAAAGATTAATGAGAGAAGAAAAGATAAAACAGGTTCCAATTTATGTCCAGGGCCTTGTCTGGGACATAACAGCAATACATACAGCATATCCAGATTACTTCAATAACAGTATAAGAAAAGAAATATTCCACAAAGACAAAAACCCATTCTTATCTGACATCTTTAAAAGAGTCGGAAGCCAGAAAGAGATGGAAGAAGTCCTAGAAGGAGGGCCATGCATAATAATGGCAACATCAGGAATGATGGTCGGCGGCCCAAGTGTAGAATACTTCAAGAGGTTAGCAGACAATCCGAGAAATTCACTGATTTTCACATGCTATCAAGGCCCTGGATCTCTTGGTAGGAGATTAAATAACGGCGAAAGAGAAATCAATTTTGGCACAAGCTCAACACCTGATATAACAAAAGTCAATATGAACATCTATTCTTTATCAGGATTGTCAGGGCATGCAAACAGACAACAACTGATTAATTTTGTCAGACATCTAGATCCAAGGCCTAAGAAGATAATAATAGTTCATGCTGAAAACAACAAGTGCCTGGAATTAGCCTCTACATTGCATAAGATGTTCAGGATAGAAACAACAGCACCGAAGAACTTAGAAGTTATAAGGCTGAAATAATCCAAAATATTTTACTTCTTCTTTATTACCAAATGATTCAAATCAGCAAGAACCAACATTCCTTGATTATCATTGAATTGAACTAAAAACATCTGCCTAATTGCAGGATCTGGATCTTCTTCTGAACCATGTCCAGCACAAGTTAATTCATAAGAACCTGATTTACATGCTTGTAAAATTTCTTCGCAAATTTTATCATATAATTCTCTTAAATTCTTTCCAGAATGATGTGAATCAAAATTAAAATCTTCTGCATCTTGCAATTGATATTTTCCTTTTTCTCTTAGATCTGACATAAGAGTATAATGCACTCTTTTAGGATGCCACATATTTATTTTACAATCATATTCATGCATTTCTGGAAGAAATAAATCTGTTCTTTCGCCAAAGCCCATATCTTTTAAACTCTCAATTGTCATTTCTAAACCACAACTCATTAATCCGGAAGCGTAACCTGTAAGCATAAAATATCCTTTATGATTTGAATCTTTTTCTTTTGTAATAGTGTCATAAAAAGAACTTTTTCCGACAAGTCCAGATTCTGGCAATCTAAAAACTAAAGAGTTTTTACCTCTTGTAATCAATAAAGAATATTTTAACGGAACTTTAACTCCATAAATCTTATTTCCTTCAATCTCTTGCTTCAATCCTTTAAACATAAAATCCATTTCTGATTTTGCTTTTTGAAAATCATACCCTGCCATACCCAATGAATATCAGTAGAATATTTATAAATCTTTCTACCAATTACTACTTATTAATTAATAGATTATTCACATCGTGATATATCATTTTTTCAACTTTGAATTTTCTTCCTAATTTAAACAATACAGAATCTTTAATATTGGTATATCTTGTATTTTTGCTATTGCATAAACACATATATCTCTCTTATCAATCTCCAAGACTATCCATCTTATTTTTCTCTTGTTCAGCTTTCTTAAAGTCTCGGTTAGATTAGATTTGTTTAGTTTCATACGCTGAACTATATCAGCGTTATAAACTCTTTTTCGTATAACACACACTTTCCTAAATCACAATATTTAAAAAGCCTCTAAATCTTAATATTCTTCTTTCAAATTTAAATCATAAGGAGGATTTACAAAATGGAAAAGACATGTACCAATTGCGGTGCTACATACACATATTTAGATGAAAAATTTACACCATCATTCATAGAATGTGTTTGCAGGTCAAAAATTTTGTTCAGCTAAATTCAGGCAAGCTTAAGCATTAAAGTTTAATCATTAGACAAGAAAGATCAGATAAGATATACTATCAGAAGACCAAGGAAACATCCTATAGTTAGGAAAGGCATTGCAGGATAAAACTTATTCTTCTTTCCAAGAAATAATAATGTAAGCAAAGACAGTCCTGTAACAAGGCTTACTATAAAAGCATCAATCAAGCCAAATTCTCTTAACACAACACCTGAAAATAATAATGTAAATCCAATGTCTCCCCCTCCTAATATAGCGCTTATCTTCTTTTTTCTGTAAGGTATTGACAATCCTGTAAACATCTTGCTCTTTAACTGGAACTTGGCTAATTTTATCATGTGTTTTGTTTTATAGACTGAGACGTAATCATACACAGATATCAGAATCAAAAGAAAAATAATTGAAAACAGATTAAGTATTGGAACAAACAATGCAGCTAACCCACCATACAAGAATATTTCAGTAAAATTATGGATTATAACATTCGGCTTAAAGATTTTCCATAATGCCAGTACCAAGGCTATAAAAAAAGCAATCTTGCTGTTCAGGAAAGAACTGAATGCAATAGCCAAAGCTATAAACACGCTGAAGAAAAACCATATTTTCCATAATCTCATTGCTCTAAATTTTATAAGAAGAAGAGCGATAAAGGTTGAAACAAGAATAACAATGAAAATGACAATGAAAGATGTTTTCTCTTTTGTTTCAGGGGGTTGTATTTTATAAGGCAGTTCCTTCGTGTCATTGTAATGGTTCAGTATCAACAAACCTGTAAAATGCGCTGTCAGGAACAAGAGGAATAAAATTATAACAACATCCAGCCTGTGTTTCATTCAATTGTAAAAATTAAAGAATATATAAACTTAATCAATTAAAATAATGCTCAGGAATAATTTTGCCAAGGAGTTCAATCTTTGTTCCTTTATATGGGGAAAGTTTGGGGATGTGATGTAATTAACTTTTAATTCATTTAATTCTTTCTCGGTATTTTTTTATTTCCTTTTCAGAAAGATTGGAAACTAGTTCATCAAAATTAGAGATAAAATTCTGTGCTTCTGTAAGCATCACTTTTACTTTAATTTCTTGATCTACTTTCATGTAATACTGAGCATCAATTCTTTTGTCTTTATGTTTATTGATTATCTTTATTTTGTCTTCTCCAAATAGAATTCCAACAGCAAGAATCGAACATGAATGATTTTCGCATTTTACTCCAATCTTTTGAAGGAAAGAATAAAGGGCATAATATTCTGCGTAATAGATTGCTACGGTTGTCCAGAGCAAATCTTTATCTTCAAGATCTTTTTTAGCTCGGAGTAAAGAAGATTTAGCTTGTTCAAGATAGGATTTTGAAAGTCGTTCATTTGGTTCAACTATCTTTAATCCGCCTTTTATCTTAAAACACCATTTCAGCTTTTTATTTTCCATAGTATCCCCACATTATACTTACATAAAACGAATGATTATTCAAAATTATGTGGTTTTCCTCAATTTCTTTTATTAAATCTTCTTGCTGATCAACTGCTCTTAGGAAGGTTTTTTCACCCATATTAATTTCATGTGGGTTAAAAGGCAATAAATGGAATGATAGCTTTAATTCTTTTTCTGAAATAACGAGCAAGTCTAAATCGGAATCTTTATCTGCTGTAAATTTTGCAAAACTTCCAAAGACAATTATTGGAACAGTTGTTTTAAACGCTTTTAAGAATATTTTAAATTGAGGATATTTTTCTATAAATAAATCTGTTTGATAAATTTCTGCTTGTTGTAAATATGATTTTGTTTTTATGTTTTCAAGATTTAATGAAAAATATTTGTTTTTTCCTTCTATTTTACTTTTAAGAATTTTGGATTTTTCTAATAATAACAATGTATTCTGGCAAGTTTTAAGAGGAAGCTTTGAAATTTTGCTTATTTCTCTTAGATAAAATCTTGACTTGTAGTTTCCTCTAAAAAGAGATAGTACTTCCAGTTCATTGTTTCTATTGGGATACATATGTATCTAATTATATACATTACTATTTAAATCTTTCTGTTTTTAGAAAGGAAAATAATCGTGTTTGTATGTTTCTTAATCTAAGACAAAGAATCCTCTGTTTCATATAAAAGATATTTTGAATATATATTGAAGCAATCAAAAGAATAAAATTAATCTCTTACAGGCATTGGTCTTTTTATTGTTATAGGAATTATGTTTTTATCAAACTCCATCTTGGCAATCTCAATAGGATTATACATAATCTTTTCTAAGTCACTCTTGTCCATCTTCAGGATTAAGGGAGCACCCATAGTGATCTGCAATGTCCTTGCTCCTATTATCCTTGCTTTTTCATATTTTGTGAATTTCATTGTCGTCTCTCTGCAGCATTGGAATATATAAATTTAAATTACCTTTATGAGTCTTTTTAACTCTTTCTCTTTGTGTATTGCAGTATCAATCATATGATTTATCTCTTCCATAGTGAACCCCTTGTCCCCGCCTTTCTGTAATGCATATATCTTCCCGTTACTTGTTGCAATACTTAGCCTTGCATCCAAAACCTTTTCTTCCTTTGAATTAGGGTCCAGAATTATCTTTCCGTTTATCTTGCCGAATGTACATGTTATAGGAACTACCTCTAGTTTTATCTTATCATTTGAATACTCATTGTAGTTTATCTTATCATCTTCCAGCTTATGGAATCTAGCTCCGTTAAGCGCTGCCAAAGTTGCCAGAGCACCTGCATCAATCAGATTTCCATCATCATTTATTGTATATACATCAATAAAAACCATCCAGCATTTTTCTCCTTTTTTTATGCATAGTTTCTTGAAGCTAACAGCCTTGCTCTCTCTTATTCCTCTATCAATTATCCTTGCCAGTTCAATTGCCTGTGTTCCAGGAGGACCAGGTTCAAATTCAGGGTTTGACAATGGAAGCAATTCAGCTCCAACAACAATAGATCCCTCATCAGCAGAATCCGGATAAGGCTGACCAATATCCATTTTGATCCCGACAATGACTTCAGTATCCCCAATAATGCATCTGGCAGAGCCGTCTGCATTCTTGCTTATACCTGTCTCAATCTTTATATCTCTATAATCATTGAAATTCCTGCCATCAATTCTTGTATTATTTTCAATTAATGAAATAACATATTCATGATCCATTTTATTCAATCTCCTTATATATTTCTTTTAATGCTTTTTGCTGCTCCTTATGTATAATCTTGCAAGCCTCTCTTCCGATTTCCAAGGCTTTTATAAGTTCTTCCTTGTGAATCTCACCATCAAGCTGCAACAAAGTAAACTCACCATTTCTAGGAATGTATGCAATTGGAATGTCAGTAGCGCCACCAAATTCCTTGAAATCTTCTTCATCCTTGTTTAAGTCAACCATTATTCTTCCCCCAACCTTTCCCACTGATACAGCGCTAACCAAATCTTTCATTGGAATACCTGCATGTGCCAAAGCCATGCTTGCAGCTGTAATTCCAGCACATCTGGTTCCTGAGTTAGCTTGGATAATCTCAATAAATACATCAATCACAGAAGTCGGATACATACTTAAGTCCAGAACAGGCAATAAAGCCTTTTCTGTCACCAGAGAAATCTCAGTACTCCTTCTGTTTGGACCTGGTTTTTTTCTTTCACTGACTGAGAAAGTAGTCATATCATAAATGCATCTCAGGACACCCTTTTCAGGATTCTGTAAGAATCTTGGATGTAACTCTCTTGGACCATAAACAGCAGCAATAGCTATAGTATCTCCTATCTTAAACATTGCACTGCCATTTGCTCTCTTAATAATCCCTACTTTAGCCTCAATTTTTCTTAATTCTTCAAATTTTCTTCCGTCAGTTCTTTTTTCAAGCATTTTTTCTACCTTCCTCTAATAATTCCTTGATCTTATTTGTTAATCCATCAACATGACTTGCTTCTTCTATCTTCATGATTGCTTTCGTCGCAAGAATCTCATCAGCTACATTATCTCCTTGTATCCATACTCGTCCATTTTGTCCGACAATGATATTGCATTTGCTGTGATCCTTAATCATTGATATCATGCTTCCTTGTTTTCCAATAACTCTGGGGACTTTAGTAGGTGTTATTTCTATTATTTTTCCGCCTTTTAATTTCCTCAATCCCTGGGCTTTCATTGTAATATCAACATTCTTGAATCTTGTTATCTTGACAATTTTAGCAACAAGCAAATCATCGAAATCATAATATCTGGCCAAGTCAGCTCCTCTGTCAATAAAATCAACAACATCTCTTATTGACAAATTAGCCTGATGTGCAGATCCTATGTCAACATACCATCCGGAAAATCCCATGTCAGCAATTCTTCCTATGACAACATCATTTTCCTTAGGTTGATATGAACCTGTTAAGGACACGACCTTTAAAACTCTTCCATCAATATTAACCAATCCAAGCTTACTTGAAACAATATCATTCTTATCTCTATATGTTCCATCATTTGGCAGATAATCTATTCCATTCGCCAGAACCTGGCCTGGAACAACTATTTCTCTTGGTTTTACTAAAATATTTTCATTTTGTGTTTCCATTTTTTATTTCCTTCCTGCTTATCTACTCCCTATAATCCTTGATTCTACATTACCATGTGTTAAGTTATTAAGCTCTCTGTATAGTTCATCCTGCAGTCCTGCTGGTATTTCTACAATAGCAAGCAAAGAGCCATCATTTCCCCATTCTTCTTTCGTTAATTTTCCATACTTTTTTATTATAGTAAAACTTTTTCCAGAATGTTCAGCAGGAATTTTAAAAGCAACCTCTCTTACTTCATACTTTATCGGCATTATATGTCTTATCTTGTCTATAATATCTTTTATCTGGTCTTCTGCACTCTTAAACTCGTCAATTTTGACTTTTGCTTCCTCAATAGCAGCTTCTATCCTCTGTGGAGGATGTGGCAGATTATTCTCAGGATTGATAGCGTTCCTATGTATAAGATTGATTATGCTCTTCTTCTTTTCATTTCTAATTCTGTCTCTATATTCTGAAGTTAATTGTACTTCTCCCTCTTTTATTATTTTTATTGCAACATCTCTGAAATTAGTTGTGTTAAAGACCTTTTCCATATCCTTTTCAGAAGCTCTAAATCCTTTCTTGACATCGGTGAACACAGATTCGACAGAGATTACATCGTCAATCATCACATTTTTATTTCCATTCTTTAATGCAATTGCCTTTTCACAATCAACAAGAATCTCAAAATTAACACCTTGTTTGTTATATCTTGCAATTACTGCATCATCTATATTTACCATTTTATTGTTTTAACGTCTTCTTTATGTAACCCTGATCAAGTCTTATAAACTTCTTTTCCTGTGTGATTATATATGCACCATCAACCCTTTTGATATCAAATTCCTTTCCAAGAACATTTTTCAATGCCTTTATAGCCAGTTTAAATCCATCATCTACTGATAGTGTTTCTTTATACTCCTTATTCAATATCTCTTTAACTTCATTCTCAGATTCACCTATCGCAGTTGCCCTATACTGAAAAAATATTCCTGTAGGATCAGTCAAAAACAATACAGGTTCTTCATCATCAATTCCTCCGAATAATATGCTCACACCAAAAGGTCTTGCCCCCCCATACTGCGTGAATGCCTGTTTTAAATCACAGATATCCTTAACCAGTGCTTCAGTATCAATTGGGCTATCATAAGTAACTTGATGCTGCTGTGCTATTAATCTTGCTCTGTCAATCAAGACTCTTCCATCACTTAAGATTCCAGAAGCAGCAGCTCCTATATGTTCATCAACCTGAAAAACCTTTTCAACTGACTTTGGTACTATCAGCTCTTCACTTAATCTTTTATCAGCAACCAACAGCACACCGTCCTTACAGACCATTCCTATCGCTGTTGTTCCTTGTTTTACTGTTTTTTTGGCATATTCTACCTGTAAAAGCCTTCCATCTGGACTAAACATCGTACTTGTCCTGTCATACCCCATCATCTGATGTTGAACCGGTTGCATATTATCCATTTTTAATCATCTCCTTTTATCTTTTTTAATTATATAAAAATCTGCCTCTGGCTTTTTTCAATATCCCGGAAATACCTCTGGTCTGGACAATAACATCATAATTGTTTATCTTGTTGATAAACAAGAATGGTATCCTTATCTTGTCTGAATAGTGATTGCTCACTTTTATTATGCCTCTTTGATTGCTCCAATCACTTAAAAACATAATTCCTGCATTGCTCATTTCTATTTCTCCTAACATCTTATTTTCCATAGTATAAATTTCTTTCTTGACATTATCAAATTTTATCTTGTTCTTTGAGATTACTTCAAATACAATGTATCTGTTCTTTTCTCTTAAGCTTGGTAAAATAGGTTTCATATTAACCTTAAGAAGATGCTGAATCTCGTCTTCTTTTCTCTCAATCAAACAATCGGAAATCTTTAATGTATATAAATCTTTCTTTGACCATAAATAAACCCAAGTAAACTGATAAAAGAGCCAAATTAGCTAATTATGGTATTTGTTAATCCAAGTAATCATTTATAGATTAAATCTCTTCTTAAAATATCCTTCTTTATAATTCTTAAAATCAAATATTTCATTAACTTCTTTGTTTAATTTATCTATGTATTCAAAATAGGTCTTATCATTAAAAAATGTCAATTTCAATCTTTTGCATTCTTCCTTGATTAATCTTCTTACATCCTCAGAATCCTCATTTTTGTGTATCAGTTTTTCAGCCTCAAAATAATAGCTATGCCCAGGAACAGTGACTAATGAAAATTCAATCCCTTTATAATCATAGACTTTAATATCTCTGATGCATTGGATTCCTTTCTTAAATCCAAGAACAGCAAATATCTGTACCAGTTTGTCAAATTCTCCAGATTTGGTTAGTACAGACAGCTCTTTTCTTGTATTGTTTCCACCATATCTTCCTATCTTGATTATTATCTCTGGAATTCTATTTGTCACTCTCAATCTTATATCCCTTAATCTGCCGGAGATACCTTCTTTTTCCGAAAAAACAGAATAGTCTATTAGAACCCTGTTATTTGCCTGTTTGAATCTTCCATATTTCTTTAAAAATGCTTCAATTTCAGTAAATTTATCCTTTGACAAAGGTCCCCTTAGCTCTACTTCTATGTTTTTATGCATTTTTAGTTTTTTTACCCTGATTAATTCCACTGTACTTAAAAGAAAAGAAAAAAATGACTAAATATGCAATTTAGTCAGAATCATCATTGTCATCATCATTATCATCACTAGACCAGTCATCATCAAACTTGAATATTTCTATCATTTTACCCCCCATTATCATTTATGTTATCTTTTATCAGCCACATACCCATGCTTTAGGGCTTATAAACCTTTCTGTATACTTGCATTGTTGCATAAGCGGGAGCTATTAAATCAAAATAGGCAACTTTTTAAGTATTAAAACATAAACAAGTTTATGGATAAATTAGAAAAATTAAGCGGAATCGGTGGATGGTTATTATTTTTCATTATAACGCTGGCGTTTATAACTCCCATAGGAATACTTTATTATGTTTCTTCAGACTATTATATTATTGATGGACAATTTGATTCTGGACTAGCTCTGATTAGTATAGGTTTTGGTGTTTGGGCAATCATAGTAGGAATAGCTCTTTGGAGAAAAAATCCAAAGGCAGTTGTATGGGCTAAAGAATTTCTTTTGAGTTATTTAATCTTTAGTATAGTTTCTATAATTGTTGGGGCAATTCTTGGGGGCTATTCATCAGACCCAGAATTGCTGGCTGAAGACTCTGTTAGTCTTATAAGAGCAATAGGTTACTTTGCAATCTGGTTTTCTTATCTAAATGTTTCAAAGAGAGTTAAAAACACCTTTAAAGAAAGAAAATTGAAAATAGGAAGAATTAGTTTAATTATAATAATAACTCTTGTTGTATCTTTTCTTTTAATTTTATTTTTTAGCCCATATTATTTTGAAACTGAAACTGTTGCTATTGATACTACCCCAAAACCTCTAACAGATACTTTAACCGGTGGTTATTTGCAATATCATGAATTCACAGACCAGTATGCTGTCCAAAATATCTCTCTTCACTTTACGAGTTTAGGGGGAGCTATTGATGTTTACATGGTAAGAAGCGAAGATGAATTTGATAAATTTATTAATGGCGAGAATATTGATACATATCAAGGATGCTATAAAAAGAATACTCAATCAGGAGATATAAATTGTATTGTACAGACTGGCGGAATTATTGTTTATAATCCAAATAATTGGAATATTACTTATACCTTAGAATTGAAATATTAAACTTCGTCTGGCTGATGAGGTGCTGTTTGCCAATAAGCCATCCCTTCATCTCCCGTATTACAAGGTTTTGCTCCAAATCCGTCTCTATTAACACCGAAGAACACGCAAATCTCATAATAACAGCCTATAGCACCAGATTTATGGGTGTCGTATAAAATATTATATCTATGTCCTCTGCTATCTAACCATCCATCCAAAGCTTCATTACAATCGCCTGCAACACTTCCCTTACTATAATAGCTCATACCTCCAGCGTTTTCTGCTAAAAATTCCGAACTACTAAAACCATAGTCTCTCTTAAAATCATCAGCACATTTTCCTTCTGGAGTAACATGATCAAAATAATTTCGATCGTACATGTCTTTTGATCTTGCAACTGCCAAATTATATGCTCTATCATCCCAGTCTATTGTTCTTTTCCCGTTTTCGCTTCTTACTTGATTTAAAGTATTGAAAGTGTTCATACATTCATTTTTACGTTCTGGCTCTGATTTGAAAGCATTACCTATATCAGAAATAAAAGAACTTCCCCCATTTCCTTTATTGGATGATGAAGAACTTGAAGGACCATCTATACTTTCCAAAGAAAAGTTACCTAATCCAATTGGAGCAAATAAAGTAAAGTTTGTTTTATTGTAAGCTTCAAAAACAGGATTTAAAACATCATCTTTATGTGTATAGCCCTGCCAAAGCAAAATTATAATTAAAATTATAACCAAATATCTAAACCAATTCCTTTGTCTTTTAAAAACATTGATGATTTCCTTTCCAAGTCTCCATCCAAATTTAATTGCAAAAAATAATGAAGTTAAGATTAATACGCCCCCAAGTTTAATTATCCATAATCCTACTTCGTTAAGTTTTGATGCGTTGGAGTAAAAAATAGCGATACCAACTACTGAAGCCGCAAAGATCAGAATTGTTGTTATGAGATAATTTGCTCTTGATTCATAATCATAACGATAATGTTCTCTCTTTTTTAGCCAATATTTAAGACCTTCATATTTTTCTAATCCATAATTCTTTAATCTTTCAGAGAACTTTAATTTTTTATGACTTATCTTAGATTGCTTTACCCTTCTTTGTTCTTGGGGTTCCTCTTCCTCTTCATGATGTGTTTCATGACTAACGGAATGTCCAACAAAAGAATCGTGTATACCTTTTTTCCATCTTTCTGCATTTCTTTGCTTATAATGCTCCAAACCTATACATTCATGAGACTCGGGCAATAGATGATTATGACAATGGATTTGTCCACAAAACTTACATTTATGAGGTAAAACTCCATCTATCTTCTTACCACAATAATCACATTCTGTCATAGATAAAAGTAGATTAAATCAGTTTATTAAAATTACTAATCGTGTTTTAAATTTGACTTATCTTAATCAAATCTAACCATTTATTCTTTCCCAACTCCAATTCAGGAATAGCCAGCTCATACGGACAGCATTTTATTTGTTGGTGTTTGGTTATGAAGTTGTAATAAATTTCCCAACCTTTCATAATTGCATTAGCAGAGTTAATAGAACCGTGAAAACCACGAAAAGTCTTTGTTCTTGCCTTTATTGAATTATGCAATCTTTCAATAGGATAATTAAAAACCTCGTCTTTTTCTGAAACTATAACTCTATTATGAAATACATTATATCTGCCTAATTTATTATTGTAGCCAAAAACAGACTTTATAGTTTTGATATAAGCATTCCAGCCATCTGTTGTAGCTATTTTAATCTGTTCGTCTGTTCTTTCTTTTATCCTTTGAGTAACTACTTTAATATCTCGTCTATTTCTTGTTTTTGCATATTCAGAAGATAGCAAAAACTTTGTTTCTGGACAAATGCTATCAATAAAGAAATTTTTATCAATTCCTTTCTGTCCTTTTTTATGCCCCTTTCTTCTGTGAAATTCAACCTCATCTATTTGAACTTCAGAACCAACATTTAGCTTTAGATTATTAGTAAATTTGCTAATTATCTTTGCATATTTTACAACCCAATTATAAACGCTCATATGTGAAGCGTTGTGAGGATGAAAGATAGCTAAATGTTCTTGGACTTTTCTTGTTGAAACGCCCCTATAAAATAAGTCTATTGATTGGGTTATTTTTGTTGGGTTATTTCTCATTCTGTAAAAACCATCATCAATAGTAAAATAAAAATTGCATGATTTGCATTTATATCTTTGGATTAATCCTCTGTTTTGTGTTTTTCTCTTACACCATTTAATTATATCTTCGGAGTTACAATTAGAACACAATATTTTATTACGCTTTTTTTGTTGCTTATTTTCTTGTTTCATATTACTTAATTAACCTTATTTAATTAAGTATACTCTACTATATAAACCTTTCGTTTATGAGTAAGTTTTATAAAGTAGTATTACTTATGTAAATATATGGCAGAAATAAAGATAAAGGAATTTGATAAAACAGCATATAAATGTAATAAGTGCGGTCATGTTTGGTTTTCTCGTGGAGATGAACGCCCTTTAACTTGCCCTAAATGTAAAACTGCGAGATGGGACAAAGAGCCAAGAAAGAAAAAAGATTAAACTTCTATTTGATTAAAAAATTTATAATTTCCAAAAAGAAAAATTTAAGGGTAAAAACCAACCTTTAACTTTACAATGTAGCAATAGATTAGAATTTATAAAACTGCTTAAAACTCCCGCTTATGCAACAATGCACTGTATACTACAAGTATGCTGTACACTGTATGTCTTATACTGTGCAAGTTTTTATATGATTTGTATTCACTTGAATCAGCATTACTAAGCTCTTAACACCCTACAATAACATCATAAATCCTGTTTTAAGATAATAAAGCTTCATCTGGTAATGCTTATTTCTGTTATGTAATACTTATTAATACTAGCAAAAGCAACATGTATTTTTATTCTTTATAATTGTCAATATTTATGATATAATACAGATAAACATATAAACAAAATAGCAATATTGTTTTTTATGAAAAACCAAAATCCTCAGATTGAACGTGTTGTTCCTAATATAATGAGTGACATAAATTCTATAGATAAAAACAAGCCATTAAAGATCATACCTGCTATAATGAAAAAAGGCATTGACAACATAAATCTCTCAATGTTCAACGAAAGTCTAAGAAAAGAATTGCTGAATGCAACAGGTGATGAATACTTCAAGAGGGGATTTATTGTAGAAGCTATAAAAGCATATACTCTTACAAATAACAGCCAAAAGCTTATTGAAGTAGGAGACCATATGGTCAATACAAGCATGTATAGCCAGGCAATTGACGCTTATTCAGCAGGAAATTCCAAAGAAAAGCTGCTATGGCTAGGAGAAAGATGCTTAAGAGAAGGTCATTTTAATGAAGCCATAAGGGCATTTAAGTTAGTAAACGACAGAGACAAGCTAAAGACAGTTGGAGATGAGCTATTTGACAAGGAAAAAGTCGAATACGCAATAAAGATATTTGAGTTCATTGGTGACAAAAACAAATTAAGCTTCATCGGAAACCATTGCGTAGATTCCCATGACTATGAGAATGCAGTCCGCTCCTTTAACCTTGCCAAAGACAGGGAAGGCCTGAACAAGATAGGAGACATTTTCCTAAAAGAATCTCTGCTAAACAAAGCAATGGAAGTTTACCAGCTAGCTGATAACAAGATAATGATATCGTTCATTAAGGAAAATTTCTTTAACGAGTAAAGTATGGTTAAATTTAATTAATCTTATTTTTTATTCATTCTATAGATATTTTCTACGTAGGTTCCAGTATTCCACATAAATTTCCAGCTTGAACCTAGAATGCCATCTTAATCGATAATATTCATTATCAAATTCTATATTATTTATCTTAGTTTTATCTTTATAATATTCTGAAACCACATAATGCAATATTGCATTTTATTCTCGGTTAGTAGTTCATGCATAACATTCAAGTTTTCCTTTGTTGCATTTTAAGATTTCTTTATCTGGTAATTCTTCAAATTCTTCAAATGACAATCTCTCCGTATCTATTTCCTTGTTCATCTATGAAAACCTCGCTGTTTATATTCAATAAAGATATATAAAACAAGCGAGGTGATTTATATGATACAATCATATCAGTCTTTAACATAAAAATTATTAAAAAAGTCCGTATTTTCAGAGTTTAAGAGATAATTTTTATTGTAACAAAGTATAAAAGCAAAGAACAACACAACTTTAATTAACTTA
>Ga0209542_10008441_pt1 | contig 19252 bp, 19 predicted proteins | sample RifCSPhighO2_01_FD_184028 | JGI IMG/M metagenome (GOLD analysis project Ga0209542, IMG submission 184028) | Soil microbial communities from Rifle, Colorado - Rifle CSP2_plank highO2_0.1 (SPAdes) (version 2) | ecosystem: Environmental > Terrestrial > Deep subsurface > Rock core/Sediment ...
CATCAGAAGCATGTGGTTTAGAGGTAGAGACAGGGAAGACAGGGGAAACTCGCAGGCCATATTTATGCTTATCGGAATCGTATTGGCCATTCTTTCGCCGATAATCGCGACATTAATTCAACTTGCAATTTCAAGAAAAAGAGAATTTTTAGCAGATGCGTCGGGAGTGCTACTAACCCGTTACCCGGAAGGTTTGGCATCTGCTCTGGAAAAGATAAGTCGCGATCGCGAACCCTTGGAAGCGGCTAATAATGCCACAGCTCATTTATATATCGTTAATCCTTTTAAAGGAAAAGAAATTAAAAGCTTTCTTGCCGGCCTCTTTAACACCCACCCACCAATCGAAGATAGAATCAAAATTCTCCGCTCAATGTAAAATTATTAAATTAACCCTCTTTCTGTTAAAATATAAACAGCAATTTTAAATTTTTAATTTGAAATTTGAAATCAATTTTTAATTTTTTAATTTTTAAGCATTTGAATTTGATTAGAAATTAGAAATCAGAAATTAGAAATTTTGATGTTAAATACAGGATTATTTTTAATCGGCAAGACTTTTTCTAAGATAAGTAAGCTATTCAATTTAGGTTCCGGGTCAACTTGGCCGGGGCACATAGCTCTATCAGTCAACAAGAATTTTATTAAAGACTTAATCAAAAAGAATAAGAATCTAAAAATAATTCTAATTGCCGGAACAAACGGAAAGACTACAACTTCAAAACTGATAAGAACTATTCTTGAAAAAAATGGAGAGAAAGTTTTTCAAAATGAATCGGGAGCAAATCTTTTAAATGGCATTGCTTCTACTCTATTATTACATAGTAATAGAGTCTGTATGCTAAATTACGATTTTGCGATATTTGAAATAGATGAGAATACACTCTCCTTAATCTTAAAAGAGTTAACTCCAAACACAATAATTCTCCTTGATCTTTTTAGAGACCAGCTGGATAGATACGGAGAAGTAGACACAATTGCCAGAAAATGGCAAGAAGCGCTATCTGACCTTGTCTCCCGTCATTCCCGCGAAAGCGGGAATCCATTGCCCAATCTGATACTAAACGCAGACGATCCACAAATTGCTTATCTTGGCCTATCTCTATCCAATTGTCATTCTGAGCGTAGCGAAGAATCTCATCTCAACGTTTCCTATTTCGGATTGAACGACAAAAGTCTCGGAAAATCAAAAAGCGAACATGCCGCAGACACCATATATTGTCCAAATTGCGGATCAAGATTAGACTTTGAAATAGTTTACTTCTCCCACATTGGTATTTGGAAATGCAACAAATGCAAATTAGAACGACCTAAACCGGATTTAGACAACTTCCCTATTTATCCCCTTCCCGGAATTTATAACAGATATAATACACTGGCCGCAGTACTTTTCGCAAAAACCAACAATGTCAACAATGAAACAATCGAACAATCTCTAAAACAATTCGTCCCTGCATTCGGCAGACAAGAGATGCTGGAAATTGATAACAAAAAAGTCCACCTATTTTTATCTAAAAACCCTACAAGTTTTAATGAATCTTTAAGAACTATTTTAGAACTTGGAGGCAAGAACATACTTTTTGTATTAAATGATAGAATCCCAGATGGCCGAGACGTTTCTTGGATATGGGACACGGAGATCGAAGAAATCGAAGATAAAGCAGTCAATATTATATGCAGCGGTGATAGAGCTTTTGATATGGGACTTAGAGTCAAATATGCTCTTGAAACTCAAAGTTCAAATGTCAAAACTCAAAACCAAAACTTTCGGCCAAAGGCCGATCAGCCTCTGGCTGAAAATCTCAAAACTATAGATAACTTAGGCAAAGCAATAAAATCAGGGTTAAATTCATTAAAAGATAATGAAATTTTGTATATACTTCCAACATATTCGGCGATGTTGGAAGTTAGAAAAATTCTTACCGGTAAAAAAATATTATAACTGAGAACTATAACCTATGACCTATAACCTAAAAATCGGTTGGCTGTATCCGGACTTAATGAGTACATATGGAGACAGAGGTAATATTGTTGTGCTTCAAAAGCGGTGTGAGTGGCGTGGAATAGAAATTGACGTTGAAAGACTAGACTTAGGATTTACCATTAAAGAATTAAAAAAATGTGACCTTTTATTTATGGGAGGAGCACAGGATAGACAACAGAAAATTGTTTCAAATGATTTAACAAAAGAAAAAGTAAAAGAATTAAAGGAAATGATTGATAACGAAGTCCCTGGCCTTTATATTTGTGGAGCATATCAATTTTTAGGTAAATATTATAAAGAGGCAGACGGAACAACAATCCCCGGGCTTGACATTTTTGACCTGTACACTGAAAATCCGGGTATAAATAAACCAAGATTAATTGGTAACATTGTAACTAAAACTAACGTTATTCTTCGAGCGAGTGAAACGAGTCGAGAAGTTCATTTAGAAGATAGTTCTCGACTTCGCTCGAACAATAATACTCTGGTTGGTTTTGAAAATCATGGTGGAAGAACTTATTTGGGGCAGGACATTAAGCCTTTTGGGAAAGTTATTAAAGGTTTTGGAAATAACGGCACTGACAAAACAGAAGGAGCAGTTTACAAAAATAGCTTCGGCACATACTTACATGGACCAATTTTACCCAAAAACCCCCACTTCGCAGACCTATTAATCAAATTAGCATTAGAAAAAAAGTACAAAAAATCAATAGAACTAAAACAGCTAGATGATAGCTTAGAACTTCAGGCCAACAAAGCGATTGTCAACAGACTACAAGTTCAGCTATAATAGATTCATGAGAATTGATGTTAAGCATGTTGCGAAATTGGCAAATTTACCTCTTAAAGATAACGAAGTTGAAAAATTTGAATCGCAACTCTCCTCTATTTTGGACTACATAAAAAAACTTCAGGAAGTGGATACATCAAAAGTTGAAGAAACCAGCCAGGTTACCAGACTTGAAAACGTGGAAAGAGAAGACGAAACAAGACCATCTCTGCCGCAAGAAGAAACACTATCAAACACCAAAGACAAACATAATGGGATGTTTAAGGTAAAAGCAGTACTCGATGGATCTTAAAGGGTTCAACCCTTTTAAGAAAAATTTAAAGTTATTAAGGGTTGAACCCTTATAAGAAAAGGCATGAAATTAAATGAATTAACAATAAAAGAAGCTAAAGAAGGTTTAACTTCCAAAAAATTCTCGTCCCTAGAATTGGTAACCGCGTGTTTGGAAAGAATTAAAGAATTAAATCCAAAATTAAATGCATATTTAACAGTTTGCGAAGACGACGCAATAGATGTTGCAAAAAAGGCGGATATAAAAATAAAAAATGGAGATACTTCTCCCCTTTTGGGAATTCCTTTTTCCATGAAAGATATTTATTCGACAAAAGATATTAAGACAACGGCAGGATCAAATGTTTTAGACAATTATTTTCCTGTTTACAACGCAACTTTATATCAAAAACTCATAGATTCCGGCGCAATACTAATTGGCAAAACCAATTGTGATGCATGGGGACACGGCGCATCTACAGAAAATTCCGATTTTGGACCTACAAAAAATCCATGGAATACAGATTATGTACCGGGCGGATCAAGCGGAGGCTCGGCCGTTGCATTATCAACCGACATGACAATTTTTGATATAGGAGAAGACACGGGAGGATCAGTTCGTCTACCTTCTTCTTTTTGCTCAACAGTTGGCATGAAAGTTACATACGGACGTGTTTCCAGGTATGGCGCAATTGCTTATGCTTCATCTTTAGATTCCATGGGACCAATGACAAAAACAGTGTCTGATAACGCAAATATACTTGAAATAATAGCCGGAAAAGATAAATTAGATGCAACAAGTTCTCCAAGGAATGTTCCAAATTATACAAAAACTATCGATAAAGGCATCAAGGGAATACGGGTAGGAATTGCAAAAGAATTTTATGGAGAAGGGTTAGATGCAGAAGTTAAAACGTCAATAGATAATGCAAAAAAAATATTTGAACGCTTAGGTGCTGAATTTGTTGATGTTTTAATCCCGTCAGTCGAATATGGCATCGCAACTTATTATATTATTGCGCCTTCTGAAACAAGTTCTAATCTGGCTCGATATGACGGTATCAGATTCGGCAACAAAAGAGAAATATTCGGAGACGAAGCAAAGAGACGTATTATGATTGGAACATATGCTCTTTCTGCCGGATATTACGATGCTTATTATAAAAAAGCAATGAAAGTAAGAACTTTAATAAGACAGAATTTTGAAAAAGCTTTTGAAAAATGTGATGTTTTGCTTTCTCCTGTCTCCCCCACCCCGCCTTTTAAAATCGGCGCAAAGGCAGACGATCCATTGCAAATGTATTTGGTAGACGTTTATACTGTTTTAATTAATTTAGCCGGAATACCATCTCTGGCAATTCCCTGCGGATTTTCTCAAGAGAGTTTGCCAATAGGAATGCAGATAATAGGTCCGCAATTTTCGGAAGAACTACTTTATCAAGTTGGGCATTCATACGAAATACAAACTCAATGGTTTAAATATAAACCAAAATTATAAGTCTGCTTTAATGATTTAAATCATTAAAGCATATAGGCATGAATTACACGAATAAAAAAAATTATATACCTATTATAGGTTTTGAGGTTCATGTAGAGCTAAAAACAAAGAGCAAGATGTTTTGCGGTTGTTCTGCAGACTATTTTGGAGAAAAACCAAACACTCATACTTGTCCTGTTTGTTTAGGACTTCCCGGAGCCTTGCCTGTTCCAAATAAAAAAGCGATTGAGTGGTGTATTATAATTGGCCTTGCATTAAACTGCAAAATTCCCTTATTTTCTAAATTTGACAGGAAAAATTATTTCTATCCCGATCTGCCTAAAGGATATCAGATAAGCCAATATGATCAGCCTTTTTGTATTAACGGATGCGTAGAGTTATCAAACGGTAAAAAAGTAGGTATAACAAGAGTCCACATGGAAGAAGACACGGGAAAATTAATACACGAAGGAGACTCGACTCTAATTGATTTTAACAGATCCGGTGTACCCCTGGTTGAAATTGTAACGGATCCGGATTTCGAAAACGCTCCCGAAGTAAAAGAATATCTTCAAAAACTTCAGCAGATTGTTCGCTATCTTGATGTTTCTAATGCGGATATGGAAAAAGGAGACATGAGACTCGAACCCAACATATCACTTCGTGAATGTAATACTACAAATACTACCAATAAACAAATACTACCAATATCAAAAGGTGAATTACCTAATTATAAAGTTGAAGTTAAGAACATTAATTCTTTTAAATTTGTAGAAAAGGCTATTGATTATGAGTTAAAAAGACAAATGGAAATTTTAGAAAAAGGCGAAATTCCGGACCAGGAAACAAGAGGATGGGACGAAAAAAAGCAAATTACTGTATCACAAAGATCCAAAGAAGAGGCAAAAGATTATCGTTATTTTCCGGAACCGGATATTCCGCCAATAAGTTTTGAAAAGTCGCAAATTGAAGATATAAAATCCAATATGCCGGAATTACCAAGCACAAAATTTGAAAGATTTAAAAAAGATTATAAACTCTCAGATTACGATGCAGAGATTTTAACAAGAGAAAAAGAAACTGCTGAATATTTCGAAGAATGCGTCAGAGTGAATAATAAATTAAAAGAAAAAAACGAAAAAGCATTGGAAGTAAAAACAATTGCCAATTGGATAATTCACAAAAAACCTGATTTAAACACAATTCTACCTGCAGAACTTATTCAAATTATTTTATCTGCAACGCAAGTGGCAACAATTGACGAAAATGAACTTGAAAAAATCATAGATCAAGTTTTATCCGAAAACCCAAAAGCAGTTGAAGACTACAAAAAAGGGAAAGAAAATGTCATAATGTTTTTGATAGGACAGGTTTTAAGAGTCACCAAAAGAAAAATAGAAATTGATATAATTAAAAATAAGATTTTACAAAAAATAAAATGAGTGAATCATCAGTATTAGAACAACCCAAAATAAAAGTTAGTAAGAGACCTGCAATCCAAAATAAGGTGGATGAAAAAACTAACCAATTAAGAAATTTACTACCTAATACAAATGATAAAACTTTAAATGTTCTTGCAAGAAAATTAACAGCAGATGAAGTCAGAATCGAAAGACTTAGAGAAGAAGCACGAAAAGTAAATATAGATTCTCTAACAGGATTAAAAAATAGAAAAGGTTTTGAACAAGAATTAAGAAAAGTTTTTTCAGTTGCTAAAAGATATTATAGACCCGTCTCGGTTCTTTACATAGACTTGGATGATATGAGAACAGTAAATAATACTCACGGGCACAGAGCTGGAGATAAACTATTAAAAAAAACCGCAGATATAATATTAAAAACCTTCAGAGAAGCTGATATCATTGCAAGACTTACGGGAGAATGTACCGCAGCAAGAATTGGAGGAGATGAATTTGCAGTTATTCTTCCGGAGACATCAGCTGAAAATGCACTAATTGCAGGAGAAAGATTAAGAGAAGCTATTGAATCTCAACTTGCGACGTCAATGTCAGAATATATAAAAAATGGGCAACTTTTAACAATAAGCATGGGTTGCACAGGTTATCCTGATTCAAACTGTAATACACCAGAAGAACTACAGCACCAAGCAGATACTGCTCTATACAATAGTAAAAGAACACCAGAAGGAATACCAGTTAAAAATAGAGTTACGCTTTATAAGAAAGGGATGACAATGCCTGAGAATAAATCTGAAATAACTCAGCCAGATACCCCGGAACCTGCTAAAATATAGGTATGTCTAAATTTGTTCACCTTCACAACCACACGGAGTATTCGCTCCTTGACGGATTATCCAGAATAAAAGGAGTAATACAAAAGGCAAAAGATGTTGGCATGGATTCGCTTGCAATAACAGACCATGGAGGTTTATATGGCGCACTGAAATTCTATAATACATGCCGAGATTTAGGAGTAAAACCGATAATCGGATGCGAAGTTTATGTGGCGAGAAGATCAAGATTTGACAAGGAAAGTGGCATTGACAATGACCATAACCACCTTATTCTTTTGGCAAAAAATAATACCGGATATAAAAATCTTTTAAAACTGGTCACGATATCAAACTTGGAAGGATTTTATTATAAACCTAGAATAGATTTGGACGTATTACAAAATCACCACGAAGGGCTAATCTGTTTGACTGCATGTATTAACGGATTTATAACGGAGCCTCTTCTTCTTGGGCACCATAAAGAGGCGGAAGAAAAAGCGAAGTCCTTAATAAAAATTTTTGGGGACAATAATATTTATTTTGAGCTTCAAAGTCATGAAAAAATATCAGATCAAGAAAAAGCAAACAAAGAATTAGTGGAACTTTCGAAAAAGCTTGGAGTTCCGATTGTGGCAACAAATGACTGTCATTATACTAATAAAGAAGACGCAGAAGCTCAAGAAATTCTCCTTTGCGTTCAGACGCAAAAAACAATTCTTGAAACGGACAGAAAATTATCCATGATTGATTCTCCAGATTTTTACCTTAAAAGCCCGGAGGAAATGAAAAATATGTTTGTCCAGTACCCCGAAGCTTTGGAAAATACCGTAAAAATTGCAAATATGTGCGACATTGAAATTCAAACCGGAAAATGGGTAATTCCAAAATTTGACCTTCCTGGGAATATAACGCCTGAAGAATATTTAAAAAAGATCGTAGACGAAAATCTACCCGACAGATATCCTCATCCTACTGAAGAAATAAAACAAAGAATAGAATACGAGTTGTCAATTATTTTCCAAAAAGGATATACTACATATTTTTTAATTGTCCAGGATTTAAAAAAATGGGCAAGAGAAAAAGGAATCGCGGCAGGACCAGGACGTGGATCGGTTGCAGGAAGCATAATTTCATACATACTTAAAGTCACGGAGCTTGATCCTTTAGAATACGGGCTACCTTTTGAAAGATTTTTAAATCCTCACAGACCAACTCCTCCCGATTTTGATTTGGACTTTGCCGATGATAGACGCGATGAAGTAATTAAATACGTAACGGAAAAATACGGAAAAGAAAAAGTGGCGCAAATTATCACATTTGGAACAATGGAAGCAAGAGGATCTATAAGAGATGCAGGGCGCGCTCTGGGTATGCCATATGCAGGACCCGATAGAATAGCAAAGCTAATTCCGCTGGGAGTCCAAGGTTTTGCTATGACAATTGAAAAAGCTATTGACCAAACGCCTGAGCTGGCCGCCATCTATAACACCGAACCTGAAAATAAAAAGTTGCTTGATTTGGCAAAAAAACTTGAAGGAGTTACAAGACATGCCTCAACTCACGCGGCAGGCGTTGTTATAGCAGACAAACCACTTACCGAATATACAGCTTTGCAAAAAGAAGCAAGAGGAGAACGAATAATAACCCAATATGACATGTACGATTTGGACTTGAATGTTTCAAGCAATGCAATCGGACTTTTAAAAATAGATTTTTTAGGACTTCGGAATTTGACTATTTTGGAAAACGCTATTTATTTTGCCAAGATAAATCAGGGAATCGAAATAGATTTATCGAAAATTCCACCAAATGACCAAAAAGCTTACGAACTTATCCAGTCGGGTGAAACAACAGGAGTATTTCAGCTTGAATCAAACGGCATGAGAAGACTGGCAAAAGATTTAAAGCCTTCAAAAATTTCGGATCTTTCAGCCATGGTAGCACTTTTCAGACCAGGTCCAATGCAATGGATTGACGATTTTATCGCTTCAAAAAACAATCCTAATCTTATTAAATATCCCCACCCTGACTTGAAACCGATATTGTCGGAAACATACGGAATCGCGGTTTATCAGGAGCAATGCATGCAAATCGCAAACTCAATGGCTGGATATTCAATGGCAGAAGCGGATAATTTTAGAAAGGCAATCGGCAAGAAAAAACCGGAATTAATGAAAAAAGAAAAAGAAAGATTTTTAAAAGGATGTGTCTCAAAAGGATATTCAAAAAAAACTGCAGAAGACGTATTTGCCCTAATTGAAAAGTTTGTAGGATACGGGTTTAATAAATCTCACAGCGCATCTTATGCTCTAATCGCATATCACACTGCATACATGAAAACGCATTTCCCTGTGGAGTTTATGACGGCATTATTTACCGCCGAGTCGCGCGGAGCATCGGGACCTGCAAAAAATGAAAAAATAGCCCAGGCCGTTGCGGAGTGTAGAAGAATTAAACTTCCAGTCCTTCTTCCCGACATCAACAAATCGGAAAGCGAGTTTACCATAGAGGAAAGGAAAAATATCCGTTTTGGTCTTTCCGCAATTAAAAATGTCGGAGAAGCGGCTATTGAAACTATTTTATCTGCTCGAAAAAATGGAAATTTTAAATCTTTCCAGGATTTCTGCCAACGCGTAGATTTATCTAAAGTTAATAAAAAAACGCATGAAAGTCTTGTTAAATCGGGAGCTATGGACCATTTCGGGAAGAGATCTTACCTTTTGGATAATTTAACAGATATACTTGAAGAACAGCATAGACTTAAAAAACAAGCTCTGGAAGGACAAGGATCGCTTTTCGGAGACGACCCGCAACCTCTAAAAACTTCAAATTTAACCCAAAATATGGATGATTTTTCAACGCAAGAAAAATTGGCTTTCGAAAAGGAATTCTTAGGAATTTATCTCACGTCTCATCCACAAATAGAAAACCTCTCTAATATTAAATCTTTAATTACTCACGAGCTTGAATTAATTTCGGAAGAAAACGAAGGTACAGCTGTAAAAATTGGAGGAATTATTGAGTCAATTAAAAAGATTTTTACAAAAAAAGACGGTTCTGAAATGGCATTTTTAACATTGGGGGACGAAAAAGGCATGACTATCGAGTGCATTGTTTTCCCAAAAGTATATGACCAATATAAAAGCTATTTGATAAAAGATACCGTAATTATTGTTGACGGACATATCGATACAAAAAATGAAAAACCGATGGTAATAGTAAAAAGAATTTTCCCAACCAACCATTTAATGACTTGACTTAAGTTTTAAATACATTTAAAATTAGATGTCATGACATCATTAGTTGCAGAACCTGTTTTTTTTATTGGCAAATTTCCCGTTACAAACGTTTTACTAGACACGGCACTTGTTGATAGTCTGCTAATAACCGGCATGTTTGTTCTTAAAAGAAAATTAAGCCTCATTCCCGGTATGTTTCAGAACATGATAGAAATGACTATTGGAGTTTTTTACGATTTAACTGAATCAGTCGCGCAAAACAGAACCGCAAAAATATTTCCCTTTTTTATGAGCTTTTTTTTATTTATACTTTTAATAAACTGGAGCGGGCTTATTCCAGGTGTTGGAAGTATCGGCTTTTTTCATCACGTGGATGGGAAAAAAGAGCTTATCCCAATAGTCCGATCGGCAACAAGCGATTTAAATACAACTCTTGCCTTGGCACTTATTTCTGCCTTTGCAACTCATATATTAAGTCTCAAGACTCTGGGGATTAAAAGTTATTTAGGCAGGTATTTCTCGCTTAACCCCGTTAATATGTACGTTGGAATTTTAGAAATCATATCGGAAATTACAAAAATCATTTCTTTATCTTTTCGTTTATTTGGAAATGTTTTTGCGGGAGAAGTAGTTTTGCTTACGGTTTCTACGATTTTTGCGTTTCTTTTTCCAATCCCGTTTTTACTTCTGGAAATAATAGTCGGATTTGTACAGGCATTAGTTTTCTCTATGCTAACAATGGCATTCATGGCAATTTTAACAACACCGCATCATGAATCTGAGGAGGTGATTAACAATGGTATTTAGTATTTCTGGGGGATTAATTATTGCTCTTGGCGGTATTGGACCTGCAATAGCAATCGGTCTTATTGGCGCTAAAGCAATGGAAGCATTGGGTCGTAATCCCGAAGCATCTGGCAGAATTTTGCCGGCAATGCTTTTGGCTATGGCCTTTGCCGAAGCTATCGCTATTTATTCGTTAATTTTAGCATTTATTAAGTAATATAAAAAAACCACAAAAACATAAGTTAAAGCAGTATGTAGATAGTGGAATTTTTAAGTATGGAATTAATTAAAAACTTTGGACTAGATCCTGTATTTTTAGGCGCGCAAATTGTAAATTTTCTAATAATACTTTATCTTCTTCGCCGTTTCTTGTACAAACCGGTGTTTCAAATGCTGAAAAAAAGAGCAAGCGAAATAAAAGAGGGGTTGGAAAAAACAGAAGAGGCAAGAAAACTTTTAGAAAATACATTGGAACAAGAAAAAAATATACTTAAAAAAGCGCAAACGCATGCAACCAAAATTATGGAAGATGCAAAAAATGAAGCGTTGGAAATTCAAAAGAAATCCGAGGAAGCGGCTAAAAAACATGCCGAAAAGATAATCAACGAAACAAGGGAACAAATAGAACGGGAAGCAAAGGAAACCGAAGATAGAATAATTGCCAATGTTAGTAAAATTTCAGTTTCGTTTCTAGAAAAAGCGCTAAGCGGATTATTCACCGAAAAAGAACAAAAAGAATTAATGACAAGAGCAGTTAAAAAATTAAAATAAAAAGATATAAATATGACAAAAAAATTACTTAGACAACTAATAAATTTAAGTTACGAAAAAATGACTTTAAACCAAGAAAAAGTGGAGTTAATATCTAAATATTTAAACCGAAAAGAACTTAAAGAATATTTAAAAGCATTAAAAAAGTGGGAAAATGAAACAAGCGTAATTATATCTTTGCCAAAAATGCCGGAAATTGAAGAACAAAAAATGTTTTTAAATCTTTTTCCGAACAAAAAAATAGTATATAATATAGATCCGGGTTTACTAGTTGGCGTAGAAATTAAAAATAACGATTTAATATATAATTTAAACTTGAAAAATACTCTGGAAAATCTCTTAAAACACATAAACAAGCAATGATAGACAATAAAGAAATTATTGAAAAATTAGAAAAGAAATTAATGTCTTTCGGACAAGACCAAAAGACTCAAAATGTAGGTATAGTCGAAAAAAATAACGACGGAGTAATAGTCGCAAACGGACTGTCGTCTACTTTCATGGGAGAATTAGTTTCTTTTGAAACAGGATCTACGGGCGTAGTTCTAAGCCTTAACGAAGATAACGTTTCTATCATTCTTCTTGACCTAGGCGCCGAAATCAAAGAAGGAGACATTGTTAAAACAACCGGTAAAATATTAAGCATAAGTGTTTCCGAAGATTTAATAGGTCGGGTTATTAATCCTCTTGGAATTCCACTCGACGGAAAAACAAAAATCAAGAAAGGAATTGACATGCCTCTTGAGAAAATTGCAGCCGGTGTTGTAGAAAGAGAACCGGTGAATACGCCTTTAAAAACAGGGATAAAGGCTATTGATACCATGATTCCAATAGGCCGAGGTCAAAGAGAACTTATTATCGGAGACCGCGGTCTTGGAAAAACAGCAATCGCGATTGACACAATCATTAATCAAAGAATACAACTTTCAGGAAAAAATAAAGTCATTTGTATTTATGTTGCCATAGGGCAAAAAGAAAGCACGGTCGCCCAAATTATCGGAAGACTAAAAGAAGAAGATTCTCTTGATTACTCGATAATTGTTGCCGCTCCGGCATCAAGCCCTGCTTCATTACAATATTTGGCTCCATACGCGGGATGTGCCATTGCCGAATATTTTATGGAAAGAGGTCAAGACGCGCTTGTTATTTATGACGATCTAACAAAACACGCATGGGCATACAGACAAATATCCCTTGTTCTTAAAAGACCAGCGGGACGCGAAGCATATCCGGGCGATATATTTTACCTACATAGCAGACTCTTGGAAAGAGCGGTAAAACTGAATAAAAAAAATAAAGGAGGATCAATAACTGCGATACCTATAATTGAAACTCAAGCCGGCGATATATCCGCGTATATTCCAACCAATGTTATTTCAATAACAGACGGACAGATCTTTCTTAAAGACGACTTATTCAATAGCGGTATAAGACCTGCAATTGATGTTGGAAATTCAGTTTCCAGAGTAGGAGGGTCTGCCCAAACAGGTTGCATGAAGTCGGTATCGGGGAAACTAAGACTAGAACTTGCTCAATATAACTCTTTGGCTGCTTTTGCCCAGTTTGGATCGGAGCTGGACGCTGCAACGCTTTCTCAACTCGAGCGGGGAAAAAGAATAACAGAAGTTTTAAAACAAGCCCAATATAATCCCTTGGACGAAGCGTTGGAAGTATTAAGCATTTGGGTTGTGACAAACGGATTTTTAGATGATGTTCCTGTTGATTCTATCCCAAAATTTGAAAAGGAATACCATAAATATGTTACAAAAAATACTCCAAAACTTATTGAAACATTAAAAACAGGTTCAAAAATAAACGAAGAGACAACAAAACAGATGCAAAAAATAACACAGGAATTCAAAAAGATATTTACAGTATAGTTAAAAGTTAACGAAACAATTTTGAATTTTAAATTGCAATTTTGAATTTTGCACTTTGAATTTTGAATTAAATACTATGGCAAATACATTACTTTTAAAAAGAAGAATAAAAACCGCTCAAAATGTTTCTAAGACAACAAGAGCTATGCAAATGATAGCGGCATCTAAACTTAAAAGAGCGCAGGAAGTGGCATTAGGAAGCAGACCTTACGTTGAAAAACTATCCCTCCTTGCAAAAAAATTGTCATCAAAAATAGACCGCGAGGAGCTTCATCCATACATGAAATCTAATAGTTCCGATACAACGCTTTTGATTATTTTCTCGCCCGATAAAGGACTTTGCGGAGGATTAGTAACAAATCTTCTTCGCGAATTATTAAGTTTTGAAAAGAATAATAATTTCACTTTTTTAACAATTGGTAAAAAAATGGAAAACAATGTGCTTCGTTTAAGAAAAACTTTAATCGCGTCTTTTCCTTTTGGAAATACGCTACCCGTATTGGAAATGATTTACCCTATCGAAAGAATTATAAACGACTACTTTCTTAATGGAAAAGTGAATTCAGTCAAAGTATTGTCGACTCATTTTTCGAGTTTTTTTTCACAAGTTCCAAAAATAGAAACAATTCTGCCTCTTGCATTTGATTATGATTCGAAGACGAAAGAAAGCGTTAGTAAAGATCAAGCGGAATTTGAAATGTTCGAACCAAAGATAGGAGTTTTATTACCTTCTCTTCTCGAACATTACCTTCAAATGTCTATTTATCAGCATTTACTTGAAAGCTTTTTATCAGAGCAAGCAGCCCGCATGTTTGCCATGCAAAACGCGACCGATAACGCGAAAGATATTATCATGGAGCTCCAATTAGACTATAATAAGCAAAGACAAGAAAAAATCACAAACGAAATACTGGATATAAGTTCGGGAGCGCTTGTTTAGTATGAATAAAGTAAAAACCAACGGAATTATTATAGGTATTCAAGGACCGGTTGTTGACGTTCGTTTCGAAAATGAAACGCCAATGGTGCATGAAGCTTTAATCGTAAATCCTCCAAAAGGAAAAGAGTTAATTTTGGAAGTTGCTTTTTTAATTGGCAATAACGAGGTTAAAACATTAGCATTAGGCCCAACAGACGGACTAACCCGGGGCGAACAAGTAGAAAGAACTTTTGCCCCTATTAAAGTTCCTGTCGGGCCAAAGACATTGGGAAGAATATTCAATGTCTTAGGTAATCCTATTGACGGCGAAACATTTGATACAAAAAATATAAAAATGCAACCAATTCATAGAGAACCGCCGCCTCTAACAGATTTAGAAACAAAACCTCAAATTTTGGAAACCGGAATTAAAGTCATTGATATTATTACTCCTTTTACAAAGGGTGGGAAAATTGCAGTTTTCGGAGGAGCCGGAGTTGGAAAAACAGTTATTGTTAAGGAGTTAATCCGAAATATCGCCATGGAGCATAAAGGACACTCTGTATTTGCAGGAGTTGGCGAGCGAACGCGTGAAGGAAACGATCTTTGGCTTGAAATGAAAGAGGCAAAAGTTCTGGATAAAACCGTTATGGTATTTGGACAAATGAACGAGCCTCCGGCAAACAGAATGTTAGTTGGATTAACAGCGCTCACCATGGCAGAATACTTTAGAGACGAGAAAAAAGAGGATGTATTGCTTTTTATAGACAATATTTTTCGTTTTGCTCAGGCAGGTTCCGAAGTATCGGCGCTTTTGGGACGCATGCCATCGGCTGTCGGATATCAGCCGACATTGGCAAACGAAATGGGAACCCTTCAGGAAAGAATAACTTCTACAAAACACGGCTCAATTACATCCGTACAGGCAGTATACGTTCCCGCAGACGATTACACGGATCCTGCTCCCGTTACAATTTTCGCCCACTTGGATGCTACAATTACTTTGGAAAGGTCTATCGCCGAACAGGGAATATATCCGGCAGTTGACCCTTTGTCTTCCAGTTCCAGAATTCTAGATCCAAACATTGTTGGTCTTGAACATTACGAAGTCGCGCAGGGAATAAAAAAAGTCTTGCAGCGCTATAAAGATTTGCAGGACATTATTGCTATTCTTGGAATAGACGAACTATCGGATGAAGATAAGCAAATAGTCACAAGAGCCCGAAAAATCCAAAGATTCTTAAGTCAACCTATGTTCGTTGCCGAAGTTTTTACGGGACAACCCGGTAAATATGTAAAAATCAAGGATACTATAAATGGATTTAAAGGAATATTAGACGGTAAATATGATGATTTGCCCGAACAGGCATTTTATATGGCAGGAGACATAGAAGAAGTGGTTGAACGGGGAAAGAAGAGATGAAACTTCAACTGGAAATAGTTACTCCAATAAAAACGGTTTATAAAGAAGAAGTCGATGAGGTCGTCGCACCAACAATAAATGGACAAATAACAATTCTTCCTCAGCATGTCGGCTTACTGACAAAAATCGAACCGGGCGAATTATTAATTAAAAAAAATTCTTCTTTGCAATCTATAGCTATTACAGGCGGCTTTATAGAAGTAGCAAACAATAAAGTAACAATACTTGCAGATTACGCGGTTAGATCGGAAGACATAGAAGTGGCAAAAGTAGACGAAGCAAGAAAAAGAGCAGAAATGTTATTAAAAGAAAAATTAGAAGTAAGAGATTTTGCAAAAGCGGAAGGAGAACTCAGACGCGCGCTATTAGAACTTAAAGTAGCTCACAGAAGAAAAAGCAGAAAACCAATGCCGGAAACAACGCCGTAAATATGAAACTTCCATTTTACGATATTTATTCATCGTACGAAGAAAATCTAAAAAACGGTCCACCTATTTTAAATCAAAAAATAGATCCACCAAAAAGGAATATTAAAAAAACATATAAATTTTTAGGATTTAAGGTTAATTCTCTTTTCGGTATTCCCGCCGGTCCCCTACCTAATTCAAAGTTTATGAAAGCGGCCTTCGACTTCGGATTTGATGTTTCCGTTTATAAAAGTGTTAGGTCTAGAATATTCCCCTGTCATCCATATCCAAACGTATTATTTGTAAAATCACTAACCGAGCTTCACCCCGAAAAAACGCCAAGACTTACGACAACAAATGGAAATAGAAAATTAGATTCAAAAATAAATATTACAAATTCATTTGGTGTCCCCTCTTTAGATCCGCAAACTTGGCAAGAAGATGTTAAAAAAGCATTAAGCTATGAGAAAACCGGCCAATTACTGATCTTAAGCTTTATGGGAACACCGCCCGTTGATGGCACTCAAAAAGCATTTATTGATGATTTTGCCAGAACGGCAAAATACGCATACGAAACAAAAGCAAAGATGCTTGAGGTAAACCTTTCCTGCCCGAATATTGGAAACGAGGGCTTGGTTTGCTACGATTTGGACTTAACGGAAAAAGTCTGCCGTGTTATTAGAAAAAATATTGGAAACACTCCCCTTTTGGTTAAAGTCGGATATTACAAAAACGATAATGATCTTAAAAAATTGGCTAAAATAATTGTTAAATACACAAACGCAGTATGCGCCATTAATACTCTTCAAACCGAAATTGTAGATAAAAATGGGAATCAGGCACTCCCCGGTCCAACAAGGCTTAGAAGCGGTGTGTGCGGAAGCTGCATTAAATGGGCGGGGCTTGAAATGGTTGAAAAATTGAATAAAATTCGAGAAAAAGAGAATTATAAATTTGCAATTGTCGGAGTTGGAGGAGTAGTAACGCCCGATGACTATTTTGAATACAGGAAAGCAGGAGCAGATCTAGTGCAATCCGCAACAGGAGCAATGTTTAACCAAAACCTAGCTTTAGAGATTTGGAAAAAAGAAAATGAAAACAAGGAGGTGAAAATTTAATGAATGCTGAAACTTATTGTCCACGATGCGGAATAGACAAACTTATACCTACGCCTGGAGGAATTAATGAATACGATTCGAGACAACATCTTTTACCAAAACATGAAACCCCCGAAGGAATGTCATGTGCAGAATCAACAACACCTGATGATGCATTAAGACTGCAAAAAGAATGGGAAGAGGATGGAATAAAACCGGAAGGATTGGTTTGGTCTTTTAAACCAGAAAATATATAAATTTTTATAATTTAAGTTATGTCATTTCAACAAAAACTAGAAATTGCAATAAAGAAAAACAATTCTCTTCTCTGCATTGGACTGGATACAGACATTAATAAAATTCCAAAACATTTATTAGAAAAAAACGACCCTGTTTTTGAATTTAATAAGACAATTATAGATAAAACAAATAATTTAATTTGTTGTTATAAAGCGAATATTGCATATTATAGCGCTCTTGGAACAAAAGGTCTGGAATCTTTAATAGACACGATTAAATACATTCATGAAAAATATGACATTCCATTTATATTAGATGCAAAAAGAGCAGACATTGGATCTACTTCCGAACAATACGCAATAGAAGTTTTTGACGTTTTAAATACCGACTCCGTAACGGTTAATCCATATTTGGGGATTGATGCAATTGAACCTTTTTTAAAAAGAACTGATAAGGGTATAATAATACTCTGCCGCACGTCAAACCCCGGCGCTTCTGACTTCCAAGACCTAATCACTGGCGTGGCAAGTCAAGCTCACCCCAGGGGTGGATATAGATTAGCACCCCAGGAAAGTTACAAACCTTTATACTTAAAGATCGCTGAAAAAGTTGTTGAGTGGAATAAAAAGTATGAAAATTGTTTAATGGTGGTCGGGGCAACATGGCCCAAAGAAATGAAAGAAATAAGAAGCATTGCGCCAAAGATGTTTTTTCTTGTTCCGGGAATTGGCGTTCAAGGAGGAGACTTAGAAGAAACTCTTAAAAATGGATTAACTAAAGAAAAATCGGGGTTGATAATTCACTCGGCCCGTGCAATAATCTATGCATCAAGCAATAAAGATTTCGCAAAAAAAGCCAGAGTTAAAGCAATAGAAATAAAAGGCGAGATAAATAAATATAGAAAATAAAATAACAACGTTATAAAATTAATGAATTTATGTCAAAAATCATTAAAATATTAAAAAAGACAGGCGCAATGATAACAGATAGTCATTTTGTAGGGACATCAGGACGGCATTTAAAAGATTACATTAATAAGGATTTTTTATATATTCATCCCAAGGAAGCTTCAAAGGTTGGTAAGTTATTTGCTGAAAAATATAAAAATAAAAAAATTGATGTAGTAGCTGCTCCAGCACTTGGAGGAATTATTCTTTCTCAATGGACTGCATATCATCTATCCAGACTTAAGAAAAAAAATATCCTTGGAGTTTATACAGAGAAAACACCAGACAAAAATCAGATATTTACAAGAGGATATGACAAATTTATAAAAGGCAAAAATGTTTTAGTAATTGAAGACTTGACTACAACTGGCGGGTCAGTAAAAAAAGTAGTTAACAGTGTTCGTCAAGCGGGAGGGAATGTAGTCGCTGTATGTGTTATGGTTAATCGTGAGCCAGATAAGGTAAATTCAAAAGTAGTAGGAGCTGTATTTGATTCATTAGGCGATTTTCAAACACCTTCATATGAAGAGAAAGATTGTCCTTTTTGTAAAAAAAATATTCCTATTAACACTTCAGTTGGACATGGAAAAAAATATCTGGAATCTTTAAAAGCAACCCATCATTGACTTGCTCTTTACCACTGAATTTCATAGAATAGTAGTACATTGCCGATGTGGCTCAGTGGTAGAGCAAGTGTTTCGTAAACACTAGGTCGTGAGTTCGATTCTCACCATCGGCTCAGCATTATGAAAAGATCAAGATTATCAAAAAGACTGGAAAAACAAAGTCAGA